>ERZ772945.641-NODE-641-length-27433-cov-4.247315_pt1 | contig 27433 bp, 29 predicted proteins | sample MGYA00511681_ERZ772945 | MGnify/ENA primary metagenome ERZ772945 (study PRJEB29015, sample SAMEA2737943) | human oral metagenome | biome: human oral; feature: human-associated habitat; material: dental | place: China | collected 2143 ...
TCATATGCCGCTATAGAAGGTATTACAAGTTTGGACGGCAGGATATTCGGAAAAATGGCACATTCGGAGAGAAGAGAAGCAGGTGCATATATAAATGTTTTCAAAAAACAGGATTTGCAAATTTTTGAATCTGGTGTAAAATATTTCAGATAAAAAAATTTGGAGAAGATAATGATAAAAGTAGTAAAGTTTGGAGGCAGCTCACTTGCCAGTGCACATCAGTTCAAAAAAGTGGGAGATATAATAAAGGCCGATAAATCAAGAAGATTTGTCGTACCTTCAGCACCGGGTAAGAGAAACCCTAAAGATGAAAAAGTAACAGACCTTTTGTATGAGACATATGACCTTGCGGCAGAAGGTGGAGCATATAAGAAAAAATTTGAAAAGATTAAGGCAAGATATGAGGAAATCATAGACGGTCTTTCACTCAATTTAAACCTTGACCATGAATTTGCAAAGATTGAGGAAGAGTTTTTAAACAAAGCGGGCAGAGAGTATGCCGCTTCAAGAGGCGAGTATTTAAACGGTCTTATAATGGCAAACTACCTCGGAGTGGAGTTTGTAGATCCGGCGGAGATGATATTCTTCTTTGAGGACGGTACATTTGACGCGGAGGCTACAAATATTGAAGTTGCCGCCAGACTTGAAAAGGTAAGCAGAGCCGTAATACCGGGATTTTACGGAAGCGACCACTCAGGAAAGATAAGAACTTTCTCAAGAGGAGGCTCGGACATCACAGGATCTATAGTTGCAAGAGGTATAAGAGCGGATTTGTATGAGAACTGGACGGATGTTTCAGGATTTTTGGTGGCGGACCCCAGAATCATACCAAATCCCGAGCCTATTGAGTCAATCACATACAAGGAGCTTAGAGAACTCGCGTATATGGGAGCTTCAGTGCTTCATGAGGATGCCATCTTCCCTGTAAGAAAAGAGGGTATCCCTATCAACATCAGAAACACAAACAAGCCTGACGACAAGGGTACAATGATTGTAGAGAGCACCTGCAAGAGCTCAAAGTTCACAATCACAGGTATTGCAGGTAAGAAGGGTTTTTGTGCAATCAATGTGGATAAGGCGATGATGAACTCCGAGGTAGGTTTCTGTGCAAGAGTACTCAATGTATTTGCAGAGAACGACATATCTATAGAGCATATGCCTTCAGGTATCGATACAATGACTGTACTTGTTCACCAGTCCGAGTTTGAGGAGCATGAGCAGCAGATAGTTTCAGGTATACACAGAGCCGTAGCTCCGGATACTGTAGAGATGGAGTCCGGACTTGCACTTATAGCCATAGTAGGTAGAGGAATGAAGGCAAACAGAGGTACTGCCGGAAGAATCTTCTCTGCACTTGCACATGCAAGAGTCAATGTAAAGATGATAGATCAGGGTTCATCGGAGCTTAATATCATCGTAGGTGTCAAGGAGAACGACTTTGAAACAACTATAAAGGCTATATACGATATGTTTGTAAAATCGGTATCATAAAATGAGCAAAGTGGTAATAATAGGCGGAGGTGCAGCAGGAATGATAGCGGCATACTCCGCTGCTTTAACATCAAACAAGGTTATACTGTTTGAAAAGAATGAAAAGCTTGGAAAAAAGATTTATATTACAGGAAAGGGCAGATGCAATTTGACCAATGCATCCGATATGAATACTGTAATGGAAAATGTGGTAAGCAATAAGAGATTTTTATTCAGTGCTTTTAGAAATTTTACCAATGAAGATATAATGAACCTTGTAGAAAACAACGGTACCAAGCTGAAGGTGGAAAGAGGAAACAGAGTCTTTCCGGTAAGCGATCATTCATCGGATGTTATAAAGTCTATTGAAAAGGCTATAAAAGATTTGGGTGTAGATATAAGATTAAACACCAAAGTTGATGAGCTGATAATAGAAAATAACAGATGTGTCGGTGTGATTGTAGGAAAAAATAAAATTATGGCGGACGCCGTAATAGTGGCTACAGGCGGAATGTCATATCAGGCTACAGGCTCAGACGGAGACGGCTACAGGTTTGCAAAAGAAGCGGGGCTTAGTGTAAGTAAGCTCTACCCTTCGCTGGTACCTTTCAATGTTGAAGGTGAAAGAGTAAAAGCTTTACAGGGGCTTTCATTAAGAAATGTTCATGTATACATCTACAACGACAAAAAACTTGTATATGACGAATTCGGTGAAATGCTTTTCACACATTTCGGCGTAAGCGGACCTGTGATAATATCGGCATCGGCACTTATCGGAAACAAGGATATAAAGGGATACAGACTTTGTATTGATTTAAAGCCGGCACTTGATAATGAAAAGCTTGACGAGAGAATACTTAGAGATTTTGCCGAACAAAAAAATAAACAACTTAAAAATTCTCTGAACAAGCTTTTTCCTACAAAGCTTATAGACGAGGTAATATATCAGAGCAAGGTAGACCCTGAAAAAAAGGTAAATCTGCTTACCAAAGAAGAAAGACACAGACTTGTAAACGCAACCAAAAATCTTGAGTTTTGGTTAAGCTCTACAAGAGGTTTTAACGAGGCCATTATAACCAAGGGCGGAGTGGAAGTATCACAAATAAATCCTAAGACTATGGAGTCAAAGAGTGTCAAGGGACTTTTCTTTGCAGGAGAGGTGCTTGACCTCGATGCCCTTACAGGCGGATACAATCTTCAGATAGCATGGTCAAGCGGATATGCGGCAGGGGAAGGAGCAGGCAATGTATAGTATAGCGATTGACGGACCGGCAGGAGCCGGAAAGTCTACTATAGCAAAGGCTCTCAGTAAAAAGCTGGGCTTTGTATATATAGACACCGGTGCAATGTATAGAGCGGTGGCACTTTTCTTTTTGGAAAAGGGGATAAAGGAAAGTGACGATGAAAGAATAGATAAGCTTTTAGCAGACCTTGATATAAGTATAAAATATGTGGACGGCGAACAAAGAGTCTTTTTAAACAACACAGATGTAAGCTCTAAGTTAAGACTTGAAGAAATAGGCAAGCTTGCAAGTAAGTTCAGCGCCGTAAAAAGTGTAAGAGAAAAGCTTGTAGCGCTGCAAAGAAAGCTGGCAGAGAGAGAAAATGTGGTGATGGACGGCAGAGATATAGGTACGGTGGTGCTGCCTGATGCAGACCTTAAGATATATCTTTGTGCAAGCTCAAGCGTCAGGGCAAGAAGAAGGTATCTTGAGCTTATAGAAAAGGGATTTGATAAGTCCACACTTAATGAAGGGGAAATAGAAGCCGAAATCATAAAAAGAGATGAGGCAGATATGAACAGAGAGATATCCCCTCTAAAGCAGGCTGATGATGCATATTATCTGGACACATCCGATATGACACTAGAAGAGGTCGTATCAAAGATACTTGATATGGTAAAAGAGGAAAGATGAAAGTAGAATTGGCAAAAAGTGCAGGATTTTGTTTCGGAGTGGAAAAGGCGGTAAATACCGTATATGAAGAAGCAAAAAAGGAAAATGAGATTGTATACACACTTGGACCTATCATACACAATGAAGAAGTGGTGAAGGATATGAAAAAAAGAGGTGTGGAGGCTGTGAAGATGGATGATTTGGCTTCACTGCCAAAGGGCACGGTGATTATCCGCTCACATGGAGTCAGCAGGGATGTATACAATTTTGTAAAACAAAGCGGACATAGGGTTGTGGATGCCACATGCCCGTTTGTAAAAAAGATTCATGCCATAGTTTCCGTACAAAGCGGCAAAGGTAAAACTGTGGTAATAATCGGAAACCCCGATCATCCTGAAGTAATGGGAATTAAAGGTTGGGGTGATGAAAACACCTATGCGGTGGAAAATATAGAGCAGTTCATAAATTTAGACTTAAAAAAAGATGAAGAAATAATAATTGTGGCTCAGACGACATTTAATCATAAAAAATTTCAAGAAATCATTGATAAAATATCGCTTTTGGGTTATGATGTAAGATGTTTTAATACGATTTGCAATGCAACACAGGAAAGACAAGCTGAGGCAAAAAAAATAGCATCAAATGTGGATGCCATGATAGTTATTGGAGACAAAAAAAGCTCCAATACAGGCAAGCTTGTGGAAATATGTCAGGAAGAATGTAAGAATACAGTATTTATTCAAACTCTTGAGGACCTAAATTATGATGCTTTACTTTCTGTGGATAGTGTAGGTATTACGGCAGGGGCTTCGACCCCAAAACATATCATTGAGGAGGTTCAAAATATTGTCAGATCTAAGTTTTGAACAAATGTTAGATGAGTCATTCAAGACTCTACACACTGGAGAAGTTGTCAACGGTAAGGTAATCAATGTTAAGGAAGATCAAATAATCCTTAATGTTGGTTTTAAGTCAGATGGTATCATCACAAGAAGTGAATATAGTAATGACAACAGTTTAGATTTAAGAACAGTTGTAAATGTCGGTGACGAGATGGAAGCTAAAGTCTTAAAGATAAACGACGGAGAAGGACAGGTTCTCCTTTCATACAAGAGATTGGCTCAGGATAGAGGTAATAAGAAGCTTGAGGACGCTTTCAACAACAAGGAAGTACTCACAGGTAAGGTAGTACAGGTAGTTGACGGCGGACTTAGTGTAGTTGTAGATGATGCAAGAGTGTTTATACCGGCATCACTTGTATCAGATACATTTGAAAGAGATTTATCTAAGTATAAAGATGCAGATATTGAATTCATTATTACAGAATTCAATCCGAGAAGAAGAAGAATTATCGGTGACAGAAAGCAGCTTCTTCTTGCTAAAAAAGAAGAGCAGAAGAAAGCTTTATTTGAGAAGATAACACCGGGTGATGTTATCGAAGGTACAGTAAAGAATGTTACAGACTTCGGTGCATTCGTAGACCTTGGCGGTGCTGACGGACTTTTACATATTTCAGAGATGAGTTGGGGTAGAGTGGAAAATCCTAAGAAAGTTTTCAAATCAGGAGATAAGGTAACAGCGTTTATCAAAGATATCTCAGGTGAGAAGATTGCACTTTCTATGAAGTTCCCTGATCAGAACCCGTGGCTTGATGCTGAAGAGAAGTTTGCACGCGGCAATGTAGTTAAGGGAAGAGTCGCAAGAATGACTGACTTCGGTGCATTTGTTGAGATTTCAAACGGTGTTGATGCATTACTTCATGTATCACAGATTTCACACGACCATGTAGAGAAGCCTTCTGACGTACTTAAAGTAGGTGATGAAGTTGAGGCTGTTATCGTTGAGTTCAACGAGCCTGAGAAGAAGATATCACTCAGCATTAAGGCTTTGACACAGGCTAATGAAGAGCTTGAGAAAGAGAATGCAAGAAATTCAGAGTCTAACGAGGAATAAAATAATTTTTATAAGGTCGTAGGTGGTTTCATCTGCGACCTTTTTTAGATAATAAAAAGAGGAGTCGAATGAAAAAATATATAAAAATAGTACTTTGGTGCGCTCTGGCTCTTATTTTATGTTTGAGCTATGAGTGGATAAGCAATATTATATTTGATAAAATCAATTACCTGGATGTAAAGTTCGGTATAATACCTGATGTACTCTTGCCGAGTGTAAATGCGGTTGTAGACACATTCATATCTTTAGTGCTTATTGCCATATACCTTATTTTGGCAATTTTCATAGTAAAAAGACATGATGAAAGAGTGAAGATAGGACTTTTTAAGGGTATCATATTCGGCATAGTAATGGGATTTGCATTCTACGGTATAGCAGGTCTGTGGTTTGAGATAGTCGACAGATTTTTGGTGGTTATACCTTTTATAGCAAAGAACAACGAGTATTTTTCAGGAGTATATGACGACCTTGAGTCGGGTGCATATATCTGGTCTTTGCTTTCAATATCAATAGTAGGACCGATTGTGGAAGAGATACTTTTCAGACTGCTTATATTCAACTCACTTGAGAGAGTGACGAAAAACCCTTGGTTTGCCATTATCGTATCAGGTGTGGCTTTCGGTGTATGGCATATGATATTTGTACAAAGCGTGTATACAGCAATTATGGGTTGCATTATGGGACTTATCTATTACAAGACAAGAAATATATTTGTCACAATGTTTATCCATATATTTAACAATACTATAGGCAATCTGCCTGCCGCACTTAATACAGATTTGATAAACAATGCTATAACAGCTATATCATATATAATGATTATACCGGCTATAGTGCTGTTGGTAGTTTTATGGAATACAAAGCCTGAGAAAAAAGAGTACAGACAAAGTTATTACAGCTTATGAAAAATATAACAATTATATCATTTACCGCAAATGGTGGAGATATAAATAAAAAATTGATTGATATTTTGAGTGAAGCGAATATATCGTCGTACACGCTAGGAAAATATCTGTCAGATAAAAGAATGAAGCCGCTTGAAGATCTTAAAGATACTGTGAAAAGGCATTTCAGTGATGATGCAATCATTTTTGTCGGAGCGACAGGGATAGCGGTGAGGAGTATAGCACCTTATGTAAAGGATAAATTTTACGACCCTGCCGTATTGGTAATAGATGAACTCGGAAGGTATGTTATACCTCTGCTTTCAGGTCATGTGGGCGGAGCCAACGAGTTGGCGCAATATATAGGAGGGGCATTATTTGCCACTCCTATTATTACAACTGCGACAGATATAAACGGAGCCTTTGCGGTAGATGTATTTGCAAAAAAACACAATCTTTTTATATCGTCAAGAAAACTTGCAAAGGATGTCAGTGCCGCACTGCTTGATAAAAAATGTGTAGACATTGACAGTGATATTGAAGGGTTTGATGTAAAAGAGCTTAAGAAAAAACTTAATCCTGAGAATAAAACTTGTGCTATAAAGATTAGGATAACCGACAGAATATATGATGACGGTGTTCTGACTTTAATACCTAAGGATTTGTACATAGGAGTGGGATGCAAAAAAGATACGGATGCAAGTAAGCTTAGTGATTTTGTAAATGAAGTGTTTATAAAAGAAGGACTTGACATAAGAGCGGTGAAATCTATAGGAAGTATTGATATAAAAAAAGATGAAGAGGCTATAAAAAGTCTTGCAAGCAAACTTGATGTACCTTTTATGACATTTACTAAGGATGAATTAAACTTGGTAAAAGGGGATTTTTGTGAGTCAGAGTTTGTAAAAAAGGTTGTCGGAGTCGGCAATGTATGTGAAAGATCCGTTTGTATACAATGCAAGAATCTTATAGTAAAAAAGACGGCAAAAGACGGGATGACTGTTGCGATAGGGCGAGGATAAGATGGTATATTTGATAGCGGATAAAGATCTTGAAGGTCAGGAAAAGATAAAATATTATAAATGTTTTTTGCAGGAATTATATCATGACGATGTGGAATGTATCATTGAAGACAATAAAGTTATAACTCCGCTTGGGATTGAGGGAAAGGCCTTGGAAGAAAAGGGAAAAGAGATAAGAAAAAAACTCCTGGATGCCAAAGCGGTTTATCTGTGCAGAGAGGGAGAAGTTATAGTTTTAAAGGACAGCTTATAGCTTTATTTTAAAATATAAGACGGATTTTGAATTTTGTCTTGCGTAGAACTTAATATTTGGTTATGATACAAAGGTGTTATAGAAAAAACATTTGAGGTGTATTATGGTTACAGTCGCATTGGACGCAATGGGTGGAGATTATTCACCGGATGAAATAATAAAGGGGGCATTTGATGCCTTAAAAAAAGATAAGGATATTAAAATTATTTTAGTTGGTAAGAAGGAGGTTTTGGAGAAAAAAGTAAGTGACGAGTTTGCAGACAGATGTGAATGTGTCTATTCAAGCGAGGTAATAACCAATGAAGAAGCACCGGTAGCAGCCATCAGAGCAAAGAAGGATTCATCCATAGTGGTAGGCATGAATCTTGTAAAAGATGGCAAGGCGGACGGCTTTGTAAGTGCCGGAAGTACAGGGGCGGTGCTTGTAGGCGGACAACTTATAGTAGGCAGGATAAAGGGAGTTTTAAGGCCTGCGCTTGCACCGCTTATACCTACTGAAAAAGGAGTTTCTTTGTTGATTGACTGCGGTGCCAATGTGGATGCAAGGGCGGATAATCTGGTGCAGTTTGCACAGATAGGTTCTTTGTATATGGAAAAGGTTATCGGTATCAAAAATCCGAGAGTAGGTCTTGTAAACATAGGTGCCGAGGAAGAAAAGGGAAATGCGCTTGTCAAGGAGACAATGCCTTTATTAAAGGAATGTAAGGATATAAACTTTATAGGCAGCATAGAGGCAAGAGAGATACCGAAAGGCGGAGCCGATGTAATAGTGTGTGAGGCCTTTGTAGGTAATGTAATAATAAAGCTCTATGAGGGAGTAGGTTCTACACTTATCGGTAAGATAAAGGAAGCCCTGACAAAGAACATTTTTACAAAGATAGGTGCAATGATGATAAAGTCTTCACTGAAGGCTACATTGAAGTCCTTTGATGCAAGCGGATACGGCGGTGCGCCTTTACTCGGACTTAACGGACTTGTAGTCAAAGCACACGGCAATTCAAAGGCAAACGAGATTTGTAATTCAATTTTACAATGTAAGAGCTTTAAAGAAGAAGCTTTGAGTGATATTATAAGAGAGAAAATGATTAAAAATTAGAATGGAGAAAAAAATGGAATTTGAGAAGTTAAAAAAGATTATCGCAGAGGTTTTAAATATTGATGAGAATACAATTGAGCTGAGTTCTTCTTTTGTAGATGATTTGGGAGCCGATTCTTTGGACTTGTTTGAGATAATTACAGGCATTGAGGAAGAGTTTGAACTTGAGATTCCTCAGGAGGTGGCTGAGAATATCCACACTGTGAACGATGCCGTTGAGGAGATAAAAAAGGCTACAGACGCCAGATAGTGTTTACGAGGCTACTGTTTAAGATATCCGATAATGGTAGCCTCTTTATAAAATATAGATTGTTGAGGGTTGTTATGAATAATAATTTAAATGAGTTACAAAAATTATTAGGATATGAGTATAAGAATACAGAACTTTTAAATCAGGCACTTACACACAGTTCCTATGCCAATGAGCATCAGCTTGGAAAAAACGGTTCCAATGAAAGATTGGAGTTTTTGGGAGACGCCGTTTTAGAGCTTGTAAGCAGTGAGTTTTTTTACGGAGTTTATCCTGACAAGCCGGAGGGAGAACTTACAAAGATAAGAGCAAGCTTTGTATGTGAGCCTGCGCTTGTGGACTGTGCAAAGAATATAAGCCTCAGTGAGTTTATAAAGCTTGGAAAAGGTGAAGAGCATACAGGCGGAAGATTCAGACCGAGTATAATCAGCGATACCTTTGAGGCGGTTATAGGAAGCATATATTTAGACGGTGGTTTTGCTAATGCAAAAGAGGTGATTTTAAAATTCATTTTGAATGGATATGAAAATAAAGTCTTCTTTTATGATAGCAAGACTATCTTACAGGAAGTGATACAGTCACAGGATTCAAGACCGGTAGAGTACGACCTTTTGTCGGAGGAAGGACCTGACCATTTGAAAAAGTTTATCGTAGCTGTGAAAATAAACGGTGAAAGAGTGGGCGTGGGAGAAGGCGTAAGCAAAAAGTCTGCCGAGCAGGCGGCGGCATATGAAGCATTGAAAAAATTAGGGAAAGTTTAGATGTATTTAAAGCGTATTGAAATTCAGGGATTTAAGTCCTTTGCAAATAAGATCGTATTTGATTTTCACAACGGAATAACAGGTATTGTAGGACCTAACGGATCGGGAAAAAGTAATGTATCCGATGCGGTCAGATGGGTATTGGGAGAGCAAAGTGCCAAGCAGCTTAGAGGCGGAAATATGCAGGATGTAATCTTTGCGGGTACCGAACTTAGAAAGCCGCTCGGATTTGCCTATGTTGCAATCACCTTGGACAATTCGGACCACAAGCTGGATATTGACTTTAAAGAGGTGACCGTATCCAGAAGACTGTTCAGATCCGGAGAGAGTGAATATCTGATAAACGGTTCAGCCTGCAGACTAAAAGATATCAGTGAGCTTTTCTTTGATACGGGTATCGGAAAAGACGGATACTCCATAATAGGTCAGGGACAGGTAGATAAGATATTAAACGGCAGACCTGAGGAAAGAAGAGAGCTTTTTGACGAGGCGGCAGGAATCACAAAGTTCAAAAGAAGAAAAGGCCTTGCACTGAAAAAACTTGAGTCGGAGAGAGAGAGCTTAGTCAGAGTAAACGATATATTGGCAGAGCTTGAAAAACAGGTCGGACCGCTTGAAAAACAGGCAAAAGTTGCAAAAGAGTTTTTGAATCTGCGTGAGGAATTAAAGATTTTTGATGTGAACAGTTATATTATGGAGTATGACGGTATAACACAGAATCTGAATGAATATAAAAAGCGTGAAAAGCTCTTATCAGACGATTTGGCGGATGCAAGAAATTTGCTTGAAAAGTCAAAAACCGACTATGAAGATATTACGGCAGAGTTAAAAAGGCTTGATGAGGAGCTTGACGATGTAAGAAATCTGATAGGAAATAACACGACAAGACTGCAAGAGATAAACTCACATATAGAGATTCTAAAAGAGCAGATAAACTCCGAGAATAAGAACAATGAAAACCTCTTATCAAGAGGCGAAAATATAGACAGTGATATTGAAAAAAAGCAAAAAGAGCTGGCAGCTTTAAAAGAGGAAAAATTTTCACTGACAAATCTTTTAAAAGAAGCGAATGAAAAGGAAAACGCTCTTTTAAGCGAACTTGAAGATATTGACAAAAAAATAGATGAGCTTGCACAAAGACTTGATACCTTGAGGCTTTCATCTGAGGAATTTAATTCAAGAAATGCGGATTTGAGAGCAAAAAAAGAGAGATATAAGGGTATCTTGGAGCAGGTTCGCCTCAGAAAATCTCAGATGACTCAAAGACTTTTGGAGAGCAAGACAGGTCAAAATACAATCGAATTAAAGATTGATGAGGAAAATAAGAGCCTAAACTCGGTAAATGAGTCACTTCACAGTGCCGAGAACACTAAGGATGAGCTTGAGAGTAAAAGAGCTGCTATACACAGTGAGATAATCAGGTTTTCAAAAGTGGCATCCGAGCTTCAGATGAAGTATCAGAGCGAGTCTGCAAAACTCTCATCATTAAAGGACCTTGCAGAAAAATATGACGGCTACGGTATTGCAATAAAAAAGATTATGGAGACCAGAGATCGAATCGGCGGTATACATGGTGTTGTTGCGGATATAGTCAGAGCTTCAAAAAAGTATGAGGTGGCTATTGAGACCGCTCTTGGAGGCAGGATACAAAATGTGGTCATCGACTCAGAGAATACCGCAAAGGTTTTGATTGACTATCTGAAGAAAAACAAATTCGGAAGGGCTACATTTTTGCCGCTTTCCGCTATGAGAAACAACACATTTTCAAATACAGAGTTTTTGAAAGAAAAGGGAGTAGTCGGAATAGCAAGTGAGCTTGTTGAGTACGATAGTGTATACAAAAGTCTGATAGGCAGCCTGCTTGGACGAATTGTAGTTATTGACAATATAGACAATGCTATTGCCTTTGAAAAAAAGTTCAGATATGAATACAGAGTCGTCACACTTGACGGTGATTCATTAAGTCCCGGAGGTTCTATAAGCGGTGGTGCTTTTAAAAACAGTAACAATCTTTTGAGTAAGAAAAGAGAGATAGAAGAGGCACAGGCAAGTGTTTCCGTACTTTTGAAAAATTATAATGAGGCAAATGATAAGCTTGAAGCCTTTAATCTACAAAGAAATGATATAGAAATTAAGCTTGATGAGAACAGAAAAGTAATACAGGACCTTATCATTGAGAAAAACAATATATCAAACAGAAGGTCGGGATTAATTGAAAAGCTTGAAGAACTTAAAGCTTCATCAGTTTCCGTACAGACAGACTTTGACAATATAGACAAAGAACTTGCAGAGATAGAAATTGAAACAAAAAGACTTGATACCAAACTTTCAAATGTAGGTGAGGACTTTAGCAAACTGGGAAATGATATCTCGGATATAGAAAGCGATATCAAAGAACAGAGAAATAAAAGAGAAGTGCTTGTAGAAAAGCTGAATGCTTCAAAGCTTGAAAAAGCGGGTATCTCACAAAGACTTGAGTTTATTGATGAGAATGTAAACAGAACCGGAGAGGATGTCAAAGCGCTGCTTGATGAGAAGTCAGGCTTAAAGACAAGAGCCGAGGATATTGTAAGGAATATCAATGAGAAAAATAAAATCATAGAAGACGAGCATATCCAAAAGAACGAGTTGGCTAAAAAGATAGAAAAACTTAAGCAAAGAGAAGAAGAACTTATTTTGCTTAAAGAAGCAAAGTCAAAGTCACAGAATAAGATATTTGACAACAGAGATGTTTACAGTGAAAGGGTTTCACTTCTTGACAGAGATATCTACAGACTGAAAGGCCAGATAGAAAAGTCTGAAGAGAGGATGTCCGAGAGAACCAATTATATGTGGAATGAATATGAACTTACATACAATTCGTCATTGGAGCTGAAAACCGATACGGATATGTCTTTAAATGATATCAGAGCAAATATAGCTTCACTGAAGTCAAAGATAAAGGCACTTGGAAATGTCAATATCAATGCTATTTCAGACTACAATGAGATTTCCGGCAGATATGAGCTTATGAAAAAGCAGCATACGGATATCTTGGAGGCTGAAGCTACTTTGATAAATATTATCGATGAGCTGGATTTGGCGATGAAAAAGCAGTTTGCCGAGAAGTTTGAAGAGATTGCAAAAGAGTTCAATGAAGTATTTAAAGAGCTTTTCGGCGGAGGCAGCGGAAAGCTTGTACTTGAAGAAAGCCCGGATATGCTTGAGGCTGGCATAACAATAATCTCACAGCCGCCGGGAAAGAAGCTTCAAAACATGATGCAGCTTTCAGGTGGAGAGAAGGCACTTACAGCTATAGTACTTTTGTTTGCAATACAAAATCTTAAACCTTCGCCTTTTGCACTGCTTGATGAGATAGAGGCGGCGCTTGATGATTCAAATGTAGACAGATTTGCAAAGTATTTACATAAGCTTACAGACCGGACACAGTTTATAGTAATTACACACAGAAGAGGTACAATGGTATCCTCGGACAGACTTTACGGAATTACAATGCAGGAAAAGGGTGTTTCCGCACTTGTTTCAGTGAACCTGATAGAAAATGAATTGGATAATTAGGAGAGATGATGGAAGAAAAGAAAAAAGGATTTTTTTCAAGGCTTGTAGAAGGACTTACAAAAACGAGAAATGCCGTAGTCAGCGGAATAGAGAATGTATTCCTAGGCTATGATGTGATAGATGAGGACTTTTATGAGGAGCTTGAAGAGACTCTTATAATGGGAGATATCGGAATCAGAGCTTCTACAGATATTATAGAAGAGCTTAGAAAGAGAGTAAAGGAAGAGCATCTTAACTCGCCTGCACAGTGCAGAGAGGTGCTTATTGATACAATAAAAAGAAAGATGGATTTGGGCGAGAACGCCTATGAGTTCGAAAACAGAAAGTCTGTAGTATTTGTCATAGGCGTAAACGGTGTAGGAAAGACCACATCTGTCGGAAAACTTGCAAGTCAGCTGAAAAATGAAGGTAAAAAGGTTTTGGTTGTGGCTGCGGATACATTCAGAGCTGCGGCTATTGAGCAGCTTGAGGAGTGGACTAAAAGAGCCGGAGTGGATATAATCGCACAGAACGAAGGTTCAGACCCGGGAGCTGTGGTATTTGACGCATGCAAGGCGGCCAAAGCCAGAAATACCGATGTGATGATAGTGGACACCGCAGGAAGACTTCACAATAAGAAAAATCTTATGGAAGAGCTTAAAAAGATCAATAAGATAATTGAAAGAGAGTATCCTGACGCCTACAGAGAGACTTTGGTGGTACTTGACGGTACTACCGGACAGAATGCTTTGGAACAGGCAAGAGTGTTTAACGAGGCGGCAAATATAACAGGTATTATACTGACAAAACTTGACGGAAGCGCCAAGGGAGGTATTGCGGTGGCAATACAGGCGGAACTTTCCATTCCTGTCAAGTATATCGGGGTAGGTGAGAAAATAGACGATCTGCAAAAATTCAACTCAAAAGAATTTGTGGATGCACTTTTTAGTAATGAGTAAGACAAAGCTATCTAAAATAGAATCGAGGCAATAAGTAATGAAGGAATTTACATTGGAAAAATTTGAAGAGGCGAGCGAACTTGTACAAAAGGTGACATCGGAGACAAAACTTGTATTCAGTGAGTTTTTCTCGGAGCAGTCAGGAAATAAAGTATATTTCAAGCCTGAAAATATGCAGTATACGGGAGCATATAAGCTTAGAGGAGCATACTATAAGATTTCAACACTTTCCGATGAAGAAAAGGCAAAGGGAATTGTAACGGCTTCTGCAGGAAACCATGCACAGGGTGTGGCATACGCCGCTAAGCTTGCAGGAATAAAGGCTACAGTGTTTATGCCTACAACAACACCTCTTATAAAGATAAACAGAACCAAAAATTACGGTGCGACCGTAGAACTATACGGAGATGTATTTGATGAGGCCGCTACAAAGGCTATGGAGTATGCAAAGGAGAGCGGTGCGACATTCGTACATCCTTTCAACGATCTTACAGTGGCTACAGGACAGGGCAGTATCGCAATGGAGATAATCAAAGAGCTACCTACAGTAGATATAATACTTGTACCGATAGGCGGCGGCGGACTTTGTGCCGGTGTGGCGACACTTGCAAAGATGCTGAATCCGAATATTCATGTAATAGGTGTGGAGCCTGAGAATGCGGCTTGCATGAAAGAATCCATAAAAGAAGGACATATAGTCACATTGCCTTCAGCCAACACGATTGCAGACGGTACCGCTGTAAAGACACCGGGAGATAAGCTGTTTAACTACGTAAAGGAAAATGTGGATGATATAATCACAATCAACGACAATGAGCTTATAGTATCTTTCCTTGATATGGTGGAAAATCATAAAATGATAGTTGAAAACTCAGGTTTGCTTACAGTGGCGGCGCTAAAGCACCTTGATGTAAAGGGAAAAAAGATTGTTGCAATACTTAGCGGCGGAAATATGGATGTTATCACAATGGCGTCACTTATACAGCACGGACTTATTGCAAGAGACAGGATATTTACAGTATCCGTACTTTTACCTGATAAGCCGGGTGAGCTTGCAAAGGTGGCCGATTTACTGGCAAGCGAGAGAGGAAATGTTATAAAGCTTGAACACAATCAGTTTATCAGTATAAACAGAAATGCCGCAGTGGAGCTTAGAATCACTATAGAAGCTTACGGAACTAAGCATAAGGAACAGATAGTCGAAAGACTTAATAAAGAGGGATATAGACCAAAACTTGTAAGAAGTAAGGGAACATATAATGCTTGATGAAAAAGTGAATATAGATATTAGCGAATTTTTAAAAACATTAAATTTTAAGACTAATATAATATATTTTATAAAATGGGGGGTACTTTCAGTCATAATAGGAGTGGTTGTAGGATTTGCCGGAGCCAGTTTCGGACATGCGATAAGCTTTGCCACGGATTTTTGGCAAAGCCATAGATACACACTCTATCTTTTACCGATATTCGGACTTATAATTTCAGCCCTGTATCACTTTATACATGCGGACAATCCGAGAGGAACCAACTGGGTAATAGATTCGATATCTTCAGGTGAGACAATTCCTTTAAAGATGGCACCTACGATATATATATCTTCATTTTTGACACATCTTGGAGCCGGAAGTGCCGGAAGAGAAGGTGCTGCGCTACAGATAGGCGGAAGTCTCGGAAATTTTATAGGCAGGAAGTTAAAGCTTGGACAGACTTCATTTTCAGATAAGGCTGATATAAATATTGCAATAATGTGCGGAATGGCATCCTGCTTTTCGGCGCTTTTCGGAACACCGATATCGGCGTCCATATTTAGTATGGAAATATTCAGTGTAGGCGTTATGTATCATGCGGCACTTATACCATGTCTTCTTTCATCGTATATTGCGGTGTATGTTGCAAAACTTATGAATACGCCTGTGGAGAAGTTCATAATACAAAGAGCGCCTGATTGGAACTTTAAACTTATAGGGTTTATGATACTTCTTGCCGCACTTACAGCCATTGTTGCAATATTGTTTTCAGTGGCAATGCATGAAAGTGCAAATATTTACAAAAGATTTTTTAAAAATCCGTATATTAGGATTGTAGTTGCGGCAATTTTATTTATAATATTAACTATGCTCTCAGGAAACAGAGACTATAACGGCGGCGGATTTTGGCTTATAGAAAGAAGTATGAGCGGAAATGTCAGGTATGAGGCATTTCTTATGAAAATTCTTTTCACTGCGGTGGCAATGGGAGGAGGATTTAAAGGAGGAGAGATAGTACCTACATTTGTTATAGGTGCGACATTCGGAGGAGCATTTGCAAAATTTTTCGGGCTGCCATATGAACTTTGTACCGCATGCGGTATGATAGCCTGCTTTGTAGGAGTTACCAACTGTCCTATAGCATCTATTTTTATGGGCCTTGAATTTTGTGGTAGCCTTGGTATAAACTATTATGCTATAGTAGTAGGAGTAAGTTTTGTATTATCAGGTTATTATGGACTGTACAGTTCACAAAAGTTTGCGTATTCAAAAACTGAAGCAAGATATGTAGGCTCGGATGCGGTGAGCATTAGAAAGAAAAGACAAAATAGTTAGGAGGATTTTATGGCTATATTTGAAGGTGCAGGTGTTGCACTTATTACACCGATGAATGAAGATTTAAGTGTAAATTATAATAAATTGGAAGAAATAATTGAGGAGCAGATTGCAGGAGGTACAGATGCTATTATAGCCTGCGGTACTACAGGTGAGGCGTCAACTCTTACAGTTGAAGAGCATTTGGATGCTATAAAGAGAACTATTGAGATAGTAAACAAGAGAATACCGGTAGTTGCAGGTACAGGTTCAAATTCTACAGAGACTGCAGTAGAGTTTTCAAAGGAAGCCCAAAAGTACGGTGCTGACGGAGTATTGGTGGTTTCACCTTATTACAACAAGGCGACACAAAATGGACTTATTAAGCACTTTACTTCTATTGCGGAAGGTATAGATATTCCGGTGCTTCTTTACAATATTCCGGGAAGAACAGGAGTGAATATTGAGCCTGAGACTATTGCATACCTTGTAAACAATGTGGAGAATATAGTAGGAGTTAAAGAGGCAAGCGGTAATTTCTCAAATGCGATAAAGACATTAAGACTTTGTCCGCAGATAGATATGTACTCCGGAAATGACGATCAGGTAGTGGCTCTTATGAGTATAGGTGCAAAGGGTGTTATATCCGTACTGTCAAATGTAGCACCGAGGCAGACTCATGAAATGTGCAAAGCCGTGCTTGAAGGAGATATATTTAAGGCAAGAAAGATGCAGATAGAGGCGCTTGATGTTATCAACAATCTGTTTGCCGAAGTGAATCCTATACCGGTAAAGGCAGCTATGAACCTTCAGGGAAAGAATGTAGGACCGCTCAGACTTCCGCTTACACCTATGGAGAAGGCACATGAGGAAGTTTTGGCTAAGGCTATGAAGGAGTACGGTATTTTATAATGGTTAAGGTTATTTTAAACGGCGCAAACGGTGCTATGGGCAAGGTGGTTGCAGACCTTGTGGCTGCAGACGAAAATATGGAGATAGTTGCGGGAGTAGACTTAAATACCGATACAAAATTGGGTTTCCCCGTATTTGACGATATAAGAAAAATTGATATAGAAGCGGATGCAGTTATTGACTTTGCTTCAGTAAAGGCGGTTGACAACTTGCTTGATTTTATAGAACAAAAAAAGATTCCTGCAGTTATCTGTACTACAGGTCTAAGTGAAGCACAGATTGACAGAATAAATGAACTTTCATTGGTAAGTCCGATTCTTCGTTCAGCAAATATGTCACTCGGAATCAATATATTGTCAAAGGTATTGGCTGAAGTAGCCCCTACGCTGAAGAAAGCCGGTTTTGATATAGAGATATTGGAGGCACATCACAGAAGAAAGCTGGATGCGCCGAGCGGAACAGCGCTTTTGCTGGCAGACTCTATAAATTCAAGTATGGATGAAAAGCTTGAATATACTTATGACAGAAGCGACAGACATGAACCGAGAAGAGAGAATGAGATAGGTATCTCATCTGTACGAGGCGGTACAATAGTAGGTGATCACGATGTTATCTTTGCAGGAGAAGATGAGGTGATTTCATTTAACCATAGAGCATATTCAAGAAAGATTTTTGCAAACGGTGCAATAGCGGCGGCTAATTTCTTACTTGGAAAATCTAACGGACTCTATGATATGAGCGATGTGATTAAATAAATTTTTGGGCAATCAGAATACTGATTGCCTTTTTTAGAGGTGAATATGAAGATTTTGGGGATTATTGCGGAATATAATCCTTTTCACATGGGGCATAAGTATCAGATTAAAAAAGCTAAAGAACTTTCGGGAGCCGACTATGTAGTAGCGATAATGAGCGGCAACTATGTGCAAAGAGGAGCACCGGCTGTTTTTGAAAAAAGTATAAGGACAAAGACGGCATTAAATGCAGGCATAGATGCGGTATTTGAAATTCCGAGCTTTTTTAGCGGTGCAAGTGCAGCCGACTTTGCACGGTACGGTATAAGTCTGCTGGATATACTTGGAGTCGACTATATATCATTCGGTGCGGAAGACAATGATTATGATTTGCTTTGCAGTGTAGCAGGTATTTTGTCGGGGAAAGAGATTGAGATTTCAATAAAAAAATATTTGGCTTCAGGTTTAAACTATGCCAAGGCAAGACATAGTGCAATAATTGATAATTTAAAAAGTGAAAGCATATCACTGCAACAGAAAATGCAGATAGAAGATGTACTTTCATCACCCAACAATATACTTGCAATAGAATATCTTAAGAATATAAAACTTATAAAATCAAATATAAAGCCGATTATAATAAGCAGGAACGGGAGTAATTATCACGAAAAGAATATAGAAGAGGATAAATTTGCCTCAGCAACAGCTATAAGAAATGCATTATACAGCGGTAAGAAAGATATATTTGACAATCTTACCGGAGGCATACCGTTGGAAAATACAGATATTTTAAAATCATCAAAGCCGATATTTGAAGATGATTTTTTATTTAGCGTACAAAGGAGTATATATGATAAGTTATATAAAGGAGAAGACTTGTGTGCATACTGTGATGTATCGGATGAGCTTAAGAATACAATAAATAAAAGCATAAACGAGATTAAAAGTAAGATTTTTGAAGATTTTATTTTAAGCCTCAAGAGTAAAAATTTTACCTATACCAGAATAAGCAGAGCAATCTTTCATATTCTTTTAAATCATAAAAAGAAAACTTTAAAAGAGCTGAAGTCGGAGGCGGATATGGCGGCCTACCCTCTGTTATTAGGATTTAAAAAGGCTTCATCAAATCTTTTATCCGAACTTAAGCTTAGAAGTAAGAAGCCTTTTATCAGCAAAATCGGAAGTGCAAAAGATATTCTAAGTGAGAACAGTCTTAAAATATTTGAAAATAATATATATTCGGATTTTTTATATAATTCAATATATTTTGAAAAATATGGTGAGATACTTGATAATCCGTACAGGAGAAAGATTGTTATTTTATAATTTTTTCTTGCCAAAAAGCATCTCGGGTGTTAAAGTATCATTTAGTAAAACAGACGGTCGCACAAGTGTGAGGAAAGTCCGGGCTTTATAGGGCAGGATGCCGGATAACATCCGGTGGAGGCGACTCCAAGGAAAGTGCAACAGAAAATAACCGCCGAAAGGTAAGGGTGAAAAGGTGGTGTAAGAGACTACCGCTTGTATGGTAACATAAAAGGCCGTGTAAACCCCATCCAAAGCAAGACCAAAGCGAATAAGGGCTGCCCGTCCGATATTCAGGTAGGTTGCTAGAGCCTTGTGGTAACATAAGGACCAGATAGATGACCGTTTAATACATAACCCGGCTTATGTTTTGCTTAGGCTCCCTCAGGGAGCCTATTTTATTGCAATACTTTACCTTATCTTAACCTATATATGCTAGAATATACAAAGAAATTATTTTAGGAGAGAGAAATGAAATACTTTGAGAATAAATACACAAGATTTCAGGAAATAAAAAAGAATGCCATACAGGCTGTAGCCACATTGGTGACAAATGCCAATCTGAAGGGATTCTTTGACGGAAAGATATATAAAGGAAATACAAAGGTAGCCTGTGTCCCCGGATTAAACTGCTATTCATGCCCGGGAGCTATAGGTTCATGCCCAATAGGTTCACTTCAGGCGGTTATAGGAAGTAAGAAATTCAGCATATCATATTATGTATTTGGAATAATGATACTTATAGGGGCATTATTCGGCAGACTTGTATGCGGACTTTTATGTCCGTTCGGCTTTGTACAGGATTTACTGTATAAGATACCTACACCTAAGTTTAAAATTCCTGCAAAATTAGACAGAGTACTTAGATATATGAAATATCTTATATTACTTACATTTGTAATACTCTTACCGATGTTCTTGGTTGATGCTTTCGGTAACGGCGCACCTTATTTTTGCAAACTTATCTGTCCGGCAGGAACGCTTGGAGGAGCACTTCCGTTACTTGCAAAAAATGAAGGACTTAGAAGCACAATAGGATTTTTGTTCTTTTGGAAACTGAGTATACTTATAGTTGTAGCGGCACTTTCCATATTTACATACAGACCTTTTTGCAGATATATATGTCCACTTGGAGCATTCTATTCATTTTTTAATAAAATAGGATTTTATAAGATGGAGTTTGTATCTGATAAATGTGTAAACTGCGGACTTTGTGAAAGAGCCTGTAAGATGGATATAAATGTAAGAGCCAATCCTAACTCTTTGGAATGTATCAGATGTGGTGCATGTACTGCAGCTTGCAGACATGATGCATTAGTGATGACATATGCAGGTCTTGGAAAGAAAAAAGAAGAAAAGCCTATTAATGTAAAAGCTTGTAAGAGTAATTGCAGAGGATGTGTAAATGTGGAATAAACTGTCTATAAGAATAAAAGTAACATTACTTACAGCTGCGGTGCTCTGTGTAATCTCGGTACTGTTATTCTTATTTAATATAGAAAGTGCATCCAATATTTTTATAATACCCGATAATGTGGATATACCGTTTAACAGTGATTCAAGCTTTACCTTTGATTTTGATCTTGCACAGCGTGTATTTAGGATAAACAGCTTTTATACAGTTATAATATTTTCTGTTGCCGGAACCGCTCTGATGTGGTGGGTGGTAGGTAAGGTTTTGATGCCGCTCAATAAATTCAGCAGAGAAATAAAAAAGCTTGATATTACTAAAATAAATGATGATATACATATAGTGAAAAGCACTGATGAATTGGGTGATTTGCAAAACGCATTCAACCATATGCTTGGAAATATAAGAGAATCCTATGAAAGGCAAAAAAGGTTTTCGCAAAATGCAGCCCATGAATTGAAGACTCCTGTAGCAGCAATAAGGTCAAATCTGGAGGTGTTAAATATGGATGAGGAGCCACAGATAGAGGATTATAAAGACTTTGTGGAAGTTGTGGGCAGACAGATTGAGATGATGAATTCGATAGTGGTGGGTCTTAGACTTTTAAGTAATGAAGAGAGCTTAAATATTGAAAAGGTTTATTTGTATAAAATAATAAATGAGATAATTGAGGATTTAGATTATAAAATCAACGAAAAAAATCAGAATATAGAGTTTATTTGCGATAATAAAAATATGGCTATAGATGCCGATAGAGTTTTAATAAAGCAGGCTATCGTTAATATAGTGCATAATGCCATAAGGTATTCAAGGGAAAATGCATTTATAGAAATAAAGCTTGGAGATAATTCATTAAGTATAAAAAATTATGGAGAAAGTATTCCAAAAGAGAGCCTTGAAAAGATATTTGAAGCTTTTTACTGTGTGGATAAGTCCAGGGCTAAAAAATTCGGTGGAAGCGGTCTTGGTCTTGCCATAGCAAAGGAAATATTGGACAGGCATAAATTTAGAATAAGTGCAAACAGCGTAGATGGTGATTTTGTAGAGTTTATAATAGATTTTAAAGGATGAAAATATGAAAGAGATTTTAAAAAAGTTGGAAAAGAATAAAGCACTTCCGTATATTATGCTGGGAGTAGGTGTGGTAATGATTATTGCAGGTGTAATGAGAGATGAACATCTGGTGGTATTAAAAAAAGCTGTTAATATATGCCTTGAATGTATAGGCATAGGATAGGGGAAAAAGGTGAAAATACTAAAGATTGCATGGGCTACATTTATAGCTGTTTTACTTGGATTTATATTTTTTGTAATTACGGATCTTGTGATAATCAGTTTAGGTTTCGCCTATAATAAGACCGGAAATGCAGTACTTGACTGGTTGACTCTGCCACAGGAGATTGACAGAATTTATCTGGTGATTTATCCTTTATCAATTCTTGTATATTCAAATATATTCTTTAAATGGATAAATAAGGATAAGGAGGAAGCACAAGTACATTGGGATATAAAGACAGGGGTGGTATGCAGCATAATGGCAGGTATAGCCTTTGGAGGTATATCTACATTATGGGTAATGTTTTTAAAAAACACGGCACTGTCAAATATAGGTTTTATAAAGAGCAGTCTGGAGTATTTGAATGCATCATCAGCAAATAAATCAACTGTATCATTTATTATAAGTCTGGTGGTTGCAGGAATTCTTGCACCTATCAATGAGGAGATTATCTATAGAGTAGTAACTTTTAATTTCCTTGAAAAAAGAGTGAATACAAAATATGCACTTATAGTTTCATCACTTATGTTTGGAATTATACATTTATCATTTGTACAGTCTGTATATGCAACTATTATGGGGCTGATATCAGGTACTGTATATATGAAGACACGCAAAATCAGATGGTCAATTTTAATACATATAACTATAAACACTTTGGCAATATATGAGCTTACCTCAAATTTGATATGGGTGGCTTTTACAATAATCCTGTTTTTACCGCTTGGGATCATGCTCTATAAGCTTTTAAAAACAAAAACAAATTATGCATATTAAAAAGATATAGTTTTATCAATCTTAACTTAGGCTTAACCAAAGCCATGGTATTATATAGACATAAGATAAAGAAATTCATAAGGAGAATAAATATGAAAAAAAGGTTATTGATTTTAGGTTTTGCTTTGATGATGATGGCAAGTGCTACAGCTTGTGGAAGTCAAAGCAGTACAGACAAAGACGGAGGAAATACTAAAACTGAAAGTACGGCGGCAAGTACAGATAAGAAGTCTCAAAAGTTTCCGGAGTTTAAGGCAAAAACAGTAACAGGTGAGGATATAAGCAGCGATTTGTTTAAAGACAACAAGTTGACAGTGGTAAATGTATGGGGAAGCTGGTGCGGTCCATGTGTAGCTGAAATACCTGAATTACAAAAGCTTTATGAGAATATGAAGGATAAAGGTGTAAATGTCGTAGGACTTGCACAGGATGCCGGAACAGATATGGACGCGGTAAAGGATATTTTGGATAAGAATAAGGTTACTTATCAGAATGTAGTACCTGAGGGAGATGTTACAGATTTTGTAATGAGTATTCAAGCATTTCCAAGTACCTTTTTGGTAGACTCTGAAGGAAATATAGTTGATAAAATACAGGGTGGAAGAGACCTTGAGTCATTTACAAAGGCAGTTGAGGATGCTTTAAACAAGATGTAATGGGTAAATACTTGATTGTAGCGATATTTATGAGTATGAAGAGTGATATTAAAATAATAAAAATATTAATTTAAGGGAGATAAATATGAAAAAGAATTTGAAAAAGATTATTATGGCAGTTGCCGCCGCATCATTATTAATGGCATGTACAAGTAATGTAAAACCGGCTGAAACAAAAACAGCAGAGACAGAGAGTGTAGAGGCAAGACAGGCAGGAATGAATGTTGAAACAGATACAAAGATGCCTGATAATATGCCGAGTTTACCGGGCGCTGAAAACGGAAAAGTAAAGTCGGTTACAGACAAGGTTATCCGTATAGAGAGAATATCGCATGTGGGTAATGAGGTAGAAAATAGTGAAAGTACAGATACAAAGGAAGAAAATGAGGTTCCTGAAGAAGTTGACCTTGTACTTGATCCTGCAGGTGTGAATTTCGTAGATATGGCTACAGGTCTTGTAAGTGATGCACCTAAGGAGGGTGATGATATCTATGCATGGGTAGCACCTGAATATATGGCAAGTATGCCTCCACAGGTAAACTCATATGTGGTACTTACCAATGCGAAAGAGGGATTCCATATGCCTATGTACACAGACGGTATTGAAAAGGCTGAGGAAGTAGATGGCAGTATTGAACTTTTGGATACTTTAAACAATGCTAAATGGACTGTAGATAAATCTGTAAAACCTGTGCTTGCATCAACAGGCGAGGAAGTGGATTTTTCTGAGATTAAAAAGGGAGACAGATGTCTTTTATGGTCTGAGAACTTTATGGTTACAACCACAAGTACAGAAATGCCTAAGATAAAGACAAACAGAGTGGTTATTTTAAAGTAAAAGATATCTAAGAATGGTAAGTTACAGATAAGCCTTGGAAATAAATGCTTATCTGTGACAAAATAAGGACTATATAAGGGAGATGACAATGAAAAAGAAACAATTTAAGTTTAAGGGTGTGGTTTTGGGCAGATAAGGAAATAAATGTAAATGAAGCATTGTCAAATGATTTTTCAGACTATAGTGTAAGCAATCTTGCAAATGGGGATAACAGAGAAGATGCGATTATGCAGATGCCTTCATTTACCTGGGGGACGGATGGAACATCCGTTGGAGAGTTTAATATATCAACTTCTACAGCTATAAATTATACAAATAATTATATTCCTGCAAGTACAGCATTAAGAGGTGTACTAAAGGTCAAAGCGGCACAATCAAATCCACAGCAACAGCCGCAGACACCGGGAACGCAGCCGCAGCCACAACAACCGCAGACACCGAGAATGCAGCAGCCACAACAGCAGCTTGAAAAGAAAAAGCCTTCAGATATAGTAACACCGGGCAAATCAGGTTTAGAAGATAATAAAGCGCATGGCAAAGCTACACCTTCTGTACCTAAAAAGCCGGAAAATAATGGAGGCGGAAGAAGAAATGGAAGAAATTCAGGCGGAGGTTCAGGAAGAGGTTAAAAGAAGGATAAAAATGCAAAAAACAACAACAAACCGCTTGCAGGCAAATGGATAAATGATGCAAAAGGATGGTGGTATAAGGAATCAAACGGATCATATCCTAAATCAACATGGAAACAGATAGATTACAACGGTGTAAAAAACTGGTACTATTTTGATGAACAGGGATATATGGCGACAGGCTGGAAACTTATAAATGATAAATGGTATTATATGTATGAAAACACTGAAAAAGGTCATATAAAAGGTAGTATGGCATATAGTACAAAAGTAGGTGAATATAAAATCGGATTTGACGGCGCATGGATAAAATAATATAAACTATATAGCATGATATAGATAGGATCGCAAAAGCGGTCCTATTTATCAAAGTGTGTGGTTGTTGATGAATCTTATAGCGTTGTATTTCAAGGATTATCCCGTGATTTATTATTGAGGATAGTAGAAAACTTTCTAATTGCAAGTTCAGCATCAATATGTTATAGTATCACGGTATAGCATTTATGATATGCAATTATATTTTAAACATTAAAATATAAGTAAGAGTTGAAGATTAAATAAGCAATGCCATGTGAGTAAATGTAGAAAGAGCAATGTCAGCAGGCAATAATGTTTAAGTAGTTGTAATGCAGATTTTGAATGGTTTGAAAAATAGAAAAAATTATCAAATGAAGTGTAGAATATAAAATAAACATATGTCAGTATGTGTCAAATTAGTATTATAGATAAGGAGTAATTATGAGAAAGAAATTATTTGTTTTAGGTATGGCAATCATGATGGCGGGAGCTATAAGTGCCTGTAATGCAGGAAATAAGACTGCTAATGAGTCTGTAAGCACAGAGTCACAGACAGATTCAAAGCAGGCTGATACAAGCGAGTCGGCAGATTCAAAGAAGGCTGATGATAGCAAATCTGCAGATTCAAAGAAGAAAGATGTAAGCTTCCCTGAGTTCAGTGCAAAGACTGTGGAGGGTGAGGAGATAAGTAACGATGTATTCAAGAACAGCAAGCTTACTGTAGTCAATGTATGGGGCAGCTGGTGCGGTCCATGTGTACAGGAGATTCCCGAGTTGCAAAAGCTGTCTGAGAATATGAAAGATAAGAACGTCAATGTAATAGGAATCGCGCAGGATGCAGGAAGCAACTTCCAGGAGGTAAAAGAAGTGCTTGATAAGAGCAAGGTGACTTATCAAAACATCATTCCGTCAGGAACTACAGAGGATTTTGTTATGAGTCTTCAAGCATTTCCTACCACTTTCTTTGTGGACTCGGAAGGAAAGATAGTTTATGCAATACAGGGTTCAAAGAATCTTGAAGGATTCACACAGATAGTGGACGATTTATTATCAAAAATGTAATATTAACAGAGGAATGGGCACTAAGTAGCTACAGTGTATCCCATTCCTCTGTTTGTTTTTATAACATCACTTCCAAGTTTCTTTCTGATAGCCGCTATATGGACTTTGATAACATTCGATGCATCACTTGCATTCATATCAATGTTATGTTCAAGAAGTTCGGAGGTTGAAACCAATCTGTCTTTATTTAGGCACAGATACTCAAATATAGCGTATTCCTTAGGTGTAAGTGAAATAGTCTCACCATTTCTTTGTACCTGCTTTTTATTAAGAAACAGCACTATGCCTTGAGATTCAAGTCTTATACAGTCATCATTTTTATTATATGAAGTGCGAAGCAGCGCTCTTATCCTGGCTTCAAGTTCTTTAAAGTGAAAAGGTTTTACCAGATAGTCGTTTGCGCCGAGGTCAAGCCCGAGTACCTTGTCGTTTAATGTATCTCTGGCGGACAATATAATGACCTTACAGTCCGCATTATCCTCCCTTACAGCTTTTAACACTTCTATGCCGTCAAGCTTAGGCATATTCAAATCAAGTACAATAAGATCATATTTTGATTCAAAGTAAAGCTCCAATGCCTCCTCTCCGTCAGTTGCAGTATCGACATAGTAGTTTTGCTTGCGAAGCCCTTTTGCAAGTGCATTTAATATATCTTCTTCATCCTCACATATCAAAAGTCTCATACTACCTCCCAAAAATATAACTGTAATCATTTATTAAGGTTAAGTATATCAATTAAATACGCCGATAACAATACTCTTATTTTTGCGATTTGACAAAATTCTTGAAAGGAATAGTCAGTATATTATCTTGTTGCATAAAATACCGACTAAAAATTTACAAAAGAGCAAATTTTTGTGGGAAATGGTTCGGATGAAGTATTAGCACTTAT
>ERZ772945.642-NODE-642-length-27399-cov-8.884399_pt1 | contig 27399 bp, 25 predicted proteins | sample MGYA00511681_ERZ772945 | MGnify/ENA primary metagenome ERZ772945 (study PRJEB29015, sample SAMEA2737943) | human oral metagenome | biome: human oral; feature: human-associated habitat; material: dental | place: China | collected 2143 ...
GCGCAAAAAATCAAAAAGATGCCCTGCTGGAACTCCAGCAAGCGCAAAAAATCAAAAAGACGGGCTGCTGGAACTCCAGCAAGCCCTCGCGCATGGAAAGCGTTGCAGCACTTTGAACACAATCATAAAAAAACGCACGAACTTAAAAGCTCGTGCGATTTTTTTTATGATTCTCACGCGGTGAAGCCTACTCTTCAACCACGCTAAAGTCGCTCTTTGTTACACCACAAACGGGGCAAACCCAATCTTCAGGGATATCCTCGAAAGCGGTTCCTGCTGCGATGCCGCTATCGGGATCACCTACTGCGGGGTCGTAAATGTACCCGCAAACGTCACATACATACTTCTTCATAATTGTTTTTGTTTTAAAATTAAACTTCTATTTTGTTTTCAGTGCAAAATCTTTACCATATTCTCGGCACGCTGCCAAGGCCGCCTCGTCGGGCACCCACAGCATTTTAATGCCATCGTTCACCAATTCAAAGCCAGCTTCTACAAGATGCTCGCTAATCATTTTGGGGGCATCCCCACTCCATCCGTAAGAACCGAATGCGGCGGCCTTTTTGTTTTTCAGTTTCAAACCACGGGTCATCTCTAAAATGCCTGCAATGGCATAGGAGAAACCATAGTTGATGGTGGGCGAGCCAACCAATACGGCTTTCGAATGAAACAGCTCGGTGAGAATATCGTTTTTATCTTCTTTGGCCGCGTTAAAGAGCTTCACAGTCACTTCTTTATCGGCTTCGAGAATGCCCTCGGCAATGGCTTCGGCCATCTTGCGCGTAGCATTCCACATGGTGTCGTAGACCAATGTGATTTGATTTTCCTGATAGCCCTGCGACCATTCCAAATATTTATCAATGATTTGCTGTGGATTCTTTTTCCACATCACACCGTGGCTGGGGCAAATCATCTTCAGCGGAAGGTTCATGCCCATCAATTCTTTCACCTTGCGGTTAGCCATGGGGCTATACATATTGATGATGTTGGCATAATATTTCTCGGCCTCCCACATCAGGTCGTCTTGCTTCACGAGGTCGTTATAGAGCGACTCGGTAGCGAAATGCTGCCCAAAAACGTCGTTGGAGAACAATATCTCGTCGCCCGATAGATAGGTCATCATCGTGTCGGGCCAGTGCAACATCGGTGCTTCAATGAACGTCAGTGTCTGGCGACCGAGGCTCAAGGTGTCGCCCGTTTTCACGTTTACAAAGTTCCAATCCTGATGATAGTGTCCACGCAAAATAGCCTCACCCTTCTTGGTGCAATAGATGGGCGTTCCGGGAATTTCACGCAACAACTCGGGCAGCGCCCCACTGTGATCCACTTCATTATGTTGCATCACAATATAATCAATCTGCTTGAGGTCGATTTCACGTTTCAGCCGTGCCACAAACTCCTTGTCAAAAGGCTGCCAAACGGTATCGAGCAGCGCCACCTTCTCATCGCGCACAAGATATGCGTTGTAACTTGAACCATGCTCGGTAGAATATTCATCACCATGGAACTTAACCAGTTCCCAATCGATTTTTCCTACCCACGTTACACTGTCTGTTATTTTTTTTGCCATAAACTTAATTGCTGATTACGTTATCGTGGGCAAAGATAGCAATAAAAATTGAGTTCTTTACGCATGAAATATCCTTTTTTCGATAGACCTTATTTATGGTCATATTGATAAAACCGAATGAGCTGCAAAATGATGCTTCGCGGGAGAAGGTCGCCATCGTAGCCTACAAGACGGACAAAACGCGAAATTATCGCAATCTACTGCAAGCGATTGAGATGCTTGAGACTTGCGAATGAGAAGGGCTCAAAAAAGGTGTGACTCGCTGACCGAGCCACACCCCTATGCGAATTGCGCACAGCATGCGCATTCATTTATAGCATTGCAATAGAAGCACTGTCTATCCACCCGTAGACCACACTACACACACCAAAGAGCAACAGCCCCGTAGTGCAGATGGCCAGCGCCAACTTAGTGCTCTTAGCACTCGTAAAGGTGGGCAAAGGTTGGTCGTTGTGCTTGATGTACATGGCCTTCACAATCAACAAATAGTAGTAAAGGCTCACCACGGTGTTGACCAAAGCGATGAACACCACAAGATAGGCCAACTGGCCACTCAGATTTCCGATGGTTGCTCCTTTCACGGCCGCCATGAACACAAAGAATTTGCTAAACATGCCGGCAAATGGGGGGATGCCACCCAAAGAGAACAGGGCCAACGTCATGAGGAAGGCCAGGCGCGGATTGGTTTTATACAATCTGTTATAGCTTTCCATGTCAACAACGCCGTTGTTGTGTTCCTCAACGCTGCTAATCACGGTGAACACCGCCATATTGGCAACCACATAAATCAACACATAGAAGCTGAGCGAGGTGAAGCTCATGGCATTATTGCCCACAATGGCCAACACAATGTAGCCGGCTTGCGAGATAGAACTGAAGGCCATGAAACGTTTCAAATCGCGCTGACGGATGGCGAAAAGGTTGGCAATGGTGATGGACAACACAATAACAATGAACAACAGATATTGCCAATATTCAACCATGGGCGCAAACACTTTCATCAAGATGGCACACAACGCAAAGGCTGCTGCGCCCTTGCTCACCACTGAGAGATAGCCCGTGACCGTGGTTGGCGCACCCTGATAGGTGTCGGCTGTCCAAAAATGGAACGGCACCAACGAGAGCTTGAAGCCCAGACCGCTGAAGAAAAACACCATGCCCACAATGGTTAAGGGGCTGGTGGTGATTTTCACTGCCATATCGTCGAAATAGAGAGTGCCCACTGCTGCATAGAGCAACGAAATGCCATAGAGCATCACGCCGCTCGAGAAAGTGGCTGTGAGAATGAACTTCGCTGCAGCCTCTGCCGAATTGTGGCGATATTTGTCTAAACCGACTAAGCAGGCCATGGGCACGGATGCCATTTCCAAACCTAAGAAGAACAATAAAAAGTGGTTGGCGCTAATCATCATGTTCATGCCCAAAAGGGTTGAAATAATGAGCAGATAGAACTCACCTTCCTTGAATTGCGTGTCGGGACGGCGCATCCACTCGCGACTCTGAATAAGCACGATGAAAGCACCCAACGCCAAAATGGTTTTCATCACGCCAATAGCGGCATTGGTGCAATACATTCCGCCAAAGGCTGTTGCTGTCGCCGTGGGGAAAATGTTCACCACAATGTGCACGGCCATCAACAGACACACCAATGGATTAAACCATTTGCGGGGCGACGCGCTGCTCGTTTGTCCCGCAGCAGGAAGCGCCACACGAGGTGCTGTGAGGAAATCGGCAATGAAAACGATAACCAAAAGTGCCATCAAAGTCACCTCGGGTATCATATTTAAAAACTGACTATAATTGATATTCATCTTGAATGTTTCTTTATCGATTCAACTGATATTACAAAGCGGCAACCGAACCATTAAGAATGTGGTGGATAATGGGACCTACTGCACTGCTAATGATATCGTTCGCCCACAAGGGGAACATGCCTAAACCTGCAACACAGAAAATCAAGCCGCCAATGGCGAAACGCTCGTCCCAAGTGGCATCGTGAAGCTCATAAAATTTGGGATTAGCAACCTTCTGAAGCAGAATCTTACCCACAACACGCAAAATATAAACGGCGGTCACAACAATCGAGGTGCAAGCAATAATGGTGCACACACGATGGAAGGTGTCACCATTCTGGAATGCTCCTACAAAAATGGTCATCTCGGCTACAAAACCCGAGAAACCTGGTAAACCAAGGTTGGCTAAACCCGCAACAACATAGGAGACGGAAAGGAATGGAATGACTTTCATCAAACCTCCCAAATAGCGCACATCACGCGTACCTGCACGGTGATAAATCATACCGATGCAAGCGAAGAAAAGCGCCGTCATCAATCCATGTGATAACATCTGCAACACAGCACCCGTGATGGCTGTTTGCGTCATCATGCACAATGCAAAGAGCACCATGCCACAGTGCGACACTGAAGAATAAGCATTGATATACTTCAAATCGGTTTGCACGCAAGCTGAAAGAGCACCATAAATAACAGAGCAGGTAGTCAGTATCAAGAATATCCAAGAAAGCTGTTGAGCAGCCTCAGGCAACAGATACATCGCTATGCGGAAACAACCATAACCACCTAATTTCATCAACACACCTGCATGAAGCATCGAAACGGCTGTTGGCGCCGAGGCATGACCATCGGGAGACCATGTGTGGAAAGGAAACAAGGCGCCAAGCACACCAAATCCAATAAAAATCAAGGGGAAGAACACCTTTTGCACGGCAACGGGAATGTTGTGCATAGCCGCAATCTCGTTGATATCCATCGTGGTGGCTCCGCTGAAATAATAAATACCCAAAATACCTATAATCAACAAAGCACTACCACCCATCAGCATTAAGGTGAGCTTCATTGCCGCATATTCCTTAGGACCTGTACCCCAAACACCTATCAACAGATACATGGGGATGAGCGCAACCTCATAAAACATGAACATTGTAAATAGGTCGGTTGAAATGAAAAAGCCAAACACGCCGATACTTAGCAACACAAACCATAAGAAATATTCTTTCTTCATGGGTTCCAACTGCCACGAAGCAAAGGTGCCTGTGAAGACAATAACGGCTGACAACAATATCATTACAACCGAAATACCATCTACACCAATACTATAAGCTATATGCAAAGGTGCAAACCAAGGCACACTATAGGTGAAAAGCATGAGATCGGTGTTCCCTGCATGGCGCAACTGGATAAAAGATATCGTGAGCCATATCGCTAACCCCAACAGAGCTGAAGCACCAACAACCATTACACCACGCACCTGATTATCATTTTTGGACAACCATAGACCGATGAGCATCAGAACGGGAATAACAACGAATAATGTTAATATATTCATATCTTTATTTGTCTTTTTTTCTATTCATTATTCACTAACAATAGATGCATAGCAGCACTAAAGCTAACGCTATAGTGCCCGTGAGGAACCACGATGCATAAGCACGAACGTCACCACTCTGCCAAGGACGGATAGTCTCACCGGCCTCTTGTGCGCCCCACGCCATGAAGTTAAATGTTCCATCAATGACATGGCGATCAAACCAAGCGATGGGTTTCGAGAAACAACCAAACACAATCTTATGAGTGATAAACTGCCAAATATTATCAATGTAGAAGCGATTTAAAGCTGCTTTATGCAACACGGGCATTCGCTTTGCCAACATATCGGGAACGGGATTATGCTTAGGAAGATACATCCAAGTGGCTAAACCAATACCAATAGCTGCAGCCAAAAGACTGAACCATGCCACACTTGAGAACTCAAAGTGCTGCAAATGAATCTCCATCGATTGACCTGTTGCTGAAACAAAATGCCCGAAAGGAATCCAACCAGCAAAGATTGAGATGATGGCAAGGAACACTAAAGGCCCCCACATCACGAATGGAACTTCGGCCGGACGCTTGCGATGTTCGGGATCTAATTCATAATAGCTTTGCCCCCAGAATATCACATAATATAAACGGAACATGTAGAATGCTGTCATCCCTGAAACTAAGGTCATAAACCAACCTAAGAAAGGTGAGTATTCAAAGCATGCTGAAACAATCTCGTCCTTTGAGAAAAATCCTGCAAAAGGCCAGACACCACTAATCGCAATACAGCCAACCAGGAAACAAGCATTCGTAATGGGCATATATTTATGCAAACCACCCATATACTCTTTAAAGTTACTACCTATAATGACGATGATTGCACCAGAACACAAGAATAAGAGTGCCTTAAACATAGCATGTGTAAACAAGTGGAACATGCTGGCCATATAGCCTAAACCACCTTCATGATTGTCAATCGCATAGCAAACACCCAATGCAACCAGCATATAAGCTATTTGCGAAATGGTTGAGAATGCTAAGCCTCGCTTAATATCGCGCTGACAACAAGCAACGGCGGCGGCATAGAAAGCGGTGAACGCAGCTATATAAGCTACCCAATGTAATTGGTTGGGAGCATATTCAACCCAAATGGGGAACAAGCTGGCCACTTGGTAAACACCAGCAACAACCATTGTTGCGGCATGAATTAAAGCCGAAACAGGAGTTGGACCTTCCATTGCATCGGGCAACCAAATGTGCAAAGGGAACATTGCACTCTTACCTGCACCGCCGATAAACATCAAGAACAATGCTGTTGGCAATACCCATGCATATTGTGAAGCAACACTCGCCAACTTGCCAACCAATTCAGGATTAGCGTTTAAATCATAGTTGAATGTCCCCACATAGAAACTAAAAAATAAGATCCCGATGAGGAAGAATAAGTCGGCAAATCGCGTTACGATAAATGCTTTCTTTGAAGCGTGGACTGCTGCATGCTTAGGATAATAAAAGCCTATGAGCAGATAAGAGCATACACCAACTAACTCCCAAAACATATACATTTGAAAGATGTTTGTCGCAACAACTAAGCCTAACATGCTCATCGTAAAAAGCGACAAATAAGCGTAGAAACGCTGGAAGCCATGCTCGTATTCTTCAAACTTATATTTAGAATCGCGTTCTGCCATATAGCCAAATGAATAGATATGAACCATAAAACTAACTGTGGTTATAACTATCAACATCATCACGCTAATGGGCGTTAAACGGAAACCTATATTAAAAGTCAGCAACTCGGTAAACCTAAGCCAAGTAAAATTAAAGACTGTGACCGTTGGATATAACCCCGTCGTTGCATCGCGGCCTACAACAAAGAAATATTCATAGGCCGTGTAAACCGACATTGCAAAAAGTACACCCAATACGGTTGTGCCAATAAAGCCTGCAAGGGGTTTCTTCATCTTCATTCCGAGAAGTCCTAACACGAGGAAACTCAAGAAAGGAAGGAGAAGTATTAAAAATGCATAACTATATTCCATCTCTTTAGAATTTCATGTTTTCAATGCTATTTACCTGGTCGCTATGGAAGTTCCGATAAACATTAATTATAATGGCTAAGGCAACGGCTGTTTCTGCAGCACTCACCCCAATTGAAAATAATGTAAAGAAGAAGCCTTCTAACTGACCAGGAAAAAGAATACGATTAAATACGGCAAAGTTCAAATCTACGGCATTTAATATCAGCTCAACAGAAATCAACATTGCAATCAAATTACGTCTTGTGACAAAACCAAATACACCAATAAAAAATAAAAGTGCACTCAGAATGAAATAACATGCTACTGGAATATTCATTTTTTATCCTCCTTTCTTGCTATCATTACACCACCAATAATGCATGCCAATAAGAATACTGAAATAAATTCAAATGGCAATACATATTGATATTTATCACTCCCCAACAAGGCGGTTCCAATTTGTTGCATCGGCAATTCTGTATCGGTAGTAGAAAGCATCGCCGACATTAAGTTGCTTTTCAACAACACTGCTGCCATCACTACAAAACCAACGATACTTAATAGACAGCCTTTTAAGACACGACTGCCCTTTATCTGCTCAACAAGACCTTGTAGGGTACGCTTAGAAACTAATTGGATAGCAAAAATATAAACCATTGTCACACCACCTGCGTAGATAGAAATTTGCACAGCACCCAAGAATGTATAATCCAAAAGGAAGTAAATACCTGCGATACCAAACAAAACAAACAAAAGGAATGTGGCTGAACGCATAATACGCTTTGTCAGCACGCTCATGATGGCCGAACCAAGAATGACTACAGCCAAAATACAAAATACAATTAAATTCGCCATAATCTTTATTACTTGGTTTTTGTATTAAACTTACCAATCTCAATGGGGGCTCCACCCTCTATAAGATTAGGTAGACTTCCGCCCTCATAAATCTCTTTATCCAAATGAAAACGCAACGTGTCTTTATCAAATACAGAGTTCTCAAAATCGTTAGTAAACTCTATCGCGTCAAAATTGCAAGAGTTAACACATAATTGGCAAAACATACAATCGCCCAAATCATATTGATAATCATCAAGAACCTTTTTCTTGCGTCCCGTCTCAGGATTTTCTTCCATGTGCGCAAGAATCTTAATCGTGTCATTCGGACAAGCCTTCTCACACATCGTGCAAGCTGTGCACTTATAAGTTTTATCATCGTTGCGCTTGAAAACAAGACGTCCGCGATGGCGCTTTGCAACATGGAGTGTTGTCTTTCTATTCTCGGGATACTGCTCTGTCGTTTTGGGCGTAAAGTATTCCTTCAAGGTAACTTTCAACCCTATGCCCAATGTCTTGAGCGCAGAAGCCACTTCTCCAAAATATGATTTTTTATTTTCCATTATAAAAAAATCGTTTATTATTTTCAAACAAGAATTAAACTAAAGCAATCCACACCGTTGTCAGTGCTAAAACAACCAACATGAACGGCATGATATACTTCCATTCTAAGGTAAGAATCTGATCAATACGCAAACGTGGAAAAGTCCAACGTATCCACATCAAAATCCAAACGATGGCAAAAGTCTTACCCATAAACCAAATAATTCCTGGGATATAGTCCATCGCAGCATTAAAGCCATCCAAGCCTACGACATGTAGCGGCATCCAGCCACCTAAGAACACCGTTGCAGCAATTCCAGAGATGACAAAGAGATTTAAATATTCTGCTAAATAATAAAAACCAAATCCCATACCCGAATATTCGGTATGATAACCTGCGGTCAATTCGCTTTCAGCTTCGGCCAGGTCGAAAGGACCACGATTAGCCTCTGCATTTCCGGCAATCAAGAACACCAGGAAGGCTATCCAAGTAAAAGGCGATTGGAAAATGAGCCATGCACTACCTTGTGCACCAACGATACCACTTATCTGCATGGTTCCGGTCAAAAGCACAGCGCTGATGATGCAAAGCCCCAACGATATTTCGTAAGAAATCATTTGCACAGCACCACGCATAGCACTCACAACGGAATACTTATTATTACTGCCCCAACCTGCTAAGAAGATGCCCAAGACACCAATACTCGAGATAGCGGTCAGCAAGAAAACACCCACATTGAAGTCTAAAACCTGTGCGCCGTTATTCCAAGGCAAGAAAGAAAAGGTGCCAACAGAAGCAACAATAACTAACACCGGTGCAAGATAATAAAGAAACTTATCGGCTTTGTCTACCACAAAGATTTCTTTAATCAACATCTTCAACACATCGGCAAACACCTGGAATATACCCCAAGGACCAACGCGCATCGGACCTAAACGACACTGAAAATAAGCACAAACCTTACGTTCCATGAAGATAAGTACAATGGCAATCAAAGCATAGGCGGTCAAAATAGCAACGCCTACGAGCACACACTCGATTAATATCGATAAAAAGTCGCCTAAACCTAATGTCTGGCGCAACAAGCTATCAATCCAAGTTGTTACTATACTAAAATCAAACATAATTTATCTATCAATATCAGGAATAACAAAATCGATTGCTGCACCTGTCGCAACAAGATCGGCCAACTTCTGTCCCTTCAACATTTTATCAAAAGCCCCAGTTAAGGTCAATCCCATAGGACGCATTTTCAATCGATAAGGACTCTTATCACCCTTCGAATCTAAATAAACACCAAACTCACCAGCACCACCTTCTACAGAGAAGTACCACTGTCCCTCGGGCAGTTTAATAATGGGCTTCTGTTTGATGTAATATTCGCCTTCAGGAATATTATCGATGAGCTGCTCTATAATATCCAAGCTCTGATAAAGCTCTTGTATGTGAACCATATAACGCGCATAAGAATCGGCTCCGTCCAAGGTAACTACATTAAAGTTGACCTTATCATACATCGCATAAGGATGATTCTTGCGCACATCATTTTTCCATCCGGCAGCACGACCTGCAGGACCTGTCACTGCATAGTTAATACAATCTTCCAAGCCCATTGAACCGACGCCGATTAAACGTTGCTGCGTGATGACATTATCGCCAAATACATCTAAATATTCTTGGACTTTCGGACGAAGATATTTGCAGAGTGCTTTCACATTCTGAACGAAATTAGGATCGATATCATCCTGCAAACCACCAATGCGATAATAATTCTGAATTAAGCGGCCACCAGTGGTTTCCTCCATCACATTGAGCACCTGCTCACGGTCGCGCATGCAATAAAGGAAAGCCGTCAAGGCGCTCAAATCCTGTGCACAGGTACCCAAGAAAAGCAAGTGATTATCGATACGCTGCAACTCGTCCATAATCGTGCGGATATATTGAATACGCTCGGAGAGTTCCACGCCTAAAGCCTCTTCCATCACACCCACCATGGCATGGCGATGCATCATGGCACAAAGATAATTCAAACGGTCGGCAAAGGCCAACGTTTGCGGATAGGTCATGCTTTCGCACATCTTCTCCATGCCGCGATGAATATAACCCAAATGCGGATAAACATGCTTCACCACCTCACCATTCAAAACGGTTTGCAAACGAAGCACACCGTGCATGCTGGGGTGGTTGGGGCCTAAGTTCACCACAAAATCGTCGTCATCAAACAAACGATGTTGTGTCGCAACCAAATTACCGTTTTTATCTAAATTCCACTCGGTCGTAAAATCAGTCTCAGGCTCATCCGTCGTGGGGAAAGGATTGGCTTCAGGACTTGCATCGAAACTCTTACGCAAAGGGTAACCCTTGAAATCGTTGCGCATGAAAAGGCGACGCATATCGGGATGCCCCAAGAACTTGATGCCCAAGAAATCGAACACTTCACGTTCTAACAGATTGGCTGCATTCCACAAAGGCAAAACGGAGGGAATGACATTGTCCTCGCCAACTTGCTTTGCAATCGTTTTCACCGAACAGCGCTCGTGGTTCTCGGTATTCTCAAGAATATAAATACAACCCAAGCCCTCTTCGCCAAAATCTTCGCCAATAATGGTAACAAGATAATCGAAATGCTTCTCGCCTTTCAGCTTCGCCATTTCCTCGGCAAAGCCATCAAATTGGAGTTCTATATTTTCTAATTTCATCTTCTCACACGTTATTCTTCTGTTAAACCTTTCTGCGGATCGAAATCAGCAGGGACATCGGTCACAATAATCGGAGCCCGTTTGCCCAACTTCTCGGTTGCGGCAAGCGTCTCGTTGCTCAATCCGTGCAAACCGCCTTTTACCAAAGACTCGGCTCTCTCCTCTGAGGTCATTTTGTGATTAGCGCCACCAAAGAATTTTTCGACCTTCACTTTGCGCTGCAACTGCATCATGCCATACAAAATGGCTTCGGGACGTGGTGGACAACCGGGAATATACACATCGACGGGCACCAATTCATCGATGCCGCGCACCACGTTATAGCTCTTCTTAAACGGACCTCCGCTGATGGTACAACCACCTACTGCCACAACATATTTGGGCTCGGCAATCTCGTCATAAAGACGCTTAAACACCGGCGCCATCTTATTGGTAATGGTTCCGGCACACATGATTAAGTCGGCCTGACGAGGCGAATTTCGCGTTACCTCAAAACCGAAGCGCGAGAAATCGTAGCGCGAACAACCCACGGCCATAAACTCAATTCCGCAGCACGACGTACCAAAAGTGAGCGACCACAGCGAGTTGCTGCGCCCCCAGTTAATCGCCTGGTCGAGCGAACCCACAATCACATTCGCGCCGCCCTCATTAAGCTCCTTCGTTATCTTCTCTAAATTCTCGTTATCCTTAAACTCCTGATAAGGAATGCTCTTGATGTGCGGTTTTCTTACTTCCATTCCAAAGCTCCTTTCCGCCAAGCATAAGCAAGGCCCAAAACTAACACAACCAAGAAGAAACCGATGCTAACCAAAGCAAAATGGCCTAATTCTTTCGCAACAACGGCCCATGGATAAAGAAAAACCGTCTCGATGTCGAACACCAGAAAAAGGATGGCAAAAAGATAGTAGCCCACATGCATCGGAAGCCAAGAGCTGCCGCGCGTGGGAATACCACATTCAAAAGGCTCACCCTTTACCGGATTATAAGACCGAGGACCGATTAACTTCGCAATGACATAGGCTGCCACTACCAAGACCACAGCCGTTATTAAAACGGTAATGAATAAAGTGAAATTCATAAATTTTATAACGTTATTAATAATTCGCCTCACAAGGTAGATAGCTAATCTACCTCAAATCGCTGCAAAGGTAACAATAATATTATAACTATAACGCGATTTAAATAAAAAAATGCAAGGTGGAGTTTACAAAAGACGATTACCCAAATGCTTCCATGCTGCTCTATCCTGCTTTTACACGCCCCCCACTCCACATCATGCCATCGGCTACCACTTTTCACTTCGCCAACAATTCCGACACCATCAATATTCCCCAGAAAGGCCTTATCGGAAAATGCACCATGTTTGCGGAACTTCCGCAAATATTGCACAAAAACGCATCTTGCTTGCGGAACATCCGCAAATATTGCACAAAAGCGCATCTTGCTTGCGGAACATCCGCAAATATTGCGCAAAAGTTCATTTTGTTTGCGGAACTTCCGCAAATATTGTGCAAAAACGTATCTTACTTGCGGAACTTCCGCAAGGATTACACAAAACTGCATCCTATTTGCGGGCGAACCGCAAATATTAAACAAAAACATTTCTTATTTGCGGAAGTTCCGCAAATATTGCACAAAAATGCATCTTGCTTGCGGAACTTCCGCAAATGGCATGCAATTTAAGAATACACCTTATTATATTATAGCACCTTTTGCACGATAGGCAACGGCAAGCTATCGTAGAAAAGCGACGTCGGCACAAAAAAGAAACAAGGAGCATCTCAAAACGAGATACCCCTTGCTCACAAATGAAAAAAAATGTCTTATGCTTCTGCTGTTGCTTCAGTAGCGGGCGCTTCTGCAGCCGGTGCTTCTTCAGTTGCCTTAGCAGCAGCTTCGGTTGCTTCTGCTGTTGTTTCTGTTGCCTCGGCAGCAGCTTCTTTCGCCTCTGCAGTTGCTTCAGCCTGTGCAGCTTCGGCAGCAGCCTTTTTCTCAGCCACCTTCTTTGCAATAGCTTCGTTCATTTTCTTCTCAGCTTCGAGCTCAGCCTTCACAGCTGCAGCCTTAGCCTTAGCTTCTCCTTCGCGAATAGCCTCGAAACCTTTCAGCTTGTTTTCTTTCCAAGCGTCGAATTTCTGTTGAAGAGTGGCCTCGTCAAAAGCGCCTTTCTTCACGCCACCACGAAGGTGCTTCATCATGTAAACGCCTTCTCGCTTGAGAATGTTACGAACGGTGTCAGTGGGCTGCGCACCGGTTTCTACCCAATAAAGAGCGCGTTCGAAATTCAAATCTACGGTAGCAGGATTGGTGTTAGGATTGAACGTACCAATCTTCTCAGTAAATTTACCATCACGTGGAGCTCTAACGTCGGCGATAACAATGCTATAAAAAGCATAGTGCTTTCTACCGCCACGTTGCAATCTGATTCTTGTTGCCATTTGTTTTTATTGATTTAATTTGAATTGAATGCTGCCATCACGTGGCAGCGCGTGCAAAGTTAATTAAAATATCATCGAAAGCTGCAACCGCAAGGGTTACAGCTTTATTATTTTTAATCTTTTAACAGAATGTATCTGCGCATAGAAAGCATCTTAGCGCTCGTCTTCGCGCACATTGTCGTTGTTCTCGGTCAACTTCTCAACGTCGGGAAGATGGAACTCGTAGTTGCGATTGAACACCTCTTTCACCTTATTGATTTCTAAGAACGTGGTGCCACTGTCTTCGCTCAGATTTCCGCTGAGATAGGCAATCTTGTCTTCGTCTTGAATGTAGCCTTTTTGACGCAGCATGCGCAACGCAGCCAAGAACATGTATTGCGCACTCACTTGCGCACGCTGATAGATGGGGATGACGCCATAGCTGAGGTTGAGCCAGCGCTGCGTTTTTTCTTTATAGCAAATGGCCAGCACGGGAACAGGACCGCGGAATGCGGCCAAATTGCGCGCCGTTTGTCCGGTTGCGCTGTCGGTGATAATGCCGGCTACGCCTAATTTGCGTGTGGCATCAATGGCTGTGTGCGAAAGGAATGTGCGCAGGTCGTGCTCGTCGGCCTCCCACGGTGCTTCTATTTCGTGTATTCTCGATTTGTCCTTTTCGGCTTGTTCGGCAATGCGAGCCATGGTTTGCACCGCCTCAACGGGATATTTTCCGCTGGCCGTTTCGCCGCTCAGCATCAACGCATCGGTGCGATAATAAATGGCATTGGCAATGTCGGTCACTTCGGCACGCGTCGGCCGCGGATTGTTGATCATCGTATGCAACATCTGCGTAGCCACTATCACCGGACGACGCATCTCAACACACTTGCGAATGATGTTGCGCTGAATGCCCGGAATGCGCTCAATGGGCACTTCGATGCCCAAATCGCCGCGCGCAATCATGATACCGTAGGAGGCTTCGATGATTTCGTCGATATTGTCGACACCCTCCTGGTTTTCAATCTTGGAAATGATTTTGATGTCGCTATGATGCTCATCCAAGATCTTTTGCACGGCTTTCACGTCGTCGGCATTGCGCACGAAGGAATGGGCAATGAAATCAATGTCCAGCTCGATAGCCAGCAAGATGTTCTTTTTATCCTTTTCGGTGAGCGCAGGCAAATCAATGTGCTCGCCCGGGATGTTCACACTTTTATGCGAACCCAGCACGCCGTCGTTCTGCACCTGTGCCACCACCATGGGGCCGTCGCATTCGATAACCTTCATGTCGAGCTCGCCATCGTCGAAGAGCATGTCGTCGCCCACTTTCACATCTTTGGCAATATCGCGATAAGAAACGTTGATGATATCGTGCGAAGAGTCCATTTCGGGGCGACCAAAGATTTTAACGATGTCGCCAGCTTTGTAGCTCAAGGGTTCATCGACACCAGTTGTGCGCACTTCGGGACCTTTCGTATCAATCATAATCCCAATATGCGGCGACACTGCCCGCACATTCTTCACAATGGTTCGAATGCCTTCTTGTGTAGCGTGCGCCGTGTTCATGCGCACCACATTCATGCCCGTAAAAAATAATTTTCTGATGAAATCCTGATCACATCTGCGGTCGCTAATCGAAGCTACAATTTTTGTTTGTTTCATATCGCTGTTAAAATTTGCCTACAAAGTTAGCGCAATTCTACCATACAACAAAGCTTTTGCTTGTTTTTTAAACGGTTGGAAAACAGAGACGCCCTAAGCGCCATGCAAATAATACAGAGCGATTAAAATGGCGGCTACAGCCAGTGCCACAATCACTTTAAAGACGCAACCGGTGATTTTTTTTATCACGAAAATGCCCACGACGAGGGCAATGAGAATGAAAATATAATACAAGAAATTATCCATACTTTATTTGTTGATTTTATTTAAATACTGTTCTGAATGCGGGTGGAATGGGCGTGGCAAATTCCATTCGGCGATGCGTGACGGGATGATAGAAACACAGGATGTAGGCATGCAGGCAGAGCCGGCCGATGATGTCGTCGCCGTTGCCATATTTCACATCGCCGCAGACGGGATGTCCCATGTCGGCCGAATGCACGCGGATTTGGTTCTTGCGCCCTGTCTCCAAACGATATTCTACCAAAGAATAGCGTGGCGACCGTGCTAAAACTTGGAAATGCGTAACGGCATATTTTCCGCCATTATCCACGGGAGATGAGTAGGTGAAATAGGCTTTATTGTCCTTCAACCAATTAGCGATTACGCCATCCGTCTCGCGCATTTCGCCCGACACAACGGCCACATAGCGCCGGTCGTAGACAATGTTGTGCCAATCCTCTTCCAACAGCAACTCGGTGCGTTTGTCTTTGGCGTAGACCATCAGCCCACTGGTGTCGCGATCGAGTCTGTGCACCACATGCGCCGTGCATTTCTGGCGCGTCTGCTTGAAATAGTCATCTAAGATGGCTTTCACATTGAGCGACGAATGGCCGGCAGCCATCGACAGCACACCCACATTCTTTTCGATCACCACGAGATACTGGTCTTCATAGACAATCTTCACATAGCGATTTTTAAAGATGCTGTTGTTCTGTTTGGTGCGGCTCACGGTCACTTTCTGCCCGGCTTTCAACGGATAGTCAAACTGCGTCACCACTTTTCCATCCACGCGGATGCCGCGTCCTTGCAACGTGGCTTTCACCTTCGAGCGGCTCAGATGATGCACATTCTGCAACAGCCAATCCAGCAAGGAAGCAGGTTGCTCCACACGGAAATGGTCGTAATCGCCCGGCCGCTGATAAAGGTTCTGCATCACAAACTAATTTTTTTCTTCACGGCCTTGCTTTCGTTGCTCATGCGATCGACCGCCGTCACAACGTAAACCCACTTATGCCGGCCGTCTTCGTAAGGCAATTTATAGTAGCAATCGGTGGTGATGGCGGCAATTTTCGAAGCATCATCCAACGCCACCTTCTCGCCCTTTTCAAAGCGATAAACCACATAGCGCACGGCCTCATCGCCCCATTTCTTGGCCTTAGGCGCCTGCCAAAACAGCACATAACCATCGTTGGTCCACACGGGCTTCACCCGCTTGGGCTTCTTGGGCGCTTTGTCGTCGAGGAAAGGCATACGCGGCTGCAACGCTGGATATTTCCAATAGTTTTCGCGCATGAGCGTGGCATAATTACCCACGTTGTCGCAGAAATTCTTTGCATACCACAACACCGTGCCGCAAACATTGCGCATTTGTCCTTGCAGACGACGTTTCAACGGCAACTGATGGCTGCCAGGATTTTGCGGATCGGCATTGCGCACGGTGTTGTCCACGCTCTCGCCGATATACAAAGGCCGATTGCCGGCATTGCGGTTCCACCACGTGATGAGCTCTTTGTAATCGGCCACGGGATGGCCCACCTGCCAATACAGCTGCGGCACACAATAGTCCACCCAGCCATTGTTCACCCACAACAGCACGTCGGCATAGAGGTCGTCATAGTTTTGCAGGCCCTTCGTAGCGCTGCCTCCGGCCCAACTCGTCTGGTTGCGATAGATGCCAAAGGGCGAAACGCCGAATTTCACCCACGGCTTCACGGCATGAATGCTGTCAGCGAGCTCCTTGATAAACAAATTCACGTTGTAGCGCCGCCAATCGCCGCGATCTTTAATGCCGTTGCCATAGGCCGCATACTCATTGTCGTCGGGAATCGCGAGCCCTGCCACCGGATAGGGATAGAAATAATCATCGATATGAAAACCATCCACATCATAGCGCCGCACGATGTCGGCCGCCACTTTGCAAATATACGTGCGGTTCTCGGGCTGTCCGGGGTTCATGATGAGCTGCTCGCCATAGGCAAACATGCCGCCGGGGTTTTTGATGGCCACGTGATTGGCCGCCAGTTCCTGCGTGCCCTTGGTTTTGGCGCGGAACGGATTAATCCACGCGTGCAGCTCCATGCCGCGCCGATGGCATTCGGTCACCATCCATTGCAAAGGGTCCCAAAACGGATTGGGAGCCACGCCCTGTTGGCCTGTCAAATAGCGGCTCCATGGCTCGAGCGGACTGTCGTAGAGCGCATCGCACTCGGCCCGCACCTGAAAGATGATGGCATTCACGCCGTCGCGCTGCAACTCGTTCAACTGCTGAGTGAGCTGGCGTTGCATCTCGTCGCGGCCAAGCCCTTTAAACTGTCCGTTGACACACTGAATCCACGCGCCGCGGAACTCACGTTTTTGTTGTGCGCCGAGCGTCAGCACCTGCAGCAACAAGCAAAATAGGAGGAATAATTTTGTTCGATTCATATCGGTTTGATTTTTTCAGCCGCAAAAATAATAAAAAAATGTAGGATTTCGCAGTCCAAACGCCAAGAAAGCCATTTTCTTAGCATATTCAGCCGAAAACCCACGCCAGAAATGCGCTTTTCGGGATGTGTTTTCCGTTTTTGTCCGTCGGCAGAGCCTCTTCCGGCAACCTTTTCTTGTTTTAGTCCGTCGGCGGAGCCTCTTCCGGCAACCTGACAACCGATTGGGGTTTAACGGAAGCGAGCGTCCCAAGCACGGAAGCGCTGCAAACTGTCTGCGCCAAAGCGAGCCATGGTGGCCTCAACGGCAGCAAGCGGTTTCTCGTCGGTGGGATGGCTCTTCGAATAGAACTTGTCGGCGTAGCAGATGACTTGCTCTTCGAGCGTCTCGGGCAGGAAGTCTTCGTGAGGCAAAGGCAAATGCTGCGCAATAATCTCTTGCTTCGTGAGACCCGCACCGGTATGCCGTTCGCAGACGCGGGCATGCTGCGGATAGCCTTCGCTGCGCAGTATCTCGGCGCCGATGCGGCCGTGGCAGATGTAGGGCTCGGTGCCGAAACATGCTATTCCGGGCGCATCGCAGCGAAAGATGCCGATGTCGTGGAGCATGGCGGCTTCGATGAGGAACGCCCGGTTGAGCTGCAACTCGGGATGGCGCTCACAAACCAACACAGCACGCTTCATGACGAGCGTGCTGTGGGTGATAAGAATATCCCGAAGTCGATTGGCTTCGGGATAATATTTGTCGATAATCTGTTGATAGTCCATGCGCTGAGGGTTAAGCCTCGGGCCGCTGAATGTAGGCAATCACATCGCCTTTATTCACCTTCGTGCCCTGCTTGGCATTGATCTCAACCAACTGTCCGCCGAGCGCAGCCGGAATGGTTTCGAACTCGCCCCACGGTGTGCAGATGTAGCAGAACGCATCGCCCTCTTTGTATTCCTTGCCAATGAAGGGTTCGGTCGCCGTGAGCGCTTCGCCGTCGCCTTGGAACTCCCAGAAGATTTGTCCCTTCACGGGCGAAACAATGGCGTCGGCCTTGGCGTGCTTAAAGGCCGCAGCCTCTTCGGGGCTCACCTTGGCTCCGAGCTTGGCATCTTTGGCAGCCTGCAAGTCGGCCAGGAAATTTTTCTTCGCCTGTCCGCTGCGATAGTTGCGATATTGCTCGGGGTGCATGGCCAATTCGAAGAGCTCCTCGTCGTCTTGCCCATATTCCCAACCGTTCTCGTCCATCTCTTTGCGGAAATCATCCAGCGCATTGGTGAGCAGCGTGTGGGGGTCGGCATCGGTGAACTCGCGGCCTTGTTTCTTGGCCAATTCAACCAATTCGGGATCGATGGCGCCGGGCACCTTGCCGCTCTTTCCGAGGATCATGCCCCACATCGATTCGTCCATCATCACGAAGCGGCCTTTGCCTTGCTCCATCGTGAGCAGATTCATCAGGGCGATGTTCTTGGTGTATTGGCTGAAGGGCGTAACCAATGGCGGATAGCCCACGCGCGGCCAAACATATTCCACCTCGCTGAAGAGCTTCACGAGCATGTCGTCCATCGTGAGTTCGTCTTCGCCCTTCTTCTTGCGCAGGTTGTTGATGGTTTGGCGAATGCCGCCCAAATCGGCCATCATCGAGCCCATCATGCCGCCGGGCAAACCGCAACCGAGCAGCAACGACGACATGATTTTGTTGGACGGATTGATGAAATAGCCCAACCACTCGTCGATGAACTCCTGCGTCAGTGCACGCGCTTTCATGTAGGCATTCATGTTGATTTCGGGCACATCGAAGCCTTCGTTCTTCAGCATGCTGAGCACCGAAATGATGTCGGGATGCACTTTGCCCCATGACAACGGTTCGATGGCGGTATCGATGATGTCGGCGCCATTGTTGCACACCTCTAAAATCGAAGCCATCGAAAGGCCTGGTCCCGAGTGGCCGTGGTATTCGATGATGATTTCGGGGTGCTTATCTTTGATGGCCTTGGTGAGCTTGCCCAACAAGGCAGGCTGCCCGATGCCGGCCATGTCTTTCAGACAAATCTCGTCGGCACCAGCCGCTATCAGCTCGTCGGCAATCTTGGTGTAATATTCCAACGTGTGAATGGGCGAATTGGTGATGCAGAGCGCCGTCTGTGCGGTCATGCCGGCCTCTTTGGCCCATTTAATCGAAGGGATGATGTTGCGCACATCGTTCAAACCATCGAAAATACGTGTGATGTCGGTGCCTTGCGCGTGTTTCACCTTGTACATCAATCGACGCACATCGTCGGGCACGGGATACATGCGAAGCGCATTCAAACCGCGGTCCAACATGTGGGTTTTGATGCCGGCCTCATGCAACGGTTTGCAATACGCGCGAACGGCTTCGTTCGGATTTTCGCCGGCCAAGAGGCACACCTGCTCAAAAGCACCACCATTGGTTTCTACACGGGCGAAGCAACCCATTTCCACGAAGACGGGAGCTATGCGCACCAGTTGATCCTTGCGTGGCTGAAACTTTCCGGAGCTCTGCCACATATCTCGATATACGAGACTGAACTGAATTTTCTTTCCCATTATTTTGTTGTATTGATATCCTTAAAAACGAACGAACGGGGCGTGTCTGAACGCGTAAAACAGTAGCAGAACGGCAGCTCGTCGGCCTGCAAAATTAGATAAAAAAAATCAAAAACGCCCGCCTCATCCCCTTTTTTTGTGATTATTCTCTTATATTTGCACAAAATAAAACGCACATGAAGTTCAAATCAATCGTAACACTCAGCATAGCCATCGCATGTATTGCGGCCTGCGGACAGCAGACAACCAAGAAATCAACCACACAGCAAAAGATAAAGACCGATTACCAATCCATTGGCGACAGCACCATTTATGGGTTGGCCTGCGAGGGATGTAACGACTCGGTGATTGTGTTGTTGCCCAACGATGGCAGCGACCCCGTGACCTATGATGTGGTGGATGCACGAAGAAACAAGCGCATTTTGGGCGACATACAGATTGGCGACTGGATTGGCATTGTGGCCAATCGCTATGACAAGCGCGTTGCCGATGAGGTGGTGAACCTCGACCAGCTGAAAGGCATTTGGTGCTATGTGGTGATGCCCAAGATGCGCGATTACGAATACATGAGCAAGAGCCTGCAACGCCGCATGATGCGCGACATGCCCGACTCCGTGAAGCGCACCTATCTCATCCCGCGCGAATATGGCTTTTGGCTGCGGCGGCAGTGGGGCGCACAGAGCGTCGGCTACGTCAGCGAGCAATCGGCCTTAGAGCAAGAGAGTCCCGTGGTCTATCCGCAATTAGGCTATTTCACGGGCTGGCGCATTTGGAATGGCAAGGTGATTATCCTCAGCGCCACGCCTATTTTCAAAAACGATAACACCATCCAAACCATCAATCCGCGCATCGACACTTGCGACATTGTCTATTTAGGCACCGACTCGCTGGTGCTGAGCAGCGAAGGTGCCTCGCGCAGCTACTATCGCAAAAAGGACATCAACGATGTGAACGTGAAGGCGCGTTACATGGCCGAGAAGCTGAAACGCGAAGCACTCAAAAAAACAACGCAAGAAGGATAATCCACGGTGAGCCTTGCCGCTTTCCTCATCCAAACGAGCGACATGCCACGCCGCCCCCTACGAAAACAGCATTTCCAAGCACATGGGAATGCTGTTTTGGGAGAAAATCCCCTGAAAAACAACGCGCGAAAAGATGTTTTGGAAAAAAGTCTTTGAAAAAACGTCTTTTCTGCGACGTTTCGTTTTTAAAACCCCTGAAAAAAATGCGTCGGAAGCATGGTTTCTTTCCCAAATCACCCTTACAGACCCTCCGAATGGGCGATTAATTTCGAAAACAACCCTTACAGACCCTCCGAATGGGCGACTAATTTCGAAAACAACCCTTACAGACCCTCTGAATGGGCGACTAATTTCGAAAGCAACCCTTACAGACCCTCTGAATGGGCGACTAATTTTGAAAGCAACCCTTACAGACCCTCCGAACGGGCATCTTTTTCGGAAAACGCCCTTGCAAACGGCTCGGAAGCAGGTTTTTCACGAAAAACAACGAAAAACATTCCGGCTTTTCGGCTCCGCTTCATCCCCGCACGGCATGCAACAAAAAGCAGGCTGCCGGGAAACGCGTTCCACAGCAGCCTGCCTTTACATAGAAGGCCCATCGCCGTTTAATCCAACCATTTCACATAGCAGAAGTCCTGCCGATGGGGCAGATTGGCGTTCTTGGGATACATGCGCACACAGCTCTTGAAGGCGCCGGCCTCGTCGGGCTCTATCACGGCTTCGAAGGTATAGAGGTTGCCTTCGTGCTGTTTCACCTTGAAAGGATGCACCTGATAGACCTCGCGCCCATCGGCATCGGCCTGATTGTTGAGCACCACAAGCTCCAAACCCACAGCGTCGTCGAGGCCCTGCTCGTCGATGACATAGGTCATGGTGTATTTCTTGCCCGTTTCGCCCCCTTCGTCTAAGAGCGAGGTGTCGCGGCTCACCACGTGGATGGCATCCCAACGCTCGGCCACACACTCCTTCCAGTGGGCCAACTCGCGTGCCAACTTGTCGTTATCTTTGCTCAATTCGCGGAAGCGCAATGCCTCGCGGTTGTAGAACTTGTCGAAGTAATCGTCCAGCTGGCGCTTCATGGTGTAATGGGGCGCGATGGTTGCGATAGAACGTTTCACCACCTTGATCCATGCTTCGCTATAGGGCTTCTTGCCGCGGTCGTAGTAGAGCGGGATGATGTCGTTCTCCAACAAGCCATAGATGGTGGCAGCATCCAACTTGTCCTGGTATTCCTGATTCTCGTAAGTGCGCTTCTGTGGCAAAGCCCAGCCCGCACCTTCGCGATAGCCTTCAACCCACCAGCCATCGAGCACCGAGAGGTTGACCACACCGTTCATTTCGGCCTTCTCGCCCGATGTTCCCGAGGCTTCCAAGGGGCGCGTCGGCGTGTTCATCCAAATGTCGACTCCCGACACCAAGCGGCGCGCCAGCTGCATGTCGTAGTCTTCTAAGAAGATAATCTTGCCCAAGAACTCGGGACGCTGGCTGATTTCGTAGATGCGCTTGATGAGTCCCTGCCCTGCGCCATCGGCCGGATGAGCTTTTCCCGAGAAGAAGAAGAGCACGGGACGCTCGGGATTGTTCACAATCTTGGCCAAGCGGTCGATGTCGGTGAAGAGCAAGTGGGCGCGCTTGTAGGTGGCGAAACGACGACAGAAACCAATCATCAGCGCGTTGGGTGTGATGCGCTGCAACAACGACACGACACGTGCCGGGTCGCCCTGGTTGCGCAACCACGTCTCGCTAAACTTCTCGCGGATGTAGTTGACGAGCTTTTGCTTCAGTGCCATGCGCGTTTCCCAGATTTCTTCATCGGGCACCTTCTCAATGGCGTGCCAAATGGTTTCGTTGCTCTGGTCGAGTATAAAGCTCGGATCGAAATATTTGTCATAGATGAGGCGCCATTCCGTGGCCGTCCAGGTGGGCAAGTGCACGCCGTTGGTGACATAGCCCACGTGGTTTTCTTCGGGGAAATAGCCCTGCCACAAGGGTGCAAACATCTTTTGGCTCACCCATCCGTGGAGCTTGCTCACACCGTTCACCTCCTGGCAGGTGTTGCAGGCAAAGATACTCATGCAGAAACGCTCGTTGTGATCATCGGGATTTTCGCGGCCCATTCCTATGAATTCGTCCCACGATATGCCCAACATTTCGGGGTAACCACCCATATATTTTCCAAAGAGAGCTTCGTCAAAATAGTCGTGGCCTGCCGGAACGGGCGTGTGCACAGTGTAGAGCGACGAGGCGCGCACCAGTTCCAAGGCTTGGTTGAAGGTGAGTCCTTCGGCCACGTAATCGCACAGACGCTGCAAGTTGCAGAGCGCGGCATGCCCCTCGTTGCAGTGATAAATGTCCTTCTTGATGCCCAATTTCTTCAGCGTCAAGATGCCGCCGATGCCCAACAGAATCTCTTGCTTGAGACGATTCTCCCAGTCGCCGCCATAGAGGCTGTGGGTGATGGGCCGGTCGAACTCGGAGTTCATGTCGGTGTCGGTGTCCAACAGATAAAGGCTGATGCGCCCCACATTCGCACGCCACACCAAGGCATGCACATGATAGTTCATATAGGGCACGTCGACCACCATCTGGTTGCCGTTGGCATCGAGCACACGCTCAATGGGCAAGGAGTTGAAATTCTGCGCATCATACTTGGCAATCTGCTGGCCGTCCATGCTGAGGCTCTGTGTGAAATAGCCATAACGATAGAGGAACCCCACGGCACACATGTCGACATTGCTGTCCGAAGCCTCTTTCAAATAGTCGCCGGCCAGCATGCCCAAACCGCCCGAATAGATTTTCAACACCTGCGTCAAACCAAATTCCATGCAGAAATAAGCCACCGAGGGACGCTTCTTGTTGGGTTTCACAGCCATGTAATCATGAAACTTCGTGTAAACATCCTTCACGCGTTTCATGAGCGCTTTGTCCTTCACAATAGCCTCTTTCCGCTCATAGCTCAAACGCTCAAGCAACAACACCGGGTTGTAATTGACAGCCTCATAGAGGTCGGCATCGAGGCTCTTGAAGAGCTTGGGTGCCTCATTGTTCCATGCCCACCATAGATTGTGAGCCAATTCGTCTAAGCATTTCAATTGCTCAGGCAAACGCGATTTCACTGTTAGCTCCCGCCATTGGGGGGCATTTACATAGTCAGCTTTAATTTTCATACCGCTTGATTGATAATGTTTTTAAAATATTGTTGCTACGCCCGTGCAGCAGCTTTGCGCAATGCAAGGGCATAGGCCTTTTCATAATAAGGAATGAAGTGCTTCCACAGTGCCGCTTTCGACAAGTTCCAAGCCGCCTTTCGGCAAGCTTTGCGCTGCGTCTCGTCGGCCTTCGCATAGTGTTCAATAGCTTGGCAAATGGCTGTGGCCACCTCTTGATAATTATTGTCATCGCGATGCACCACACACACGCCATCTGCTAACCTTGCTTCATGCCCAACAGTGTGGTTTGCCCACAGACCAAAACCGGCCAAATCGGTTGTGATGCACGGCACATGAAAAGCGATGGCTTCGAGTGGTGTGTAGCCCCAAGGCTCATAGTAGGACGGATAGATGCAGAGATCGTTGCCGCCCACCAAATGATAATAAGGCTGATTGAAGATGCCATCCTGCCCCGTCAGATAACAAGGCACAAAGATGAGTTTCACGCGCTCGTCCAAAGCGTTGTGCATGCCCAAATAGTTCATCATGCCCAACACGCGGTCGCTTGCTGCGTCGTACAAGCAATGGGTGCAAATGGGGTTGTCCAAAGGCGTGTCAAAGGTATGACCGCTACGCAGACGCGCTTGCAAATCTTCGCGCGGACCAGCCACCCAGCCCGGCACTTCGATAAAGGCAACCACCTTTTGTGGCAAAGGGGCGCGGCGCAATCGATGCATCGCTTCAATAAACACATCAATGCCTTTGTTGCGAAACTCGTAGCGCCCACTCGTCGAAACAATCAATGTTTGGCCGTCGAAACGGTCGCCTGTCAAGGCATTGGCCACCTGCAACAAAGCTTTTCGTGCGGCCATGCGCTGCGCATCGAAAGCCTTTCCGCGCGGCACAAAATCGTCTTCAAAACCATTGGGCAGCACCACATCCACGGGCTTATCCAACAGTTCGCGACATTCCACAGCAGTGATGTCGCTCACGGTGGTGAAGCAATCCACATATTTCGCAGCCTGCTTCTCCACCGAATGTTTGCTCTGCATGTTGAGCTCTTCGGCCATCTGGTCGCCACGATAAGCCCAAAGATATTCGTAGAGCGGCTTCATGTTGCCGGCAATGCTGCGCCCGATGCTCGTGGCATGCGTCGTGAAAATAGTGCCTATCTGCGGCACATGCTTATGAATATAAAGCAAGCCCAAGCAGGTCATCCACTCATGGCCTTGATAAACCACCTTTGCCGCAGCCGGCAACACATGCCGATAGAAACTCTCGACTACCTTTGCCGCAGCATAGGAAAACATCGATGCCTCGTCATAATCGCCATAGGCATGCAGACTATCCACCTGGAAATCGGCCCACATCTGACCATAGATGTCATTCTTTTGCGCATAGAACGGGCGGAAATCCACCAACAGCGCAATCGGCGCTCCCGGAACATTCCAGCGACCCACACGCACAAGCAATCCCTCTTGCTGCGCCTTCGCACGCCAATCAGAATACAGTTTCTCATCAGCCGTAAACAAAGGATTATCGACCTCGTCGCCAAAATCGGGACCAACGAAAAACACCCTGTCGGTAAACAGCTTTTGCATGGTCTTGGCACGAGTCGACAACACGGTGTAAATGCCGCCCACCATGTGGCACACTTCCCAACTCGATTCAAAAATATAATCCGGAACACACTGCCCTTTAACCATACGAAAAACCTTTTTTTGAGCGACAAAGATAGCATAAAATTCCTAAAAAGCCAATGAAGCGCACACTATTTTGCCCAAAAGCGCTCATTCCTTGACATAAACTTTATACCTTTGCACGCAACTAAGTGTATCGCATAATGAAACGATGGTTTTTATCAATCCTCCTCACGCTCGCCTGCACATGGACATGGGCGCAAAACACCAACGAGCCTTTCAAAGGCCATCTATATAATAAGGAGTACAAAGTCTATCTGCACATCAATTTCTATCAAAACAACATCCTCATCCCCGGGCAAGAGCTCTTCGGACAAGTGGCGGGCTATTTCGGCGCCGATTTAGACAGCCGCAAATGGATTTTCACCAACGTAACCCTCAAAGACAACCACACGGCCGCGCTCTTGGTGACCAACGATTATGGCAGCGAAGACCTCGAAGCCACACTCACGGCCCAGCCCGACGGTACATTCGTCTTCGAACAAGGCAAAGGCAGCACCATCAAATTTGCCATCCAGCGCAAATGGCAAAAGATGCCGCGCCGGCTCGTCTTCGTCAAACAATAACGCCCCCGTTCAAACATCATTCAACAAAAAGACACCAACAAACCCTATGGAACAGATAACATTTCACCACAGCCTTCCCATCCAGCTCCGATTTACCGATGCCGACCAATTCGGACACATCAACAACACAGCCTATTTTCAATACTACGACACCGCAAAAATCGATTACGTGCGCAAGGTGTGCAACATCCCCAACGAGCGCTATGCCATCTTCGCCGCACACGTCGAAGCCGACTTCCTCGCACAAGTCTATAGCACCGACCAAGTGGAAGTGCAAACAGCCATCACCGCCATCGGCACCAAGAGTTTCACGCTCACACAACAGCTCATCGACTGCCAAACAAAAGCCGTGAAATGCGTGGGGCGCACAGTGATGGTGGCCTACGACCTGCTCGAAAACCATTCCATCCCCATGCCCGAAGAATGGATCGAAGCCATTTGCAAATATGAAGGGCGCGACGTGCGACGGAAGAAATAACCCCCACCCCACATTTGAGTGTTTGACAAGAAAAAGGCAATAAAGCCAGTATTGTTGAAGTAATAAACCCCTACCCCACATTTGAATTTGACAAGAGAAAGGCAATAAAGCCAGTATTGTTGAAGAAATAAGCCCCTACCCCACCACACAACACACATCGGGGGCGGAAATGCATCGCGCACTCCCACACAAATAAAATAACCATTTGCACACAATCC
>ERZ772945.648-NODE-648-length-27161-cov-55.335387_pt1 | contig 27161 bp, 20 predicted proteins | sample MGYA00511681_ERZ772945 | MGnify/ENA primary metagenome ERZ772945 (study PRJEB29015, sample SAMEA2737943) | human oral metagenome | biome: human oral; feature: human-associated habitat; material: dental | place: China | collected 2143 ...
ATAACAGAAAAAGAGGGCTGTGCAGCAGCGAAAAATTGCTAACTGCAACAGCCCCGTTTTATCATGCAGTTAGGCTTGCTGCAGAGCTGCAAGCCTTTGGCAAATAATTCTTGCTGGAGGCAGGGGAACACGATACAATAGAGGTATGGAAATCCCTACTTTTCAAAAGGAGGTTCTTGTTATGATGACAGCAGCCGTTCCAGATACTTTCATTGATAATGCTAAGGTCATGGCCAAGGGACAGGTTACGATCCCTAAAGATGTACGTGAGGTCTTAGGCGTGTCGAGTGGCAGTCGGGTTACATTTGTCGTGGAAAAGGGTACTGTGCGCATGGTCAATTCTGCTGTTTACGCCATGCAGATGCTTCAAAACGAAATGGCGGGAGAGGCATCGAAGTCGGGGCTGGATACGGAGGAGGACGTCAACAAGCTGGTCAAAGAGATTCGTGCGGAGGGCGAGTAAGCTGTGAGAATCCTGATTGACACGAATATCCTGATTTCGTCTGTATTGGGGCATGGAACACCGTTCAAAGCATACCTCAAAGCCGTCACCTATCCGAATCAGGGCATAGTCTGTGAGCAGAATGTAGACGAGATGCGACGCATCTTCAATCGGAAATTTCCGAAACGTGTACCAGATATGGAGAAATTCCTAAGGAAGCGCTGATTAAATGAAGTTGCCCAGATTTGCATAGATGCGCTGTATCTATCTAGGAGACAAACCACAGGCGTAGTGGTGCTACGCCGCGGATTTGTCGACGACGAGAGGGCAGTGCAGATGTGCAAAGATGGGTGGCTGAATTAATCAGTGCTTCCCTAAGCTTGGCTTTGCAGACCTTGGAGCTTGTCCGTATACCCGATGAATCAGTTCCGCAGGAACAGGCTATCCGTGATGAAAATGACCGTCCTATTCTTCGGGCTGCGATAAAGGCTCAAGCTGATATTATGCTGACAGACGATAAAGATTTCTTGGGAAGCGCTGATTAAATGAAGTTGCCCAGATTTGCATAGATGCGCTGTTCCCATCTAGGAGACAAACCACAGGCGTAGTGGTGCTACGCCGCGGATTTGTCGACGACGAGAGGACAGTGCAGATGTGCGAAGATGGGCGGCTGAATTAATCAGTGCTTCCCTTGGAGTCTGGGCTGGAAAAACCACGTATAATGACGGCAACTGAATTATGTGAAATGAATTAACCTTTAGCGTACAAAATGATAGAGTTAAAGCGATATAAAAGTGGTGTGATTACTGGAGAACATATTGGAAACTGAGAGGAACAAAGGACGCATATGCAAAAGATTATGTGTGTGAAATTACGATTCCAGTCAATGGGAAATAGTAAAACACAAAAACCGCCCATGCACGGGCGGCTTTTGTGCGTTCCGATAGGAGTGGATTATTCGTTTTTCGCCTTCAATACGTAGAGGCGCGACCAGAAGTCGGTGCAGTGCCTGCCTTCCTCGCGCGGCGCTTCGCCGGCGGAAAAGTCGCTTGCGACGAGACCTGCGCGCATGAGCTCGCTGCCGGTGTAGTCGCCGAAATCCGTGCGTCCGTCGATGGTCACGGCGTAGTCGGCCGATTCGTCCAGGCCTTGCAGGCAGAGGCGCTGATAGGGGCGGCAGGTGGAGTTCAGCACCTTGTAATAGCCGACGATGGCCTGTTTCTTGTCCGCCGATACGACCATCCAGGACGTGACGTTGCCGTCGAAGGGGCTCTTTAGGCGGTAGAATGTGCCGTGCTGGATGAGCGCGCGGTTCTCCTTCATGAAGGCGATCTGCTCGCGCACTTCGGCAAACTCCTCTTTCGTCAGTTTGCCGAGGTCGAGTTCGTAGCCGAATGTGCCGAAGTAGGCGACGTCGCCGCGCATTTTCAGCGAGGTCTCGCGGAATACCTGATGGTTCGGCACGGCGGAGACGTGCGAGCCCATCGAGACAATCGGATAGGCATAGCTCGTGCCGTACTGGATGGAAAGGCGCTCGACGGCGTCGGAGTCGTCGCTCGTCCATGCCTGCGGCGCGTAATAGAGCATACCGGGGTCGAAGCGCCCGCCACCCGATGCGCACGACTCGAAGAGGATGTTCGGGAATTCGCTCGTGAGGCGCTCGTAGAGGTCGTAGACGCCGAGGATGTAGCGGTGGAAGATCTCGCCCTGCTGCTCTGCGGGGAAGGCGGCAGAGCCGCACTCCGTGATGCTGCGGTTCATGTCCCATTTGATGTAGTCGACGGAGGACTCGCGCAGGACCTTCGCGATGGAGTCGTGTATGTAGTCGACGACGTCCTTGCGCGAGAAGTCGAGCACGTACTGGTTGCGCCCGTGCGAGGCGCGCCGCCCGTCTACATGGAGAATCCAGTCGGGATGCGCGCGATAGAGGTCGCTGTCCTTGTTCGCCATTTCGAGCTCGACCCAGAGACCAAATTTCATGCCGAGCGCGTTGATTTTCGCCGAGAGCCCCTTGATGCCGTTCGGCAGGCGGTCGAGGTTCGGCTGCCAGTCGCCGAGCCCGCTCGTATCGGAGCAGCGCGAGCCGAACCAGCCGTCATCGAGCACGAAGAGCTCGACGCCTGCCTCGTGCGCCGTCTTTGCAATCGCGAGCAGTTTGTCCTCGTTGAAGTCGAAGTAGGTCGCTTCCCAGTTGTTGATGAGGATGGGGCGCACCTCGTCGCGCCACGTGCCGCGCGCGAGGCGCTCGCGGTAGAGGCGGTGGAAGGTCTGGCTCATTGCGTTGAGCCCGTCTGCGGCGTAGACCATGACGGCCTCCGGCGTCTGGAAGGACGTGCCGCCCGCAAGACGCCAGTCGAACGACTGCGGGTGAATGCCCATCGTCACGCGCGTCACGTCCATCGTATCGACCTCTGCCTGTGCGAGGAAGTTGCCGCTGTATACGAGCGAGAAGCCGATGGCTTCGCCCGCATTTTCATCGGCGTTCGGGCGCTTCAGGATGAGCAGGGGATTGTGGACGTGTCCGGACTGGCCGCGCAGGCTGCCAATCGACTGGATGCCCGCCGCGAGCGGGCGCGTGACGAGGTGGCGCTCACGGCTCCACCAGCCCGAAAACTGCATCATCTCGTAGTCGGCGTCGGGGAGGTCGAGCGAAAGGCTCATTGCGCGCGTGAGGTGGAGATCGTCCGTGCCGCTATTCTTGAAGCGGGCATTGCGCGCAATCGCGTCATAGTTCCGAAAGATTGTGTAGGAGAGGACGAGCTCCGCATCGATCTTCTCGTCACGCAGTGTGATGGCGAGCGTCTCCGCTTCGGCGTCCCATTCCGCATAGGTGGCAGGAAGCCCCGCGAGCTTCGGCTTGCCCGGCGTTATCCGATGGGAGGCGTAGACGAAGTCCGTGATGCGGCTGCCGTCTTTCTGGAGGATTTCAAATGCGGGCATACGGTAGTCCGTCGTGCCGTAGGAGGGATATTCCTGCCGCAGGTGCTCCAGGGAGAACGTGAAGTCGCCCTCGTAGACGTAGGACGAGGTCGCGCGCTTGACCCCTTCGACGAGGTAGGTGTAGTCGCGATTCTCAGGCAGGCGCTTGCCGAAGTAGAGCTGTCCGAGCTGCCCGTTGCGGAGCACGGAGAGGATGTAGCTGATGCGGTCGTTGCAGAGATGAAAAATCTTGTGCTTTTCGTCGTACAGAACCCCCATAATGGCCTCCTTTACAAAAAAGAAAACGTTTACACAGCTAAGTTTATCATAATGCGAAGAGAAGTCAATACAAATGAAAATAAAACAGAATATTTTTCGATTTGGTGTTACAATAGGGATAAAGATAGATGGAGAATAAAGGAAGTGCTGATTAAATGAAGTTGCCCAGATTTGCATAGATGCGCTGTTCCTATCTAGGAGACAAACCACAGGCGTAGTGGTGCTACGCCGCGGATTTGTCGACGACGAGAGGACAGTGCAGATGTGCGAAGATGGGCGCCTGAATGAATCAGTGCTTCCTAAAGGAGGGGAGCGTATGGCGCGGAATAAGAAATTGGCGATTTTCCTCGTCGTGATCGCCTTGATTGCGGGCGGCGCGCTTTACTGGCGGGCGAGCGTAGCACGCGAGGCGGCGGCCGCGCGTGAGCTCACGCTCGTGGGCAATGTCGATGTGCGTGAGATCGCGCTGGCGTTCCGTCAGAGCGACCGGATCCGGGAACTGCTCGTCGACGCAGGCGACACGGTGGAGGCGGGGCAGGTGCTCGCGCGCCTCGACTCGCAGGAGCTCGCGCTCACGATGAAGAAGACGCAGTCGGAGATTCGCGCGCAGGAGAGCGCGCTCTTGAAGCTCCAAAATGGCACGCGCAGTGAGGAGATCCGGCAGGCGGAGGCGAGCCTTCGCGCAGCGAAGGCGGCTGCGGCGAATGCGGCGGGCATTGCGGCGCGCAAGCAGGCGATCTACGACAGCGTCGAAGGAATCAGCGCGCAGGAGGTCGAGAGCGCGCAGCATGAAGCGCAGGCGCGCAGTGCCGAGGCAAAGGCGGCAGAGGAACGCCTTGCCGAGGCGGTGAACGGCGCGCGCGCCGAGGACGTGTCGGCGAGCGAGGCGCAGCTGCAGGCGCTTTACGATGAACTCGCGCGCGAGGAATACCTGCTGTCTGAGTACGAGCTGAAAGCGCCGCAGGCGGGCGTCATTCGCTCGCGCCTCTTGGAGGCGGGCGATATGGCAAGCCCGTCCGCACCAGTGTTCAAGCTCTCCCTGCTCGATAAGAAGTGGGTGCGCGTCTACGTCCGCGAGGCGGATCTGGGGCGCGTCTACGAGGGACAGGCGGCACGCGTCTACATTGACAGCCAGTCTGAGCCGCTCTCTGGGCAGGTCGGCTATATCGCGAGCACGGCGGAGTTCACGCCGAAAACGGTGCAGACGGAGGAGCTTCGCACGTCGCTCGTCTACGAGGTGCGCGTCTACGTCACGGACAGCGCCAATGTGCTGCGCCTTGGGATGCCGGCGACGGTGCGAATCGATCTTTGAGGTGCGTGATGGAGAAGGATATTGGCGGCGAAATGCTCGCGATTTCGTCTGCGAATCTGACGAAGGTATTTGATCCGAAGGGAATGCCTGCTGTCCCTGCCGTCTCGGCCGTCTCGCTCGCCGTGCGGGCGGGGGCGCTCACGGCGCTCGTCGGCCCCGATGGCGCGGGCAAGACGACGCTCATGCGCCTCGTCGCGGGGCTTATGGCGCCGACGTCGGGCGCGCTTTCGGTGACGGGGCTTTCCCTGACGGATGGCGCGGAAAACGCTGCGGCGGTGCAGGCGCGCCTTAGCTATATGCCGCAGAAGTTCGGCCTTTATGAAGATCTGACGGTCGCGGAAAACCTCGACCTTTACGCCGACCTTCACGGTATTTCGCGCAATCGGCGCGCGGCGCGCTTTCAAAGGCTGCTCGCAATGACGGGGCTCGCCGCCTTTACGGATCGGCTTGCGGGGAAGCTCTCGGGCGGCATGAAGCAGAAGCTCGGCCTCGCCTGCACGCTCGTGCGCTCGCCTGCTCTCCTGCTCCTCGACGAGCCGACGGTCGGCGTCGATCCGCTCTCGCGTCGCGAGCTCTGGGCGATCCTGCGCGAGATGGCGGCCGAGGAGCATATCTCGACGTTTGTCAGCACGGCGTATATGGACGAAGCGGCGCTCTGCGACGATGTCTACGTCATGGATCACGGGAAAATGCTCTTTCATGGCGCGCCTTCGGTACTTGCCGAAAGGGAGACGAGCTTTATGGCGCTCCTTGAGGAGGCGGCACGGGCGCGCGGTGAGACGGTCCATGCGCCCATGCTACCGAAGCGGCAGGAGGGAGCATGGGCGCAGAATCAGCCGGGAAAAGAAGGCGAACCTGTTGAGATCGAGGTCCGCGATCTCGTCAAGCGGTTCGGTGACTTCACGGCCGTCTCGCATACGTCGTTTTCCGTCCACCGCGGCGAGGTGTTCGGGCTATTAGGCCCAAATGGCGCGGGCAAGACGACGACGTTCCGTATGCTCTGTGGGCTGCTGCCTGCGACGTCGGGCACGCTCCGCGTCGCGGGCGTCGACCTTCGGATGGCACGGACGGAGGCGCGGCGGAGCGTCGGCTACGTCGCGCAGAAGTTCTCGCTCTACAAGGAGCTGACCGCTTACGAAAACCTCGCCTTCTTCGGCGGCGTTTACGGGCTCGGCGGGGCGCATCTCGCGGCACGGATCGAGGTAGTGGCGGATGAGTTCGAGCTGCACGACCGCTTAGGCGAGATCGCGGGCGATCTTCCGGGCGGCTACAAGCAGCGCCTTTCAATGGCGGCGGCGCTCCTGCACGAGCCGCGCATTCTCTTTCTCGACGAGCCGACGAGCGGCATTGACCCGCTCGCGCGGCGCACGTTCTGGCGGCAGATCAAGCGGTTTGCGGCGGCGGGCACGACGATCATCATCACGACGCATTTCATGGAGGAGGCGGAGCATTGCGACCGCTTTATGATACAGGATCACGGCGAGATGCTCGTGCTCGGCAGCCCAGCGGAGATCCGGCGCGACATGATGATGCCCGATGCCGATATGAATGAAATCTTCATCGCTATCGTCGAGCGGGCGCGCGAAGGGGATAAAACGAACGCCATACATAAAGGGAAAGGGGGCGCGGTACATGGCAATGGATAGAAGCTCGCTGCGCCGCCTCGGGGCGCTCGTCCGCAAGGAGTTCCTTCAGCTCCTGCGCGACCGCAGCACGATCCTGATGGGCGTCGTCCTGCCGCTTTTGCTCGTCCTGCTCATCGGCGCGGGCATGTCGCTCGACGTGCGCGACGTGCCGACGGCCGTCGTCCTTGAGGACAGCTCGCCCACGGCGCGCATAGCGGTGCGCTTCGTCGATGGATCACCATACTTTTCGCCGCGCTACGTCCACTCGATGAAGGAGGCGGAGCAGCTCCTTTGGGCGCATGAGGTCGACGCCGTCCTCCGCGTGCCGCCCGATTTCGCCGCGCGCCTTGCAGAAGGCAGTGCGAAGGTGCAGGTCATACTAAACGGCGTCGATGCGACGACGGCGATCTCCGTCGGGCGATACGTCGAGGCGGCGGTGATGACGTTTGCCGCCGAATACGCCGTACGCCAAAGCGCGGGCGGCATGGTGCAGGTCGAGAGCCGCATCTGGTTCAACGATGCCAATACGAGCACGTGGTTCTACGTCCCCGGCATTTTGATGCTCGTCCTGACGATGTGCGGCGTCTTGCTCACTGCCGTCGTCATGGCGCGCGAATGGGAGCGCGGGACGTTTGAATCGCTCTTCGTGACGCCCGTCCGAATTTATGAGATCCTCATCGGGAAGGTGCTGCCGTACTTCTTCGTCGCGATGCTCGGCATGTTCTTCTGCCTCGTCGCAGGCCATTTCCTCTACGACCTCCCGATGCGCGGCTCGATGGCGCTGATCTTCGGTGTCTCGATGCTCTACATCGTCGTTGCGCTCGCGCTCGGCCTCGTCATTTCCGCGGTGACGAAGAGCCAGTACGTCGCGTGCCAGGTCTCCATGCTCGTGAGCTTCTTGCCGTCTGTGATGCTCTCGGGCTATCTCTTTGACCTGCATTCCGAGCCGCTTGCGATCCAGATCATCAGCCGCGTCTTTCCAACGACGTATTACCTGCAGCTGATGAAGTCGCTCTTTCTCTCAGGCGACTACTGGCCACTCATCGTGCGAAATAGCCTCGTGCTCCTTTTGTTTGCCATGCTCTTTGGCGGCCTTGCGCTGCACCTCACGCGAAAGAAGGTGGAATGATGGGGCGGATTCTCTTGATTCTTCATCACCTTCGCTTTCTCTGCCGCAAGGAGCTCATTGCGACGCTGCGCGATCCGCGCCTAAAGGTGCTCCTCATTGCCGCGCCACTCATACAGGGCTTCCTCTTCGGCTATGCGGCGAATTACAATCTCGATCACGTGCCGTATGCCGCCGTCGATCTGTCGGGGAGCGCCGCCTCGCGCGACTTTCTCGCGCATATCGACGGCGCGGGGACGTTTGAGCGCGTCGCGACGCTTGGAAATCCTGCAGAGATCGGGGCGCAAATTGATGCGGAGAAGGTCATTCTCGCGATCGTCGTGCCACAGGACTTCGAGCGCACGCTCGCGCGCGGCGGCGTAGCAACGGTGCAGGTCATCGCCGATGGGCGAAACAGCGCGATTGCGAGCACGGCAGTGGGCTACGTCTCCTCGATTGCCGCCGCATGGAACGGTGCGCGCGGCAGCGTGCCCGCCGTACAGGTGGAGACGCGGACGTGGTACAACCCGAACCAGACGACGCGCTGGAATTTCCTCGCGGGGCTTATCGCAATGATTTCCTTCGTGCAGGTCGTCTCGCTCGCGGGGCTTTCGATTGCGAAGGAGCGCGAGCAGGGGACGTTTGACCAGCTCCTCGTCACGCCGCTCGCATGGGGCGAGATCTTGATCGGCAAGGCGCTTGCGCCGATCCTCATCGGCATCTGGCAGAGCATGGTGCTCTTTTGCATTGCGTTCTTTTGGTTCGGCGTGCCGTTTGCGGGCAGTCTCTTTGCCATTGTGCTGACGATCTTCATCTTTACGCTGAGCTCGACGGGCATCGGGCTTTCGATTTCCTCGATTTCGCGCAATATGCAGCAGGTGCTCGTCTACTCGTTCGTCGTGATGATGCCGATGGTGCTGCTCTCGGGCATTGCGACGCCCGTGCACAATATGCCGGAGGCGCTGCAGCTCCTGACGTACATCGACCCGATGCGCTTTGCCGTTGATGCGATACGGCGCATTTATCTGGAGGGCGCGGGGCTCGTGGACGTCGCGTCCGATCTCTTCATCATGCTCGCGATAGCGGGCGCGACGCTCCCGCTTGCGGGCTGGCTCTTTCGCCATAAGGCACTCTGAATTTGCAGGTGGGTACAAGGGAAGCACTGATTCATTCAGCCGCCCATCTTCACACATCTGCACTGTCCTCTCGTCGCCCTTCAATCCGCGGCGTAGCACCACTACGCCTGTGGTTTGTCTCCTAGATAGATACGGCGCATCTGTGTAAATCTGGACAACTTCATTTAATCAGCGCTTCCCAAGAATTAAGTTGAAATTTTTGAGAAGAAATAGTAAACTAAGGTGTACTTTTGATTGGGATAATTTCGGGGGGGGGTGGAGGATGCTGCGCCTATTGGAATGGATTGGTGCGTTTGTGCTGCGGCGGTTCGCGGAGCTCGGCACGATTGTCCTGCTCTACGCGGAGACGATGCGCGAGCTGCGCTATCGCCCGCGCTTTCGCCACATCTTAGCGCAGATGTCGCATCTCGGCGTCGATTCGCTCCTCATCGTGAGCCTGACGCTCCTCTTTACGGGCGTTGTCTTTACGCTGCAGACGGCGGACGTGCTCATTCGGTTCGGCGCGCAGGGGACGGTCGGCGGCATTATCGCGATCGCGATTGGGCGCGAGCTCGGTCCTGTGCTCGTCGCCGTCGTCTGCGCGGGGCGCGTCGGCGCGGCGATCACGGCAGAGATCTCGACGATGCAGGTCACGGAGCAGATCGACGCGCTCCGCGTCATGGCGGTAAGTCCCGTCAATTACCTCATCGTGCCGCGTATGCTCGCCTGCATGGTCGTCGTGCCAATCCTCACCGTGTTCGGCGACGTGATCGGCGTCTTTGGCGGCTGGCTGGTCGCCGTCTACTACTCGGGCATCAGCTCGTATGCGTTCATCGACTCGATCAAGACGTTTGCCGTCCTCTTCGATTTGACGGGCGGCGTCTTCAAGGCGATCTTCTTCGGCAATGTCATCGCCGTCCTCGGCTGCTACTACGGGCTGCACTGCCCCGCAGGGGCGGAGGGCGTCGGCAAGGCGACGACGAAGACGGTCGTCGCCTCGATCATCGTCATCTTTATCCTGAACGCAGTGCTTACGTTCTTCTTATTTTAAGGAATACTATGATACAACTTGTAGATGTCCGCAAGCGCTTCGGCGATAAGGAAGTCTTGAAGGGCATAAACCTCACGATAGAGGCGGGGGAGACGCTTGCGATCATCGGCGGATCAGGCTCCGGAAAGAGCACACTTCTTCGCCTGATGATCGGGCTCATCAAGCCGACGAGCGGGAAGATTCTCGTGGACGGGGCGGACATCGTGCCAATGAATGAAGCGGAGCTTGACCGCGTGCGCCTGCGCATGGGCATGGTCTTCCAGTATTCGGCGCTCTTCGACTCGATGACGGTCGGCGACAACGTCGCATTCGGCTTGCGCGAGCATACGAAGAAGGGCGAAGCGGAGATTGCCGCCATCGTCCGCGAGAAATTGCACCTCGTCGGGCTGGACGGCGCCGAGAATATGATGCCCAATGAGCTCTCAGGCGGCATGAAGAAGCGCGTGAGCCTCGCGCGGGCCATCGCATTTGGCCCTGCGATCATCTTCTATGACGAGCCGAGCTCGGGGCTTGACCCATTGACGACGGAGAAGATCGACGAGCTCATCGTCGACACGCAGAAAGCGCTCGGCGTGACGAGCATCGTCGTGACGCACGACATGGCGAGCGCCTGCCGTATCGCAGACCGCATTGCCATGCTCTACGAGGGCGAGATGATCGCCGTCGACACGGTCGAGCGGTTCAAGGAAAACAAGGATGTGCGCGTGCAGGCATTTTTCCATACGCTGCGCACGGCAAAGGAGGTGGAGGCGTGACGACAGAGGCAAAGGTCGGCGCATTTACGGCGCTCGGGATTGTTCTCTTTGGGGCGGCGGCAATGCTCCTCGGCGGGGTTTCCCTCGGCAAGGATAGCGGCTACACGCTCTATGCGGGCTTTCACGAGGTCGTCGGCGTCGCGCCGCAGTCGATGGTTCGCCTTTCCGGCGTGCCCGTCGGCACGGTCAAGGAAATCAAGAACGAGGGCGGCGGCGTCACGGTGACGCTTTCCGTCAAGCGTGATGCGAAGATACCGAAGGGGTCGCGCGTGGCGATTGGCTCGTCCGGCGTCATGGGCGACAAGTTTATCAATATCACGCCCGCGAAGGACAAGGGCGTTTACCTCGGCGACGGGGACTACCTGATCGGCGAGGACGAGGAGGGCATGGAAGATGTCTTTGCGGGGATGGCAAAGTCACTCGACAAAGTCCAGTCGATCCTCGACTCGATGAATCAGATCACGGGCAATGCAGACTTCCAGAAGGATGTTCTCCAGATGGCGGCGAATATGCGCACGACGACGGAGCATATCAGCGGCCTCGTGGCGGCGATGGAAGCGACGTTGAGGGAGAACCAGGGGAACATCAACCAGATGATGCAGAATCTCGGCGCGGCGACGGCGAGCATGAATCGCACGATGAACGACGTCGAGGCGATGATGGACAATCTCGCCACGGTCGGCGCTGACCCGCAGACGGCGGCGAACCTCCGCGCGACGCTCGCGAATGTCAAGGAGGCGAGCGATCGGATCGCACACATGGCGGACAATATGGACACGACGTTCGGCGACCCGCAGACGGCGAAAGACCTCCAGGAGACGATCCATCATGCGCGGGAGCTCTCCGGCAGAGCAAAGGGCATGATGGGAAAGCTCGACGCGATTGAGGTGAAGCCCTCTGCCGATGTGCTCTACAGCGGCGGTGCACATGACTGGAAGACGAATTTCAACATGGACGTCGAGGCGGGCGACGGGAAGTACCTGCGCCTCGGCCTAGATGATGTCGGCGAGGGGAACAAGGGAAATGCCGAGGTCGGCGTGCGGCGCGGAAGCGTCGGCGCGCGCGCCGGCATTATCGCAGGCGGCGTCGGCGCAGGGCTCGACCTCTACGGCGGGCAGTCGTTCCGCTTTTCGGCGGACGCCTACGATTTCGACGACGTGGCGGTGCGCCTGCGCTCCGAGTACCGCTTAGGCGGGAGCGACACATGGCTCGTCGGCGAGTGGGATCACGTCAACGACAGCAAGGAGCGCGCGGCATACTTCGGCATTCGCCAGGCGTTTTGAAGTAGATAATCATAGCCTATGGACAGGCTTTGCTATAAAATATGGGGAAGGATTTACTCAGAGGAGGAACTCATTTTGAAAAAAGGGACGCACTTCCATAAAAAATTAGCATCATTCGTTGCAGCAGGGCTTTTTGCCGCTTCACTTTCGGGGACAGCTTTTGCGGCGGAACAGGTGCAGCTTGACCTGCACGACGCAGTCCAGATGGCATTGATGAATAACCGCACGATCCATCAGTCGGTCACGGACGTCGATGCGGCGCAGTGGTCGCTTTCAAGCGCGCGCAGGACGCTCGGCCCGACGCTCTCGTGGGAGACGTCGGCAGCGCGCATTGGCGGCAAGAGCCTAGACGGCGCCCATAAAGCGCACGCGGCGGGTCAAGGGCCTGCCTACGAGTGGGCGTGGAGCAATACGGCGCAGGTCGGAATGCCGCTTTACAATGGCGCGGTAAATGGGCAGGTCAAGCAGGCGCGCTATGGGCTAAACAGCGCCGATCTCGCACTTGAGGAGACGAAGCAGTCGATTCGCCTGCAGGCGACGGCGGACTACTACCGGATCCTCCAGTGCCGCAATCTGATCAGCGTGCAGCAGGACGCGGTAAATACCTTGCAGCAGCACTTGAATAACGTCAATGCGCAGTACGGCGTCGGCACGGTCGCGAAATCGGACGTGCTCGCCTCGCAGGTGCAGCTCGCAAACGCGCAGCAGTCGCTCGTCACAGCGCAGAACAATTACAACATTGCGATTGCGACGCTCAACAACGTCATCGGCCTGCCGACGGATACAGCCCTCGATATTCACGACCAGCTCAAGTACGAGAAGTACAATCTCGTCCTGACGGATTGCACGAACTATGCGCTCCAGAACCGTGCGGATGGCGCGGCGGCGCGCTATGCGGTGAAGAAAGCCGAGGCGGCCGTGCAGACGGCGCGCGCGGGCTACCAGCCGACCGTGAACGCCGCCATATCGAAGTCGATTGCAGGCGAGGACGCCTTTGGCACGAACCACGATAGCAGCGACAGCTGGTCGGCAGGCATTTCCGCCTCATGGAATATTTTCGACAACGGCGTGACACACGCGAATGTAAAGGCAGCAGACGCGGCGCTCCACAAGGCGCAGGAGACGGCAGCGCAGACGGACGAGACGATCCAACTCGACGTGCGCACGGCGTACCTCAATCTGCAGGCAGCGGAGAAGAATATCCAGACGACGTCGACGGCCGTCACGCAGGCCGAGGAAGACTACAAGATCGCGCAGGTGCGCTACAGCGCGGGCGTCGGCACGAACCTCGACGTCATGGACGCGGAGGAGAAGCTGACCTCGGCACGCACGAACTACTATACGGCGCTCTACAATTACAACACGAGCAAGGCCTCACTTGACAAGGCGATGGGCATTCCTATCGATCTCGATGTCGTGAAGTACACGGCGGCGGAGCAGGAGGGCAAGTCCGCTCCCGCGGCGCGCGAGGCGGCAAAGCTCCATGCGGATGCCGTCTTTGTGACGCCGGCAAAGGAAAAGGCGGAAAAGAAAGCGGCGAAGCAGGAGCAGAAGGAAGAGAAGACGGTTGCCGCTTCCGCGCAAGGTGCACAGGGAGCGCAAGGCGGCACGGCAGCTCCATCGAGCGCGTCTGTCGCGCAGGATATGGCACGGTGATCTCCCGTGTTTTCTTAGGGAAGCACTGATAAATTCAGCCACGCCATCTTGACGTATCTTTTTTGCCCGCACTGTGTCGACAAATCCTCCACATAGCCCTTGCTATGCGTCCGGTTTGTCTCCTTGTTCGGACGAAAAAATCTACGCCAATCTGACGGACTTCATTTTATCAGCGATTCCTTAGATTGATGAAGTCGTAAGGAGAATGGCATGAGACGAAGCGTAATTGGCGCATTTCTCGCCTGTGCCTTGGTGGCACTATTGGCGGGCGGCGCGTGGCTCTACGCGCGGACGGGGGCATTTATGGAGCAGGCGGGGCAGATGGCAGACTCCGCTGCTTCGGATGCGCTCGGCGTAGAGGTCAATATTGGCAAGGTCTCCGTACAGGATCTCCATTCCCTTACGGTTCAAGATGTAACGATTTACGACAAGCAGGCAAAGCCGATCATCAAGGCGGATTCCGCCTCGATTGGCTTTCGCCTGCTTGCTTCGATTTCAAACCCCGTGGAAGCCGTGCGCGATGTCACGCTCACAGGCGTAGAGGCGACGCTCATCGAGCGTGAGGACGGCAGCTGGAACGTCGCCGATCTCGCGTCCAGCGGATCGGGGAACACGAAGTTCTACGGCAAGGTGACACTGCAGGACGCCGACCTCACCGTCCATGCGCGCGGGAAATCGCTACATTTGCAGCACGTAGACGCGTCGGCAGACTGCGCGGACTATCCACTTATCAAGGCCGATGTCGCGGCGACCTGCGAGGGCGCTTCGCTCCACGCGTCGGGAACGTACCGCAAGGAGCGCCAGATCTTGAATGTCGCGCTTGAGGACGTGGATCTCGCGCCGTTTTTGCCGCTCCTGCCAGACGGCGTCCTGCCAGAGGGCGTGACGATTGCGGGCGGTCATGTTTCCGCTGCGCACGTCGCGGGACAGTATTACGGCGGTGTGCTCTCATTCACGGGCGACGCGGCATTTGACGAGGGCAGCGCGGAGGTGCTCGGCAAGAAGGCCAACCATCTCGGCGGCACGGCATTCTTTACCGATGCACAAGCCCTGCTGAATGTCGACGGGGAGGTAGATGGGCAGAAGGCGAATGTGCACGGCAAGGTGAAGCTTGGCGCGGCGTCGCCAGAGCTCGACCTTGACGTATCATCGGATTCCTTCGATCCTTCCGTGCTGCGCGCAGATCTGCCGTACAAGGGTGCGGCAAAGATCCGTGCGCACGTCACGGGGAGCGCGGGCGATCCGACAGTTGACGGGACAGTGAACGTAGCTGCTGGCGAAGTGCTCGGCACAGCGTTTTCCGATGCGTCGGCGCATGTACGCTTCCGCGGCGGGCACATCTACGCGCAGGATGTGCGCCTTTCGGCGCTCGGCGGGACGCTGTCGGGTGAGGCGGAAGTCACGGCGTCCGATCTCTCCTACGCCGTCCACGCCAAGGGGCAGAATCTCGACGTCGCAAAGGCCGTCGCCGTCGCCTCGGATTTTGCCGACGTCTCGGATCTCTCGGATCTTTCTGGGCAGGTTTCATTCGACGGCGGCGCGAGCGGCATTGGCGCCGATCTCGCTTCCTGCAAGGCGTATGGCAGCGTGGAGCTTTTGAATGGGCGATACAGGGAACTGCCGATTGAGCGCATGAATGCGTCCTTCTTCCTGAACGGGAAGGATCTCCGTATCGACTACGCGAGCCTGCATCTCCCGAACCGCTCGAGCATCGGAGTTGCGGGCACACTGGAAGGGGGCAGCAAGCTCGATCTCGCGTTCTACGGCGGGCATTTTGACCTCTCGCTGCTCCAGAAGCTCCTGCCCGAGGCGGATGTGAAGGGGCTCTCCGACTTCGAGGGGACGCTGCGCGGCGATACAGCGAACCCCAATGTCGACTTCAAGTTTACGGCCATGGACGGAAGCCTCTTCGAGCAGCCATTTGACAACGTGCGGGTGAAGGCGGGCGGAAGCCTCGACGGCGTGACGATTGAAGATTTCTCGCTCGTCAAGGACGGCAAGCAGCGCTGGTTCGTCGAGGGCAGCGTCGGCCTCACGGGCGAGCGGCGCATCGACCTGCGCGCCGATACGGTCGGCGTGCGCGCTGAGGATCTTGCAGCGCTCATCGCGCCCGATCAGCCGATCACGGGCAACGTCGACAATACGATCCGCTTCACGGGGACGCTCGATAATCCGTATGCCGTCGGCTATATCCATTTCTACCGCGGCAGCTATCAGGGCATCCTGCTCTCGGGCATGGACGGTGACTACACGCTATGCGGCGGCGTCGTGACGCTCAAGGATTTCCACATTTTCTCGCCGTGGGTCGACGTCGATGTGAACGGCACGGTGAATCAGACGGGCGCGCTGAATCTCGACGCGCAGATCCATGAAATGGATATGGCGCGCCTCGCCTCGAAGTTCCCCTATCCCGTCAGCGGCAAGGGAAAATTCACGGGGCATATTGGCGGCTCTGTCGCAGCGCCATCGTTCCAAGGCGTCTTGAATGCGCCCTCCATCTTCTTGAATGGGGAGGAGATAGAGGGCGTGAGCGGCGAACTCGACTACGCGGGGAGCGTGCTCTATCTGCGCCGCTTCGGATTCCAGCAGGGCGAGGGCGAGTGGGCGGTTGAGGGTTCACTCGATACGGTTTCGCATGCCATGAGCGGATCGCTTTCCCTCGAAACAATCAACATCCGCTCACTCGCCGCCATCTTGAATCTCAAGAATGACGTCGTGGACGGCACGGTCTCCGGCAGCGCAAGCCTTGGCGGGACGTATGACAATCCCACTATTTCCGCCGAGGCGACGGCGGGGCAAGCCGCCATTGCGGGCTACGACGTGCACGATGCAGCGCTCAAGGCGCGTATGGCCGATCACGTCGTTTATGTAGAAAAACTTTCGGCACAGCAGGGGACGGATGGCTCGCTTGAGGCGTCCGGCTCGGCGCAGCTTGGCGGCGCGCTGACGGGCAAGATTCAAGCGAAGTCCATCGCCCTCGGGATGTTTACGAAGGCGGCTGGCATCGAAAGCCCCGTGCAGGGTACGGCTGACGCGAACGTTCAGCTGGGCGGCACGGTGGAAAATCCATCCGCCGATGTGCAGCTCAGCCTGCATGACGGCGGCTTTAGCGGCGCGGCCTTTGACACGGTGGAAGGCGATCTTCACTTGAAAAATGGCATCATTGACGTGAAGACTCTTCGCGCCTGGCGCAGCATCAATGGGCAGACCTACGAGGCGAGCGCAAAGGGCGTAGTGCCGCTCCGCGCGCTGACGGCGAAGGACGCATCAGAGCTCGACGATTACGAGCGCATGAAGCTTCTGCTCTCGCTCGACCGCGCCGACCTCTCGCTGCTCCCGACGCTCTCGAAGCAGGTGGAATGGGCGATGGGCGCGACGAACGGCGAGGTGGAGATCACGGGAACGCTCGCGCATCCCCTTGCCGATGGACATATCGTCGTGCCGGATGGCGCGATGAAGCTGAAGCCGCTCGAAGTCCCCATCACGAGCATGGTCATGCGCATTGATTTTCATAATAACGTAATGACAGTGCGGGAGTTTTCGGGTAGAATGGGGGAAGGCTCTTACGAGGCGAGCGGGTCAATCACGATGGACGGGCTGCGTCCTGCCCAGTACACGGGCAGTCTGACTGCACAGAAACTGGACGTGCGCAGCACGTTCTTCCGCGGGCCGGTTGATGCCAGCCTCAAGGTCGAGGAGACTGAGGTCTATGGCGAGAAGATGCCGAAGGTGTCCGGCGAGCTGAACCTGCACGACTGCGTGATCTCCGTACCGACCATTCCCGACATGGAGGGAGATATGCCGAATCTCGCACTCGACTTCGACCTCCATGTCGGCAATCACGTCCATGCGTACAGCCCGCATCTCTACGATATGTATTTGACGGGCGACGCGCATTTCGGCGGCACGCTGAAACACCCCAAGACGCGTGGCACGATTGCCGTCAAGCGCGGCGGCACGGTCACATACCTCAAGAATGTGTTCACCGTCCGCGAAGGGGCGGCGTATTTCAACCAATTCGACACATTCCTGCCGAGCATCGCGTTCTTTGCCGATACGCGGCTGAGCCGCACACGCGTCTATCTCGCGTTGAATGGACCGCTGCGTGCGATGGAATTCAAGCTGACGTCGAGCCCCGAAATGAGCCAGGAAGAGATCCTAAAGATGCTCACGCTGCGCACGGCGTACAAAAATGGCGAAGCGAATCTCGACGCGGGCGACTTGCTCGTCGTCGGCTTGCAGATGAGCTTGCTTGCCGAGGTAGAGGACACGATCCGCAACCTGCTGTGGCTCGACAAGTTCACGATCGCAAGCGGGAATGGCTCGCTCCTTTCCCATTCAGAATCTGAGACGACATCGGACCGCGACCTTTACGTCGAAATGGGCAAGTACCTCTCGGACAAGCTGATGATCCGCTATAATCAGGGGATTTCAGGGAACAGCAAGAGCCGCGTCGGCGTGCAGTACGATTTCAATGAGCGCTACGGTGCGTCGCTCGATAAGGAGGGCGGCGACTACATCGTCGGCGCGGAGGTGAATATCCGCTTCTGACTGAATGTTTGAGATGATTTGGCGTGTGGGAAAGGAGGTGCGCAGCTTGCAGCTTGCCGAATACATGGAAGAGCTTTCGCGCGTGCGCGTGCTCGATAGCGAAGAGGAAAAAGCGCTTTGGCATGAAGCGAAGGAATGCGGGGACGGCGCGGCACGGCGGCGCATCATTGAGGCGTATCAGCCGCTCGTCTTCAAGCAGGCCTTTCCCTATCGCCGCATGGACGCCGTCATGGATCTGATTCAGGAGGGTACGGTGGGGCTCATTGAGGCGGTGGAGCGCTACGATCCGTCGCGCGGCGTCGCGTTCAGCCTATTCGCCGTCCACCGCATACGCGGGCGCATGATGGATTTCCTCGCCCGCGAGGGAAGTTGCGACATCGCCTGCATGGATGGCGCACCAGCGGAGGGGACGATTCCGCTCAAGGACAGTCTCGTCGACGGCTCGCCCACCGCGCAGGAGCTTGCCGAGCGCCATGAGATGGCGGCACAGTTGCATCGGGCAATGGATCGCCTCCCGCACAAGGAGAAGGCCGTCCTGGAGGGCGTGTTCCTGCGGAGCGAGCCAATATCTGCAATGGCAGATGCGCTCGATGTCAGCACCTCGCATATCTATCGCTTGCAGCAGAGCGGCATACGCCGCGTGCGGGGAATGCTCGCACGCTTTATGCAAAAATGGTGACAGCTTTTGTGAAAACGACTGATTCCGTTAGAAAGCCAGTGCATTGCGTATGGAAATGGAAATAATCTCGCAGAAACCCCATGAAATCCCGAAAATCCGATGAATATGAGAGGAGAGATTCACGCATTGGCGCGGATTATATAAACAGAGACATTCGTCGAAGGAGGAACTGGTGATGCGTGAGGCAGACCGACAGGCGCGTTCCATACGTGCCGCGCGTGAATGGCTCGGCGAAGCCGAGGCCTCAATCGAGGCGGACGAAGGGGTGCGTGGCAATCTCAAAGTCATGCTCGCCGAGGCGGAGCTCGCGCACATGCGCAAAGGCAAAGGGCGCATGGGAAGGCTAGGCAAGGTTCTCATGCCGCTCGCGCTCGCGCTCTGCATAACGGCGGGCTTTGCCGTGTGGCATCGGGCAGAAGCACCTGTGCCTGCACCGCATGAACCTCCCGCAGCTGCCACGGAGCAAGCCTCGGCGGACTTGTCAGATGGGCAGCCGGAGTCCGCAGCGCAGGAAGAGCAGCGCACCTTGGCGTCGGAAGACGTAACGCGTATAGACGAACCTGCGGGCGTGCACCCGAAAGAAATACCGCAGGAGGGTTCTTTGCATGCGACCACGCCAACGCGCCCTTTGGAAGAAAAGAGCCACTTGGACGACAAGCCGAAAGCGCCGGACGCTGGTATGCAGCGCCTGATGCAGACGGCAGGGAAAGCCTTGCGGGAATAAGGTAGGAAATACACATCGTTTTATATTAGGAGGGTAATCACTTGAGTAGGATGAAATACAGAGCGCTTGCCTGTGGGATCGCACTTGCGACGGGATTTGCAGCAATGCCTGGCACGGGCCATGCAGAAACGCCGGAGGCAGGTTCGGGGGCGCAGGTGACAAGTACCGAGACTGCTGAAACTACCGTGGCTGCCACTCCAGACGCGGCGCAGGAAGCATCGAAGGACGCAACTGCTGCAGCAGACAGCGCGGCTGCTGCGCCTGCCGCAGCGGCGGGCGAGGTGAAGGATGCGCCTGTTGAGCCTACGCAGCAGGGCGAAGCGAAGGATGCACCTGCGGAAACCGCGCAGCAGCAGGTCGACCCGCGCACGGCGAATTGGAGCAAGACGCGCCCGCGCGAGGATGCCGTCACGTCCGATATGAAGCAGTACAATGGGCAGACTGTCGTGGATATCGTGTTTGACGGGACGAGCGAGCGCACGGCGGCGACGGCGCAGGCAGCGCTCACGATGAAGAAGGGCGACGCCTACACGCAGCAGGCGCTCGAGAAGGATCGTGAGGCGGTCTATGACACGGGGTATTTTTACGATCTCTATCCGTCCTTTGAGAAAATCCCGGAGGGCGTGGTCATCACGTATCATGTGCTGGAAAATCCGATCCTCAAAAGCGTGCGCCTTGAGGGCAATACCGTCGAGCCGGACAGCACGCTCATCCCGCTCCTCACCGTCGAGACCGGAAAGATCCTCAATACGCGCACGCTCCATGAGAACGTGCAGGCAATCCAGAACCAGTACCGCAAGGACGGCTATATCCTCGCCAAGATCACGGATATGAACATCGACAAGGACGGCAACCTCCTGCTCAAGATCAATGAGGGCAAGCTCGAGGGATATACTGTCAAGGGCAATGACAAGACGAAGAAGCACGTCATCATCCGCGAGATGCGCCAGAAGCCCGGTGAGCCGTTCAACTCGAAACAGGCGCGCCGCGGTATGCAGCGCGTCTACAACCTCGGCTTTTTTGAGGACGTCAACGTCAAGATGAACCCCGGCGTCGACCCGAATGCCGTCATCATGGAAATCGACGTCAAGGAGAAGCGCACGGGCTCGTTCGGCATTGGCGCAGGCTATTCGAGCGCCGACGGCGTCATCGGTATGCTCTCGATCGGCGATACGAATTTCCGTGGAACGGGCGACGCAGTGAGCCTGACGTACGAGGTCAGCGGCGACGACACGGACGCGCATGGCTATCGCTTCTCGTATCGCCATCCGTGGATCGACAGCAAGGAGACGGCAGGCACGATTCGCGTCTACAACCGCACATACGAATACGACGACTACGACTCCAACGGCGACTTGAACGAAAGCTATATGCGCAAGTACTCGGGCGGCGAGCTGACGCTCTCCCGTCCTGTCAGCGAGTATTCAACGAATGCCGTGACGATTCGGAGTCGCGACGACAAGTACGTCCGCCATACGGGCGGCGACAATACAGCGAAGTGGCGTACGCCTGCATGGCAGAAGGAAAACTTCGGCACGACGAACAGCATCACGCTCCAGCATTCGACGGACACGCGTGACAATATCTACGAGCCAACTTCGGGCGGACGCGTCGCGCTTACGGGCGAGTTTGCAGGATTTGGCGGCGACTTTACGTTCCAAAAGTTCTCTATTGAGGATCAGCGTTACTTTAAGGTAGGCCATGCACAGGTTCTTGCGCTCCGCGCGCAGTACGGTATGGGCTTCGGTGAGATCTCGTACTTCAACAAGTTTCAGATCGGCGGACAGGACACCCTGCGCGGCTATCGCGAGGATCAGTTCCGCGGCAATCGCATGGCCCTCGGCACGATCGAGTATCGCTTCCCAATCGTCAAGAAGGTGCAGGGCGCGCTCTTCACGGACTTCGGCGGTGCATGGGACAGCGGCTTCAAGCCGGACAACCTTCACATGAGTGTCGGCGTGGGGCTTGCACTCAATACGCCGATCGGTCCGCTCCGCCTAGATTATGGTCGTGGCAAAGACGGCGGCCGCGTCCACTTCTCGGTCGGCGGCACGTTCTGATGCGGCGGGGGCGGCGTGTGACCTCTGTATGCTTTCTGCTTGGCGCGGTCACGATACTCCTGTTGACAGGGCTTCCGTCAGATGCTCATGCGGCGGGGCGCGTATCAGCCGTGTCGGCAGAGGTCTATGCGGATGCGGGAATCCCCGCTATCGTGCAGATGCGCATGGAAAAGAGCGTCGGCGTCATCGCAGAACAGCTTCTCGTCGGGCGCGCCATTTCGGCAGCCGAAACGGATGCAGCGAGCGAGGCGGAGACGATACGGCAGGTCTTTGACAAAGTGCTCGTCGGCTATACTGCTGACAAGGTGACGGTCGTAACAGGCGAGATAGCTCGCGTGCGCCTTCATCTCGTGCCGTGGGCCGATACGATACGCGCCGTCCACGTCCGCCTCGCCGTGGACGGAATGCCGCCCCTTGTGGAGGCGCTCGTGCGCCGCGACATGGAAGGCATGACGCGCATTTTCGATGATGCGCTTATCGGTCTGCCCGTCGCGGCATCTGACTGGACGAACGGTGCGCTAAAGCACGCGCTCGAGGCGTATATGACGGAACACCTGCCGGAATTCCGCCCCGATTTTGAAGTCACGCCGGGTGAGACGGCAGAGGTGCAGGTGACGGTCTACCCGCGCCTGCCCGTCGTCCGCACGAATGACCTCTCAATGCGCTCCGACACCGTGCCGAACATGGCGCTCTTAAGTCACCGCCGCCTTATGCAGGACAAGGCCAACATGCTCGTCGGGGTTCCCGTCGCCTTTGTCGAGCGGCACAGAGCCGCCTTTGAGACGATGTTTGCCGAGGCGATCGACGCTGCGCCCGATTTTCGCGCGGCGGCGATGCAGACAAAGGTCCACATCGTCCCATCGGAGCAGATGCAGGTGATGAGCCGCAGCGACACGACGCGCTACCGCCTGCGCCTTACGGGCTGGCTCGACATCGGGCGCAGCGAGTCAGGCGGGCATAAGCGCGAACAGGACATGGTCGTCCGCCTCCATGCGGGGCAGATGCTAAGCCAACGGGACGAGGCGTTCCTCCTGCTCGACGTCATGCCGCAGGACGTCGACTGGCGCTGGGAACTTGGCTATGCGCGCACGCTCGGCAGTGCCACCGCGCAGATCCGCTACGATATGCGGCAGAAGCGCTTCATCCTCGGTGCGGCATACCCCATCTCGCCCGTCTGGACGGCGCGCTATGAATACCGCTTTGCAGATCGGGCCTCTGAGACGGCGCTGCGCTACAAGATCCACGACTTCCTCGGCATTGAGTACGCAGTCAGCGGAGCGCATGGATGGGTTCGCCTGATCGGAAATTTTTAAGTTTCCATCTTTATTGGAGCAATCCTTCTTGAATCGGAAACGGGAGTTTGCTATAATGTGAACGACCTTTATTATTAGATACTCAAAAGGAAAAAGGAGAACAATCATGATTACATTGCAGAAGAAACAGGTCAAGATCATCAGCGTGCTCATCGCGCTCGTATTCGTCGGCTCGGTCGTCGCACTCGCGCTGACGCAGTCGGGCTCGGGCATTGCGAGTGCGGCAAGCTCCGCCGTCGGTGTCGTCGACTACCGCCAGATCGGACAGCAGCACCCGCAACTCCAGAGCGCGAATGCCGAGATGCAGCAGGCCGTGCAGGATGCGCAGAAGGAGTTCGAGACGAAGTCCGCGAACATGAGCGACCAGGAGAAGAACGATTACTACCAGCAGACGCAGGAGCGCCTGCAGCAGAAGAATCAGGAGCTCATGGAGCCAATCCAGAAGAGTATTGAGGATTCCGTGAAGAAGGTCGCCGAGGCGAAGGGGCTTTCCGTCGTTCTCGAGAAGAGCGCCGTCGTCTATGGCGGGCAGGACATCACGCAGGACGTCATCAACAAGATCACCAAGAACTAATCGCCAAACAGGAGCACATAGAAGTACCGAGCCAGTCATTGTGCTCGGTACTACTTATTAGAAGGCATGGGCAAGAGCTCCATGGGAGGGATGCGTCGTGGCAGAGGAGCAAAAACAGGAGGCAAAGGGCAGCGTGAAGGCACATCGTGCCAGACTCGTCGGACTTGCCGCCTTAGCGCTTTTTGCCGGGCTTCTCCTTTTTGCGGGCTGGAGCGTCTCACGGATTTTTTTCAAGCAGACGCCGCCCACGCCCTCTGCTGTTGCCGATGTTGGCGTCGTCCAGATGGCGCGCGTCCTCGCGGCGCACCCAGACTACGCACACCTCACGGAGCTGCGCGCCACGCGTGACCGCCTGCGCGCCGATTTGAACCGCGCGCTGTCACCGCTTTCGGTCAAGCCTTCAAAGACGGATGCAAAGCCGTTCGACGATGCCGTCTGGCAGAAAAACGCGCAGACCGTCATCGGGGCGCGCTCGGAGCTTGAACGGGAGCGCGCGCGCATCGAGCAGGCCTATCGCAAGGAGCATGAGGCGGAGTATGAGAGCCGCAGGCAGGCAATCGACGCCGAATACCTCAATGCCATCCTGAACATCAATCTGAAGCTCGACAATCAGGATGCGATGCACCACCCATGGGACAAGAAGGAAGATCTCGCGGCGGAGCGCGAAAAATGGCAGGAAGAGCTGACGGCGCTCCAGCATGAGCGCGGCGCGCGCCAAATGGAACTGTACCGCGCATGGCAGCAGGAAGTGGCGGATCACGTCGCGCGCGTTCTTGGCCCAAAGCTTGACGCATGGAAGGCGAATGCCAAAACGGCGCTCGACCAGCAAAAAGCAGAATCGGCACGCCAGCAGTCCGAAGTGCAGGCGCGAAACGTCGCAGCCTTGCAGGAGCAGATGGACGCGTCACGCGCCATTCAGCAGGGCTTAGAAAAGCGGGAGCAGCTGCAGGGCGTCGAGGACGAGATCCAGTCGCTTGAGACGCATATCCTGAGCGATATTGCGGGCAGGGCGGCCAAGGTCGCCATCCTGCACCACTTTACGCTGATCCTCGCAAGCCCTGCCGAGACGCTGGACTACGCTCTACCTGCCGTGCGGACGGGGGCGCCGCCCGTGCGCTTTGCGCCCGTCGTCGGCTCGGGCACGGAGGACGTGACGGACGCGCTCCTCGAGGAAATGAAGGGGCTTGTTGCCTCGGATTCTTCTGCAACATCATCATAGAAAGAAGCGAAATCAATTATGAATAGACGTAAAATCACCATGGGCTTCCTTGCGGCGTCAATCGCCGCGACGTCCCTGCTCGCGAGCGGGTGCGGACAGGTCAAGATCGGCTACATCGACGGCAGCCGCATCATGAAGGAAGCGCCGCAGATCAAGGCGCTTGCCGACGAGGGCAACGATAAAATGAAGGAAGCCGTCGACGAAGCGCAGAAATTGATGCAGGACGGAAATACCGCGCCGGAGGATGCGCAGAAAGCGCAGTCCGATGCGCAGCGCAAGATGGCGGGCATCCAGCAGTCGTACCAGCTGCAGATCCGCCAGAAGCTCGACGCGACGCTTGCGACGATCGCGAAGGACAAGAAACTCGACGCCATTGTTGACAGCGAGAAGGATCAGCCGACGGCAATCTCCGGTTGCGTCGACGTGACGGACGAGGCCATCAGCAAATTGCAGTAACTTGCATAAGCGGAAAGGGGAAGCGGCATGAAAAAGACGCTGCAGGAAATCGCGGACTATTTAGGCGGCCGTATCGAAGGGGACTCTTCGCTTGTGATTGCGGGGCTCGATAACATCGAAGGGGCAGGCGAGCACGACCTGACGTTTGCCGTAGAGCCGCATATCGAGGCGGCGAAGGCGTCCAAGGCGGCAGCCGTCATGCTGCAAGAGGGAGTCAAGGGCTTCCCAAAGACGGCGCTCTACGTCGACGACCCGCGCGCGGCATTTGCGAAGCTCCTCGCACTCTTCACGCCGAAGCTTGAGATTCCGATGGGCGTCAGCGACGAGGCGTATATCGGTGCCGATGTCAAGATTGGCGCGAATGTGCGCATCATGCCGTTTGCCTGCGTCGACGACCATGCCGTCCTAGGCGATAACGTCACGCTATACCCACATTCCTATATTGGGCAATACGCGGAGATTGGCGACGATACCGTCGTCTACTCGAGCGCGACGGTGCGCGAGCACTGCCGCGTCGGCAAGCGCTGCGTCATTCATAGCAGCGCCGTAATTGGCTCGGACGGATTCGGCTTCACGACGAAGGACGGCGTCCATACGAAAGTGCCGCAGGTCGGCAATGTCGTACTGGAGGATGACGTCGAGATCGGCGCGCACGATGGCATCGACCGTGCGGCGATGGGCTCGACGGTCATCGGGCACGGCACGAAGATCGACAACCTCGTCCATATCGGGCACAACTGCAAGATCGGAGCGAACTGCCTCATCGTCGCGCAGACGGGGATTTCCGGCTCGACGACGGTCGGGCACAACGTCACCTTCGGCGGGCAGGTCGGCACGGTCGGGCATATCACAATCGGCGCGAACTCCGTCTACGCGGCGCGAAGCGGCATCATCGGCGATATGCCCGAAGGCGTGTTCTGCGCCGGCTTCCCCGTGCAGAGCCATACGGAGTGGCTTCGTATGCAGGCGGCGATGAAGCGCCTGCCCGAAATGGCAAAGAAGCTCAAGCAGATGGAAAAGAAACTCGCAACATACGAAAAGGCATGATATGTACAGGCTGCTAAAGTCAATCAGCTGGATTTGCTGCAAGCTGCCGCGCGGTACTGCAGAAGTTTTGGGGCACATGCTCGGTGCAGTTTGCTGGCCGCTCGTCCCAAAACGGCGCAAGAAGCTCGCATTTGATCAGATCAAGCGATGCCTTGGCGTATCGGATGCAAAGGCGCGGCGCATTGCGCGCGCCTCCTTTGTGCGCTTCGGCCCGATGCTTGTCGAAGTCCTGCGCTTCCCCATGATTGCCAAACACATCGAGGACTACGTCCGCATTGAAGGACTGAAAAAACTTCAAGCGGGGCTATCGGAGGGGAAGGGGTGTGTCATCGCTGCCGCGCACAGCGGAAACTGGGAACTCATGGGCGGCGCATTTGCGCAAGCGGGCATCCCGCTCGTCGGCGTCGCAAAGAAGCAGAAGGATTCAGGCGCAGATCGGTTTATCAACGAATACCGCACCATGATCGGCATGCATATCACGTATAAAACAGGTGTGCGGGAGATGTTCCGAATGATGGGAAAGGGCTGGGCGATCGGTCTCATTATGGATCAGGATCCGAGCCGCCATGACGGCATCGTCATCGACTTCTTCGGACAGCCGACGAACTGCCCGACAGGAGCGGCGTCGATGGCGCGCTTTGCCGACGTGCCGATCTTCACTTCCTGCATGCATCGTGACGAACATGGCATGCATACGCTTATCGTCGACGGCCCGTTTCGCGTCGGGCACACGAAGGACAAGCATGCAGACATTCGTGCCATGACGCAGTTTTTGACGCACGCTATTGAGGAACATATCCGCCGATATCCAGAGGAGTGGTTTTGGCTGCATGATCGCTGGAAGTCGATGCGTGAATGACGCGAATGAATCGGCTGGGAGATGGCATGCGGAACCATATTAAAAAACGGTCTCACAGGGCTTTGCCTGTGAGACCGTTTTTGGGTTCTATAATAAATGTTGTGGTGCATAGGTCAGCCATGCCACCGCAACATTTA
>ERZ772945.649-NODE-649-length-27121-cov-3.426845_pt1 | contig 27121 bp, 15 predicted proteins | sample MGYA00511681_ERZ772945 | MGnify/ENA primary metagenome ERZ772945 (study PRJEB29015, sample SAMEA2737943) | human oral metagenome | biome: human oral; feature: human-associated habitat; material: dental | place: China | collected 2143 ...
AGTTTTTAGGAGTTAAGGAGGAATTATCCAGGAGTTAAGAAGTTAAAAGGAGTTAGGGAGTTAAGGCATTACTAAGGAGACGGGAGTTAAGGAGTTAGGAGGAGTTAAGACAAATGCCTGTTAGATGGTTATACCAATATAGGATAAGGACAAAGTGTTGTCTTAACTCCTCCTAACTCCTTAACTCCTGTCTCCTGAATAATACCCTCCCGTCTCCTGAATAACGCCTTGGCAGGCTTTTTGTTATACCATAGAATGATGGAAATAAAAAGAACAGAACAAGGTAGCGAAGGCATCTTCGAAGCCTTTGACGGACAGGAACGTATGGGCTATATGTCTTATACGTGGGATAGTGACGAGCAGATGGCTATTGAACACACGGTGGTTGATCCTGCTTTTGGTGGCCGTGGCGTAGCATCGGAATTGCTCGATTATGCGGCCGATTATGCCCGGGAAAATCATAAGAAGATTCGCGCCGTATGCTCATTTGTCGTAGCCAAATTTGCCAAATCGTCAGCTTATGACGATGTAAAGGCAAACGGATAATTGCGTTAAGGCATTTGTTTTACAGCGTTATGTTCGTTGTTCGACGGCCGTCAGCAGCGCGTACGGCGACCGTCGAACGATGGGTGTGACGACCGTCGACAGCGTTGCTGACGGTCGCCGAACAATGAACCTTATAATGAAAACAAGGTATCGTTGTCGTAAAACGGTTGTAACGATACACAAAAACGGTGGATTCCTTATTGCAGGAAGCCACCGCCTTTTTAGCGTAAAGCCGCGGGATTAACGCACAATAACCTTGCGTCCCTTATAGATATAGATACCCTTTTGCACGGGCTTGCTGACGCGTGTGCCGTCGAGGGTGTAGTAGTCGGCACCGGCTCCGGAAGCCGACGGCACGGTAACGTGGCCGATACCTAACGCAGGGTTGGCTGCGGTGGTTGTCATGTCATACCATCCGCCGTTCGTAAAGGTCATGTCATGCGTCTGGTTTGAGCCGACGCCACTTTGCCCGTTGTTGAAGATAATGAACTTAGGGGCCGACGTTTTCGTTCCATAATAGCACCACTGCCAGATGTAACGGCCGTTCGCTGTGCGGCCTATGCAATAAACATGTTTGTTATCGCCCGGCCACGTGGCATTGTCGTCGGGTGAGTAATTTGACGTTGTGGGTGTCCATACCCACGCATATACGCTGGTATCTGCGTCCCAGGAGGCAGGTGCTATAAAGTAGGCGTTCCATGTATAGCCTGTAGGAGGAGTCTGGAAACTTACCTGTTCCGGGGCAGGAAAGGAATATGTCCGGGTTACAATATTTGATACATGGCCTCCGATAAGCAGGCCCACTTTCAGCGTTACCATGCTGCCTTCAACGCGGTTGATGGCTATGCGCGTACCGCTTTCGGCCTGCAGGCTCGATGCCGTGGGCGTAGACCCGTCGAGGGTATATACCAGGCGGGCACCCGCTGTGGCACTGACGGCCGTAAGCGTGGTGCTGAAGCTCTGGGCATAGCTGCCCGAAGGCTTGTCGGCGAAAGGCGTTTCGGCCGACGGCGACAGGTAGTAGGCATAGTGACGGCCGCTTAATATCTTCACGAAACGGTTGGCGGCAGGCTCGCTGTAGCCGCTGCCCACGAGCACAAGCAGGTCGGCTTTCGTGCCGTTGACAATGCAGCCGTAATAGGCTGCCGTGCTGCGGTAGGGCGAATAATCGCTTGTGTTGGTGATACCTGCGGCCTTGCGGGCGTCAATCATGGCCTTTATCTGGTCGGGATAAGCCTGATAATGCCTGTAGAAAACGCAAGGCGTGCCCGGCATGGCCAGCATGTAGGCATTGGCTGCAAGGGTATCACGCAGGAGCGGTCCGTTGCTGGAGCCGTCGGCTCTAAGCTGTGTGTCGTGGTTTTCAACAAAGGTAACGGCGTAGCGGCGGTAGGCATTGTTGTTGATGAGCGGCATATCGCCTTGCGGATTGTGTTGTCCGAGGTTGCCCCAGTTGCCGGTATTGGCGGCGTTGTTCACCACATACTTGAACTGAAAATCAAAGGCAGCACTGCGCTTTCCGGTGGCGTTGATCCAGTTGGTAATCGTACCCGAGTTGTCCCAACATTCGCCTACCGAGAAGCTTACGCCTGCAGCATCGTTGTAATTGCCCACATGCGAGCCGTCGAAACCCTTGACCATATCGTAGCGGAAGCCGATATAGCCGAGGTCGTTAACCAGAAAGTGCTCGTAAGCCTTGACAATACGCTGCACGTTGGCACTTTTATGGTCGAGGTCGCGCATGCCCGAGAAGTCCTCTCCCTCGTCGTTGTTACTGCTCAGCGTGATGCCGTCGCGCTGTGCCTGCGCCGCCGTGGTGTAGCCTGCATTGTGTGCGTCGTCGTTGGCAACGATGTCGGTAGTCTGCAACTGGTACGTTTCCGTGCCGTATGTCTCACTTGGAAAGTTCCACCAACCATTGGTTTGGTGGTGGTTAATCACCACGTCGGCAATGGCTCCTATGTTGTTTGTGCGGAAGGTTTTGATGAGCGAACGCAGCTCTTCAGCCGTACCGAAGCTCGAATTTTGGTTAAAAAAGTAGTAGGGATCGTAGCCCATGGAGAGGCTTCCGTTGGTTTTGCCGCTCTGTGGCAGCCATACAAGGGAGAAGTAGCCGTTGAAATCGGGTGCCTGCTTTTGCAGTTTCACCCAGCGTGTGTCCTTGAAGCTGTCCCAGTAAAAGCCCTGAAGCATGACCCCCTCGTAGCTTGAGGGCCATCCTTGTGCCTGTGCGGCAAGCGGCATGGCGAGGGCAAGAAGAAGTGTTTTTACAATTTTTTTCATATCATGAAGGGTTTTATATTGTGAGGTTGGGTAAGTTTTTCAAAGCGGTGAGACAAAAGAGGCGACCCTCTGACGGGGGCCGCCTCCTTTGTTTATCGGAAAAATATTTAATGTTTACTGATAGCTGCCCGTGCCATTGGTGAAGTTGATGTGCACCTTCTGGCCGGTATGCACGTTGATTCGTGCCTGTTCGCCACCCTTTCCACGATAGCTCAGCTTGCCTGCGGCGGTTACGATAAACTCGGTTTTCCACCAATCGTATCCGCTTAAATTGACGCACATGCGCACCTCTCCGTTGGCAGCGATGGCCGGTGACACAAATTCGCCGCTCTCGGTAGCCGGTATGGTGAAGATGTTATGACTGTCGAATGTCCAGTTGTTCACCGGAGCCGTCGAGCCCATCAGATATACTTCAGGGCGGAGAATGCTTACCTTGCGGGTTGCTCCGTTCACAACCACGAGCAGGTACCATCCTGCATTAGCTACCTTGATGTTGCCGCCGTTGTCGGTTATGCCTGCACCGGCCTGGTCGTTAATGGTTGCCTGTGAACCGAAATCGTTGCCCCAGGCAGCCTGTGGCGCAAATTTAAACTCCTCGTTGGCATGGAGATAAATTAACTTCCAGAAAGTATCGGTGGTGCTGTGTACAGGAACAAGAGGAACCCATGTGCCTCCCCAGCTGTAGTTACTGCCAGTAAGGAACAGCTCCGGGTCGTTCATCGCGGTGATATTATAGGTTTTTTCGAGCAGGTTAAGCTCAATTTTATAATACTTTCCGGGGTGAGCCGTCTGGTTAATCTTGAAGGCTTTTGCCACCTCGTCGTTCTTGCCTGTGACAAAGCTGCCGCTCATGCTTTCGTCTCCATCCACAGCCGAGCCGATAATATCGCCGTCAAAGAAGTTGGCTGGCCCTCTTTCGTATGCTGATTGTGGTATAATTTTGAAGCTGTTTTCGGCTGCCATCGTTCCGCCTGCAGCCTTGGCAGAGGGAATGATTACACTGATAACGGGGTTGTCGTATATGTCACCGCCGCCGTTCTGAAGCTCAAACGTCTTGTCGGTTTTTGACCACGAGTTGTTCGTTCCCATATAGTAATAGTGGTCCTCAAGGACGGGAGCATTAGGCGTTATCTTAGCCGTGGTGTTGCCTTCGTTCTTAATCTTCATGCCGTTGATGGTGGTAAGAGCTTCAACATGCAGTGTAACGTCGCGCTGTTGCGGGCGTCGGCCCCATAAGGCATTGAAAGCAGCTTCGAGCTCTGACGTCTTAACCTTGCCGTCGGCGTTGGCTGTAACCTGTTTGGTCTGGCTCTTGTCGGCGTTGAAAAGCGTTACGGTGTAGGTGTTGGAAGCGGCATCTTCTACCTTCATTGTAGGGACGAAGAGCTGGACGGAGTCGGTAGAGAGTGTGGCAAAATTGATGGCAGGTGCCTCGCTGAGGGTCATGCTTACGGTCTTTGCTGCCTCTTGCTCACTGCTTTGTGGTGAGCCCCAGTCTTCGTAGGTATCGCTGCAGCTGGCAAATGCCAGTGCAAGGCCCATGAATAATATGCTTTTTTTCATTGTTTTTCGTCTTTGGGAGGAGATACAGAACTCGGGGAACGTATCTCCTCGGTTTGCTTATTGGTTAGTTTTCGGGCGCAATAAAGTAATACTGACCGGTAATATCGTTGAAGAAAACGGTATATGTTCCGGCGGTATACTTGTTTTTTCCGCCTGTGGTACTGGCTATTCCGTATGGGAAATCAATGCCACCCCAGTATTTTGTACCGTCAGAGAACTTGAACTCGCCGTCGGCCGTAAAGGTAACTGTTGTCGTCCAGTTGTGGTTTTCAGCACCTGTATAGGTAGAGATTGCGTCCATACCACCAGAGGTTACATTCCACGAGTTGTAGTCGCCAGCCAGGAAAATAGCTGCGTGTTGTGTAACTGCGCCGGTATATTTTTCAATAGTGGCCGTGCCCTCCTTGGTATCAACGGTGACGGTATAATAGCCAGCTGTCTTGACAACAACGTTTCCGTCGCTGCTCTTCTCGAATTTACTGTCGCCACTGATGTTGGTAAACTTGTTGTAATCAATCTGCGTGTCCCATGAACCAGGGTTCTTAACAAGCTTGAACTGGCCGTTTGCAGGGAAGAATCCTGTATAGGAAATCTTGCCGGTACCGGTTTTTCGGTCATACTCCTGACCGTCAATCATATACAACGGGATAAGCGACTTGCCTACGTTTGCGGCTCCGCTGTTGCCCCATGTACCGTCGCCGATGCAGCTTCCTATCAGATACCACTCGACAGGAGCCGCATCTTTGAGTTCGATATAGTAAGGAGCAACGTTGACAGTAACCGTATTTGAATAGATGGTATCGCCTGCGAAAGCGGCGCGCACGCGCACATACATCTTTTGTGTGGCGGGAACGGCGTTTTTGGCATAGTGCGTAATCTGCTCGAGAGCGGTGGCAATGTCGGCTGCTGACAGCTTTGCCTTGACGGTTGTATACTCTTGGTCGAAGGTTTTATAGTCGCCAACGGGTTTCTTTTGGGCATCAATCTCACCGGCCTGAATGTCTTTAGTCCATGTGTTATTGGCCGAAATCTGTATCTGATAGGTTGCAACAGCAGGGAAACCATAGGCTGGCTGCGACCACGTAAAAGGCATGCTGATTGACGTGGAAAGGTCAACGAGCGACGTTGCATAGGCTGGAGTGTTCAGCACAAAGGTCTTGGGCTGCTGGATGGTAGGGTTATGCTCCGTGTCGTCATTGCAGGCAGCGAACAGACCTATTCCGCAAAGCAGCAGCAAAGCTGATTTTATGATCTTTTTCATATTGTGTTTTGATTTTTTGTTGGTGGAAGAACGGAACGCAGGCTCCGTCTTTCCCAGTAGTGTGATGTATCGAAAACTTTAGTATCCGGGGTTCTGCGTGAGAGCACCTCTCACCTGATCGGCCGGTATTGCAAAGATGTTTTTCGTGTCGGCGAAATTGCGGCCGTTCTTGGCTCCGCCTTTATAGCTCCAGTTATAATTGTTGTCTCCGCCGAAGCGTCCGAAGCGAATGAGGGTAGGCCTGCGCAGACCCTCGAAGTAAAACTCACGGCTCCACTCGTCGCAGATGTCGTTCATGCTGTAGCCTGTCTTCGTCATGGCATGGGCGCGGTTGCGCAAGGCGTTGATGGCTGCAGTGCCGTCGGTGGTTGTCGTACCTCCGTTCTGGCGTGCAGTAGCCTCGGCATAGATGAGATAAGCTTCGGCAACGCGGAACAGGAAGAAGTCGGTGTCGGGATAATTATCATTGTGTCCCACGCTTCCGTCGGTCTTAAAGTTGTTCCATTTAGCCACGGCGAAACCATCGGTAAAGCTTCCCATAGAGCCGTTGCCATTGTCAAGCGTACGACCGATGCCGTCAAAGATGGCGCGATCATCGTTGGCAGCCGCCGGCATGCGGGTGCAGGAAATGTTAGGTGCGTCATCATTGGGGAAGAATTTCTCTACTAATTCCTTGCGCGCACGGTTGCCGCCCCAGGTCTGTCCTGTGCCATTGGTTGCTTGAGGATAGGTGCCCGACACGTCGGCGTGCATGTTTCCGTCAAAGGTCGAGCCCATCAGGAAACAGGTTCCGGCCCAGGAAGTAGTCTTAACTCCGTCCTGACCGATGCGGAAAACGCCTTCATAAGCGGCACTTGTCTCACCGTTATCGCCCATGAACAGCTTCTGATAAGCACTCCATTGGCCTGTAGCGGTGGTGTTGAGACGATAGTCGGATGTCATCACCTTATGTGCATATTCGGCAGCTTTAGCCCACTGGGCAGTACCTGTATATACTTCAGCGTTCAGGTAAAGGCGTGCAAGAAGCATCCATACAGCGGCTTTGTCGGCACGATAATAGCCTGCGTCAGTAGACTTTTTAGCCTTAGCCTGAGAAAGTTGTGGCTCAATTTCGAGCAGTTCTTTCTCTATCCAGTCGTATATCTCGGTGCGTTTTTTGAGTACAGGCTTCGTGAGCGATTCGGCAAAAGGCACATTTCCGAATGCATCCATGAGGAAATAATACTCTAATGCACGCACAAAGCGAATCTCTGCAGTCTTGGTAGCGTCGACGTCCTTGCACACGTTGAGATACTGATTACAATAGGAGATACCGGTCGTCAGGCGGGCAAAGAAGCCGTTCAACATCGGGTGGCTGGCATCATATGTATTGTAACAGAACTGGCTGATGCCGTTATCGCCCCAGTGACAGATTGCTTCGTCGGTGGTTAATTCATTGGAATTCCAGAGCTGGCGGATGAAACCGGATGTACCTCCGTCCAGACCGTCAACGTCACACTCGCCATCACCAGTACTATTTCCGGCTATGGCCAGATTGGCGTAGCACTTGTTGAAGAGGCCCACAGGGTCGACCTGTGTATTCATATTGGGGTTAATGGGTGTAACATTAAGGTCGCCCGTGCATGATGTCAGACCCAGGGAGAGGGTGATGACTGCTGCAGAAAACAGACTTTTAATATTTTTATTCATGACTTAATATGCTTTTAAAGTTAGAAGTTCAGGCTCAAGCCAACGATAACTGAGAATGGACGCGGATAGATATTGTTGTCATATCCGTTGAAAATTTCAGGATCGAGGCCTTTATAATTGGAGATAGTGAACACGTTAGAAGCTGTAGCATGGACACGTCCGCCAATGCCGTTCCAGTTTCCACTCTTGAAAAGTTTGTCGAAACTATAGCCCAGGGTGATGTTGTCCATCTTCAGGAAAGAGGCGTTGTGTACCCATTTGTCAGACAATTGGGCTGAAGTGTCGTCAGTTTGCCAGCCTTCTGCAACGGCTTTGGCGGTTTTGTTGTTAAGGGCGTTGGTAGAAGAGAACAGTGCATTGGGGCTGACGTTGTGGAAACCTAAACCAATACCATCAAACACATAGTTGCCAAGGTTTGCACGTAACGAGAAGCTGAGATCCCAGTTATTGTGTTCAAGGCGTGAGGCAAGGCCCATTGTTACTGGTGGTGCGGGCGATTTGTAGAAGTAACGGTCGGCATCTGTAATCTGTCCGTCACCGTTACGGTCAACTACTGCGTTTTCAATGGCACGGCCATTCTGGTCGTATGCCTGCTGGAAAACCCAGAACGAGTTCATAGGATGGTCTACCTGGTTATACTCTAAATACTTGTCAATTCCGAGTTTGACATTGGTATTGGGTACCGGTTTGCCGTTAGAGCTTGCACCGTTCAGGTCGGTAATCTTGTTGTGGTTGAAAGTAAAGTTATAGTCGAGCGTCCAATACCATCCGTGGCTCTGTACGGCTTTCCAGCTGATGGCAGCTTCAATACCGCTGTTCGACATTGAGCCGATATTCTGCCAAGCCTGATTTCGGAATGCCGAAAGAGCCTCTGTGGGCGCATAGTTCAGCAGATCGGTGGTCTTGCGATAGTACCAGTCGACAGACCCGCTGAGGCGTTGGTTGAGCACTCCCCAGTCAATACCTATATTATAAGTGGTGGTGGTTTCCCACTTTAAGTCGGGTGTGTAGTTGTCCGGACGATATAAAGTGCCGTCGCCGTCGGCAGGATAGAAAGCTCCTGTGCCCGTATTGCGGGTGTAAGTAGGAATCCAGGCATAGTCGTTATTGACGTCCTGCTGACCCGTCATACCCCATCCGAGACGCAGTTTCAGGTCAGAAAGCCACTTGATTTTCTGGAACATGTTCTCATCTTTCACCCTCCATGCAAAGGCCAGAGAGGGGAATACCGACCAGTGATCCTTGAAACGGGACGACCCGTCGTCGCGCACGGTTGCCGTTAGATAGTAGCGTTCCATGAGGCTCCAGTTGGCACGGCCGAAGAAAGATACGAGGAAGTTTTCGCTCTTAGTCTCATAAGTAGATGGGGAATAGTAATGTCCTGCGAGATTTCCCGTCTCTCCGGTGGGCTTTCCCCATTGGTCAACGATGGCACCTGTTTTGGTATTGCCGGCACCGTAGAAGCCCCAATAGTTGTTTTTCTTATTATTCCAGAAGTGCTGATACTCGTAACCGCCCATGATGTCAAAGTGATTCTTGGCAGCATCATTGAAGTCATGGTAATACTGTGCGTAGGCACTCAGTGACAAGTTACGTTTCAGAATCGACTCGTAACCATGCTTTCCATAGTAGGCTTCGCCGTTACTTTGATAAGCCGGTGTCTGGTCAGTAGTCTGTTTACCTTTGGCGATGTCGGCACCAAGGGTAGCATGCAGGCGTAAATCTTCAAAGCCGTGCACCTTATAATCAAAGTCGGCACTGCCGATAAACTCGCGGCTGTTGGCAATATCTTTCTTTTCGTTCAGAAGTGCCAATGGGTTTGCTGTCGCCAGTTCATTGTAAGTGTAAGGCCAATCGGTATCACTGTAGTTGCCTGCCTTGGGCCATACGAAGTAGCCGTTGAAGTTTTTAAGCGTCTGGTCTGCAAAATAGCCAAACGATTTGTTACCACTTGCGTCAATGGTTTTTGCGGTATGAAAGCGTGAGGTGTATGCGTACGGACTTTGCGTCGGGTCCATATTGACGGCAGCTCCCACTGCACCCCCTTCGGCAAAACGGCTGTGGGCATACATTCCCTTACCGTTCAGGTTGATGTTCAGGTGGTTATTCAGGAGCGAAGGGCTTAAGTTGAACGATGCTGTAAGACGCTTGAAGTCGGATGTTTTCAGAATACCCTGCTGGTCAGTATAGCCTACCGACACGCGATATGGCAGCGTATTGCCGACAGCTCCCGAAACGGTGACGCCGTGATCCTGGCTGAGAGCCGTGCGGTATATGAGGTCCTGCCAGTTTGTATTCGCCGTACCGAGAGCACTGTAAGCCTTAGAATTTTTACCCCATTTCTCTTTAATGAGTGCGCGGAAACTGTCTCCATCCAGTACGTCGATGGTGTTTTTCTTCACACTTACCGTCATACTGCCGTTGTAAGAAACCTTAACGCCGCCCTTGTGCCCTTTCTTGGTGGTAATGATGATAACACCATTCGAGCCGCGGCTACCGTAGATAGCTGTTGCCGATGCGTCTTTCAGGACGTTGAAACTCTCAATATCCTGCGGATTGATTGTAGAGAGAATGTTTGCCACTCCCTTTACACCTGTGTTGTCAATAGGCACGTTGTCGATGACAATCAGCGGGTCGTTGCTGGCGTTCAGTGACGAACCGCCACGTATTCTGATGTTTGATTTACCGCCCGGTGTACCGTCATCGCTGGTAATATTCACGCCGGCCACCTTGCCTGCAAGCATATCTTGCGGGTTTACAACGACGCCTTTGTTCTTTGAGTCTGGTTTGAGGGCAGCTACCGAACCTGTCAAGTCCGACTTTTTGGCAACGCCGTAACCGATGACTACCACTTCATTGAGCGACTTTTCGTTGCCTTCCGTCAGTGTAACGTTCATGTTGGGAGCTGCAGTTCCCTTGTAACTTGCATAGCCAATGTAGTCAATTGTAACCGTTGCACCGCTGTTTGCTTTCAGCGTGAAGTTTCCATCGATGTCGGTTACTACACCGCCTTGCTGTCCCTGCACGCGCACAGTTGCGCCTGTGATGGGCTCGCCGGTAGCGTCTACTACATGGCCTTTCACGACCACCTGCTGTGCAAAAGCGGCAGCCGACAAAGCCAATCCGCATAAAAACGTGAGGGCTCTGCGAGGTGTTGTAATTTTTACCTGCTTCATCTTTTCTGATTTTTAAGTTTTACTTGTTTATAATTATTGTTACTTTTTGTTTTCAGGCAATCTTATTCATGTAAATATCCTTTCTTGTTATCTTACAGGGAGTTGCATTGTTTGGGTGAAAATGGTCTCTAGGTCTTCCGTTCGTTGCAAAATTAAGTTTAATTTAAGTACGCCATACTTTTTTCAATGTTAAATCGTTTATTTGGTAGCGCAAACGTTTGCATTGATTTAAGTCAATATAATTTAAGGCTCTTTAGCGGCTGAAAAGCCTTTTTGCTTATTTTTGCGCCGTAGAGATATAATCTCCTGAAACCTAAGAAGTAAGTGATGGAAAAGTCTATTCCCATAACGATGAAAGATATAGCCCGGACGCTTGGCGTTTCAGTGGCTACGGTATCGCGTGCATTACGCGACAGTCCTCGTATTAGCGAGGAGCAGCGTAACAGGATAAACCGTTACGCACGCGAACATAATTATTTCCCCAATATGCTGGCCGAGAGTCTGCGTAACAGCCGACGGAAGCCGTTAAAAATCATTGGAGTCATTGTCCCGCAGTTTGCACACTTCTATTTTTCTTCTGTCCTTAGCGGCATTGAACAGGAGGCAACCTCGCGCGGTTACACGATAATGGTAGGCCAGAGCAACGAGCAGTATGACCGCGAAATGCTTCTTTGCCAGCGTTTTTATGAGCATAAGGTGTGCGGCGTCATCGTTTCCCAGGCTAAGGATACGCAGCAATACGGCCACTTTCAGAGACTTATCGACCACGGTGTGCCGCTGGTTTTCTACGATCGCATCTGTACGGGCCTCGACTGCAGCCGCGTAGTGGTTGACGATTATCAGGGAGCTTTCAATGCCGTGTCCCATTTAATCAATACCGGTTGCCGCCACATTGCCTATTATGGCTCGCCCATGACGCTTGAAATATCGAAGAACCGCTATAACGGTTACCGCGACGCGCTGCTGAAGAACGGGCTTAAACCTGACGAACGCTTTTTTAGAATATGCGACAACAGGACTGATGCAGAGGCCATTACCCCTGATATTCTTTCGCAGGAAGATGTTCCGGACGCTTTCTTTGCGGTGAACGACGATACCGCCATCGGCATTCTTTACACGGCAAAGCGTATGGGTTACCGTGTGCCGCAGGATATTTCCGTCTGCGGTTTTACCAACGGGCAGCGTGCCGTAGCCTGTGACCCCATGCTCACTACGGTTGAGCAGCGCGGCGTGATGGTTGGCGAAGAGGCTGCCAACATCCTTATTTCCAAGGTCGAAGGGGAACTTCCCATGGACCATGTGGAAAAGAGAGTGGTCAGAACACGCCTTGTGATGCGAGGCACTACACGATGAGAAAACAACAAATATAATATTATGGAAACAAAATTGAAACAAAAACCCAACATGTCGTTCTGGGGATTGTGGAATCTGAGCTTCGGCTTTTTCGGAGTTCAGATTGCTTATGCCCTGCAGAGTGCCAATGTTTCACGAATCTTTGCCACGCTGGGTGCCGACCCGCACCATTTAAATTATTTCTGGATTCTGCCGCCATTAATGGGAATTATTGTTCAGCCTGTTGTTGGTTCATGCTCAGACAGAACCTGGACTCGCTTTGGAAGACGTATACCTTATTTATTTATTGGTGCAGCATTAGCCGTGCTTGTTATGTGCCTTTTGCCGAATGCCGGGAGTTTCGGCATGAGTGTCTCAACGGCAATGATATTTGGTTTGATTGCCCTTATGTTTTTAGACACCTCTATTAATATGGCTATGCAGCCGTTTAAGATGCTTGTCGGTGATATGGTTAACGAAAAGCAGAAGGCCAAAGCTTATTCAATTCAAAGTTTTTTATGTAATGCAGGTTCTCTCGTTGGTTTTGTATTTCCCTTTGTTTTCGCATTTATAGGTATTGCCAATACGGCACCGAAGGGTGTTGTTCCTGATTCGGTTATTTATAGTTTCTACGAAGGAGCTGTCATCATCGTGCTGTGCGTTGTCTATACGGTTATCAAGGTGAGGGAGTGGCCGCCGCGCGAATACGAACAGTATAACGGCCGGCGTGAGGACGTGGAGGAAAAGGAACATGGCAGCGGCAACTGGTTTGTGCTGCTCAAAAATGCGCCGTCAACCTTCTGGCGCGTCGGACTGGTTCAGTTTTTCTGCTGGGCTGCCATGGTTTATATGTGGACATACACGCCCGGAACCGTAGCTTTAAACTGTTGGGGAACGACCGATACGGCCAGCGCAGGCTACCAGGAAGCTGGCAACTGGGTAGGTATTCTCTTTGCCGTTCAGGCCCTGGGTTCGGTGCTCTGGGCCCCCGTGCTGTCCAAATGCTCAAACCGGAAGCTGATTTATGCGCTTAGTCTGGTATTGGGCGGCATTGGTTTTGTAGCGTCTGCCTATGTTCATAACCAGTACCTGCTGTTTGTCCCGTTTATGCTTATCGGTGCCGCGTGGGCAGCCATGCTGGCTATGCCTTTCACGTTTGTGACGAATGCCCTGCAGGGTTACGGCCATATGGGGGCATACCTCGGCCTGTTCAACGGAACCATCTGCGTGCCGCAGATAGTGGCTGCCCTTGTAGGCGGTATGCTCCTGACCTGTGTGGGTAGTGTGCAGAGCCACATGATGGTGGTTGCCGGAATTTGTTTTGTTTTGGGTTCATTATCTGTGATTTTTATCAAGGAAAAATAGAGCGACAGCCTGTTTTACACGATTACGGCGTAACGACAATCCGATTACGGCATAAACGTGTTTGTGTGTTGTATAAATAATTGATTAACAGCAAATTAATTATAGCGTAATTGGCTTGCCATTACATCGTAAAGGCGGGCCGGTTACGTCGTAAAGGCAAGACGTTTACATCGTAAAGGCGAAGCGTTTACATCGTAAAGGGAAGACGATAGTGCAGTAAAGGCAAAAGTGTAATAAAAAAGAGGTCAAAAGACGGTGTTTTACACCTCTTTGCTGAATGATGTTAACGGCCCGTTATTCTGAGCTGTAACAATTATTGTTTTGTTATAAAAATACTATCTTTGCATCGTGGAAATTTGTGAGACGGGCTTGTTTTTCATTCTGATTATATAATAAAGATATGTCAATGCAAACGTTTGCATATTTATTTTGCACAATAGATATAATTGGCGGTAAGGCTAAAGACTTAATTTTTTAATTTTGGCAAAGAATAAAATACCTAAAAACCATGGATTTAAAATTTAACATTGATTATCGGACACGCTTTGGCGAGGAACTTGTTCTGAACCTCGTCAATGGAAATACGGAGACTAAATATCGTATGATGACGACTGATGGCGAACGCTGGACTTACAAGCTGTCGCTGCCGTCGCGCGGAAGCCGCAGGGTGCTTGCCTACTATTACGGGGTTGAGCGCGGCGGGCGGAGCGTGCGCCATGAGTGGACAACCGTACGCCATACGCTGGAACTTACAGCCGTCCATGGCACCCATTATACGGTGTTCGACCGCTGGAACGACATCCCCGAGGACTCTTATCTCTACAGTTCGGCCCTTACCGACTGCATCCGCGGGCGTCAGCCCGAGGCGTTGAAACAGTCGTCGTTCCCGTCTACGGCGCGCCTGGTGGTGCGTGCACCGCAGCTTCGCGGTGCCGACAGGCTGGCCGTTATCGGCAAAGGTGTCGTGCTGGGCAACTGGAATGCTGACAAGGCTCTGCCTATGACCGAACATCAGTTCAACGAGTGGGTTGTCGACCTCGATGCCTCACAGTTTGCAGACGGCAAGATTGAGTTTAAGTTTATCGCCCTCAACACCCAAAATAAGGCGGCTTCGCTCTGGGAAACAGGCTACAACCGCACCATAGAGCTTCCGCAAATGGAGCAGGGCGAGGTGGTTGTGTACAGTCTTGACCAGGTTTTCTTCCCGCTTTACGATGTTCGTCTGGCCGGAACGCTCGTGCCCGTGTTCTCGCTTCGGTCGGAGGGTAGCTTTGGCGTGGGCGACTTCGGCGACCTTAAGCGGATGGTCGACTTTGTTAATGGCACCGGCCAGCGCGTGTTGCAGATACTGCCCGTCAACGATACCACCACTACACATACGTGGACTGACTCGTACCCTTACAGCTGCATCAGCATCTTTGCCATCCATCCGCAGTATGCCGACCTGCGTCAGCTGCCTGCGTTGGCGAATGCCAAACAGCGTAACGACTTCGAAGCCCTTCGACAGCAACTCAATGCTCTGCCGCAGATTGACTATGAACGGGTAAACTGTGCCAAGATAGATTATCTGCGTCTGCTCTTTGCACAGGAAGGCAGCAAGGTGCTGGACAGCAAGGCTTTTAAGGATTTCTTTGCCGAGGCAGGGCAGTGGCTCGTGCCTTATGCACAATATTGTGTGCTTCGCGACAAGTACGGCACGGCATGTTTCTCGCAGTGGCCCGACCACCATGCGTGGAACGAGGCCGACCGCAAGGCACTCACCAATGCTCGTTCACGCGAGTATCGCGAGGCCTCCTTCTGGTATTACGTGCAGTTTGTGCTCCATACGCAGCTGCTTGAAGTGCACGATTATGCCCGCCGCAGCCACGTCGTGATGAAAGGTGACATCCCAATCGGTGTAAACCGGTATGGTTGTGACGTGTGGACGGAGCCGCACTATTTCAACCTCAACGGGCAGGCCGGTGCGCCTCCAGACAATTTTTCGGTCAACGGACAGAACTGGGAATTCCCCACTTACAACTGGGACGCGATGCTGAAAGACGGCTGTCAGTGGTGGATCAGGCGCTTTCAGAACATGGCTCAGTATTTTGACGCTTACCGTATAGACCATGTTCTGGGCTTCTTCCGTATCTGGGAGATTCCGGCCAACGCCGTACACGGCCTGTTGGGACAGTTCTGCCCTGCCCTCGGCATGACGCGTGAGGAGATTGAAAGCTACGGACTCCCCTTCCACGAACACCAGTTCTGCGACCCGTTCATTGCCGACTGGGTGATAGACCGCGTATTCCACGAGCGTGCCGGAGAGGTGAAAAAGAAGTATCTTGACCACGATCATGATGACATCTGGAAGCTGAAACCTACCTACGATACGCAGTGCAAGATAGAGAAGGCTTTCGCAGACGTAACGGATGAACGTGAGCTGAACCTGCGCGATGGCCTGTACGCGCTGGCATCTGACGTGCTTTTCGTGCGCGACCGTAAGGAGAAAGGCAAATACCATCCGCGCATTTCGGCACAGTTCAACTTCACATATGAAGCCCTTTACGACGGTGACAAGGCTGCCTTTAACCGTCTTTACAACGATTATTACTACCGTCGCAACAACCAGTTCTGGTATGAAGAGGCCATGAAAAAGCTGCCCGTGCTCGTGCAGGCCACAAGAATGCTGGTGTGTGCAGAGGACCTTGGCATGGTTCCCGACTGTGTTTCGTGGGTGATGAACGAGCTGCGCGTGCTGTCGTTAGAGATACAATCGATGCCCAAAGACCCTCATGTGCGCTTCGGTCACTTAGGCAGAAACCCCTACCGTTCGGTGTGCACGTTCTCAACTCACGACATGCCCACGCTACGGCAGTGGTGGGACGAGGATATCAGTCGTACGCAAGAATACTTCAATACCATGCTCTGTCATGAAGGCCCGGCACCTCATCCGCTGCCCGGATGGCTGGCACGCGACATTGTTTCGCAGCAGCTGGCTTCGCCCTCCATGCTTTGCGTGCTGAGCATTCAAGACTGGATGGCGATGGACGAGCGTCTGCGCCTGAAGGATGCTGACGCTGAACGCATCAACATTCCGGCCAATCCGCACCACTATTGGCAGTATCGCATGCATTTAAGCATTGAGCAACTCATGGCCGAAAAGAGCTTTACGGAGAGCATCCGCGACCTGGTAGCGCAGAACGGACGCTGATTTCGCGTTGCCATTTGCCGTAAGGCAGGCAGAGAAAAGAACCTGAACAGATAATAACCTGATATGAAAGTACGACCATTTTTGCTTGTGGCTCTGCTACTTTTGAGCGGTCTGGCCACGGCCCAGAATGTTTTTAACGAGATGGCCTATACGCCATCGGCAACCACCTTCAGGCTTTTCGCACCCCGTAGCAGCAAGCCTGTGGTCCGCCTGTACGCTACAGGGGAGGCCCGCGGTGAAAAACCCTTGAAGACAATCCGTATGAAAGCCGTTGCCACGAATACGTGGGAGGCTCGTGTTAAAGGCAATCTCAAAGGGCGTTTCTATACGTTTTCCATTGGGCCCGGGATGGGTGAGACGCCTGGTGTTTTTGCCAAGGCGGTGGGTGTAAATGGTAATCGCGGGGCTATTATTGACATGAAGCAGACCAATCCCGAGGGTTGGGCGCAGGATAAAGTGGCCGGAGGGTTGAAGAGTGCGGCCGACTGGGCGATCTACGAAATGCATGTACGCGATTATACACATGCTGCTCCAGGCATCAAACACCCTGATAAGTTCCTCGGTATTGTCGAACCTGCAACGCTTCAACATTTAAAAGATCTTGGTGTTAACGCAGTTCATTTGCTGCCTTCTTTTGATTTTGCTTCGGTTCAGGAGCAGTTTCCCAATGTGCCGCAATATAATTGGGGCTACGATCCCAAGAATTATAATGTGCCAGAAGGCTCTTATTCTACCGACCCGTGGAAGCCGGAGGTGCGCATTCGCGAATTTAAGACCATGGTTAAAAGGTTGCACGAGGCGGGCATAAGGGTTATTCTTGACGTGGTTTACAACCATACGTTCAATATTAAGAACAGCAATTTCCAGCTCACTTATCCCGATTATTTCTATCGCAAGAACGCCGACGGCACTTATTCTGACGGTTCAGGCTGCGGCAATGAGACGGCTTCCGAGCATCCTATGATGCGTAAGTATATGCTTGAAAGCGTAAAATACTGGGCCACTGAATACCATATTGACGGCTTCCGTTTCGATTTGATGGGCATTCATGATATAGAAACGATGAACGATATTCGTACAGAGCTGAACAAAATCAATCCTGATATTCTTGTCTATGGGGAAGGATGGAGTGCCGGTTCTTGCGCCTATTCTGAGGCAAAGCGTGCTATAAAAGCCCACATTTCGCAAATGCCCGGCATCGCTGCTTTCAGCGATGAGATGCGTGATGCGCTGCGAGGCCCGTTCTCTGACGATAAAAAGGGGGCATTTCTCGCTGGTATTACAGGCTCTGAAGAGAGTCTGAAGTTTGGCATTGCAGGTGCAATTGCCCATCCTGGCGTAGATATGACGCGCGTAAACTATAGCAAGACGCCGTGGGCTACGGAGCCTACACAGATGATTGGCTACGTAAGCTGTCACGATGATATGTGTTTAGTCGACCGTCTGCGCGCGTCAATACCCAATATCGACGCTGACGAACTGATGCGTTTAGACAAACTGGCCCAGACGGTGGTGTTTACATCGCAGGGCATTCCTTTCATGCTTGCGGGCGAAGAAATGCTGCGTAACAAGAAAGGTGTGCACAATAGCTACAACTCTCCCGACTCAATCAATGCGCTGAACTGGGGTAACCTTGACCGCTATCCGCAGTTATACCTTTATTATAAAGGGCTCATCCAGTTGCGTCGCCATCATCCTGCCTTCCGCTTAGGCACGGCAGAGTTGGTACGAAAGCATTTAGAGGTTCTGCCTACGCAGGAGTGGCTTGTAGGCTTTGTGCTGAAAAACCATGCCGGTGGAGACAGCTGGAAGAACATTTTTGTATTTTTAAACGGCAGCCGTGAAGCGCAAGAGGTTGCAATTCCCAAAGGAAACTACGTTACAATAGCCTGTGACGGTGTTATCAATGAGCAGGGATTAGGCGAGGAGCACGGCGGTACAATTATGGTTGATGGCCAGTCGGCACTCATCTTAAGGGAAAAAGATTGAACAGACGAAATAGGAAAAGATGAAACTCAAGGCAATTCTTATTACCTTATTATCAGGTATAGTCATGACAAGTGAAGCCTTTACATCGGCACCAAAATCAGGAATAACGAGGATAGAGCCCTCTGATTGGTATGTGGGTATGAAAGATGCGTCGCTACAACTTATGGTTTACGGCTCGGGAATAGGCACGGCTGACGTGACGACAGCGTATGAAGGAGTGCACGTCGACTCACTTGTACGTCTTGATTCGCCCAATTATCTGCTTGTCTATCTGAACTTGCAGGGAGCAAAGCCCGGCACAATGACGCTGAAATTCAAGAATAAGGGGCATGTCTGGAGCATGCCATACGAATTGAAAAAGCGTGCAATGAAAGGCGAAGACCATATAGGCTTTAGTAACGATGACGTGCTTTACATGCTTATGCCTGACCGTTTTGCCAACGGCAATCCGTCGAATGATGTTATCGTTGGTATGCGTGACGAGCTTTGCAACAGGCAGGAACCGAACCTCAGGCATGGCGGAGACCTGGAGGGAATACGTCAGCATCTTGATTATTTTACGCAGTTGGGTGTTACCGCGCTTTGGCTAACGCCGGTGCTTGAAAACGATCTTCCTGCCGACAAAGGGAAGTTCAGCTGTTATTATGGCTACGCTACCACTGATTATTACCGTGTTGATCCACGCCTTGGTACGAACGAAGAGTATCGGAAACTTGTTGCCGACGCTCATGCAAAGGGCTTGAAAGTGGTGATGGATATGATATTTAATCATTGTGGTTACAATCATCCGTGGATACAGGATGTGCCTAATCACGATTGGTTTAACTCGGCTTCGTGGCTTGTGAACAAGCAGAAGTCGGGCAAAAATACTGCTAAGGAAAACACTTTAACCCCCGGCAAGCACTCTGGTTACCTTCAAACCAGCTACAAGTTAACGCCTGTTCTCGACCCCTATGCGTCTGAAATTGATCGTCACGAAACCGTAGACGGGTGGTTTGTACCCATTATGCCCGATCTCAATCAGCGCAATCCGCATGTCATGAAGTACCTTATTCAGAACTCTGAATGGTGGATAGAGACCGTCGGGATAGATGGAATCCGCATGGATACCTATCCTTATGCCGACCGCGATGCGATGGCACGGTGGATGAAAATCATCAATACCGAATATCCCAACTTTAATACAGTAGGTGAATCATGGGTTACAGAGCCTGCCTATACTGCCGCATTGCAAAAGGATTCCAAGCTGACAACGAAGAACTCAAACCTGAAAACAGTGATGGATTTCGCTTTCTTTGACCGGATTAACCAGGCTAAACATGAAGAAACTGACGAGTGGTGGAAAGGTCTTAACCGCATTTACAATGTGCTTTGTTACGATTATCTTTATGCCGATCCGTCACATGTCATGGCCTTTATCGACAATCACGATACCGACCGCTTCCTGGAAAACGGCAAGGATTCTACGGCATTAAAGCAGGCTTTGGCTCTTTTGCTCACGATAAATCGTATTCCTCAGCTATACTATGGTACGGAAGTGTTGATGAACGGCACCAAGGAGGTGTCGGATGGCAATGTGCGTCGCGATTTCCCCGGAGGCTGGAGTGGCGATAAGCATAATTGTTTCACACCGCAAGGACGAACAAAAGCTGAGAATGCAATGTTTGACTGGTTGAGCCGTTTGCTCCATTGGCGTCAGGGAAATAAGGTAATCAGCATGGGGAGCCAAATACAGTTTATTCCTTATAAGGGTATTTATGTTGTGGCTCGCCAACATGAAGGTCGCACGGTGCTTACCGTTCTTAACGGCCTGCGTTCAGCTACGGTTATGCCAGTAGAGCGTTATGCCGAGGTTATTGGTGCGGCTAACCAGGCCACCGACATACTAACGGGACGTAAAATAGACCTTTCACGCAATGTTAAATTGTCGCCACGCGAAGCACTTATTCTCGAATTTTAATAGATTTTCTTCGCTTTTCACAAACTGAAAGGCGAAGAAACCATTTTCATTTAGTATAGTAACAAAAGTCCTGCAAAGGCTGCATAGCAAATCATGCGGATGGGATTAATCTTCAACCACATTGTAGCATAAAAGGTTGAAGCAAATAAAGCCATGCTGATAAAGAAGTACCAGGGATTAATTGCTGGCGATGAGAAATTGTCGGCATTGCATAAAAGTAATGTTGCACCACCCAAAAGTCCTGCCACTGCCGGGTGAAGCCCTGCAAAAACATGTTGTACGGTTGGCGTCTTCATATACTTCATGAACATCTTGCTAATCAGGATCATCAGGATAAACGAAGGTAAAACCAGTGCCAGTGTGCTTGTAGCCGATGCCAAAACCGACATCATATTGCCGTAACCCGCATTGTGTGCAGCTGTGTAACCACAATAGGTTGCAGTATTTATGCCAATAGGGCCGGGTGTCATTTGGCTGATTGCTACAATGTTTGTGAACTCGGCCGATGTCATCCACGCGTGTTTGAGCACGGTTTCCATTTGTATAAGCGACAGCATACCATAGCCTCCGCCGAAGCCGAATAGCCCAATCTTGAAGAAAGTATAGAATAGAGAGAGGTAAATCATTTGCCTGTTGCGTTCTGTTTTAGATGTTGCCTGTAACTTATTTACTTGCCAGTTGCCGCCAATTTGCCAAAAACCAGTCCGCCAATACCTGCTGCAATAATAATCCAGATAGGGTTAACGTGAAGTGCCCATATCAGCAACGCGCATACAACAGGTATCCATGCTGTGCCCCATGTGATGTGAGCGTCGCGCGCCAGGTTAAAGGTGGGCACAGCAATTAGTGCTACAACGGCGGGTCTTATGCCGCGAAACATGGCTGCTATCCATGTTATTTCCATGAAACGATGAAATATCATGGCAATAAACAGGATGATAACAAACGACGGCAGCGCGCTGCCCAGCATTGCATAAAAGGCTCCTTTCCGTCCCTTTATTTTGTAGCCTGTTGAGGTTGCCATGTTAATGGCGAAGGCTCCGGGACAGCTTTGTGCTATGGCTATGATGTCAATGAATTCGTCTTCTGTAAGCCACGCGTGCCTTTTAACCACTTCTTCCTCAATAATAGGAATCATGGCGTATCCACCTCCAAGGGTGAATGCGCCAATTTTAAAGAATACTTTAAATAAAGTAACGAGTATATTCGTTTCCTTTGTCATCAGAAACCCCTTCGTTTTTATCTGTCCTATGCGAAGGCCGACAATGAATTTATTGGTTTGTTTTTTCGTCAATCCATTTTCTTGCGTTCACAAAGGCTTCTATCCAGGGTGTTATTTCGTCATGCTTACGGTCGGCAGGGTACCACGCGTTCTGCCAGGGGAAGACAGCTCTCTCGGGGTGAGGCATCATGGCCAGGTGGCGACCGTCTTCCGAACATATCGCAGCCGCATTGTAATCGCTGCCATTCGGGTTGCCGGGATATTCAGCATAGCTGTATTTTGCCACAATATTATAGCGGTCTTCGTGCTCTGGTAGTGAGAAACGGCCTTCGCCATGTGCTACCCATATACCTAATTTGCTACCGGCCAGACTGCCTAACATAATGCTCTTGTTGGCAGGAATGGTAAGCCCTAAGAACTGACTCTCAAACTTTTTGCTGGCATTATGCAACAGGTGTGCACGGTGTTCATGTTCCGGGTTAATCAGGTTCAGCTCAACCATCAGCTGGCATCCGTTGCAAATGCCGAGGCTTAGTGTGTCTTTTCGCGCATAGAACTTGTCGAGAGCCTCCTTGGCTTTCGGGTTGTAAAGGAAGGCACCAGCCCATCCTTTGGCCGAACCGAGCACGTCAGAATTGGAGAATCCGCCGCAGAATACAATCATATTGACTTCCTCCAGCGTCTCACGCCCACTGATTAAATCGGTCATTGTCACATCCTTTACATTAAAACCGGCCAGCCACAGCGTGTAAGCCATCTCACGATCACCGTTAGTTCCTTTTTCGCGTATGATGGCAGCACACGGACGTTTTGTGCTTATGCCGTCCTCTTTCTTCCAGCGGTCAGCATTCAAATCGTAGCTTTCGAGCGTGCCTTTGAACGACGGGTTGAAGTGAATATCCAGTGGTTGCTTTTTATAATTGGTGTAACGCTTCTGCGCCATGCCGTTCATGCTCTGGCGACGGTCGAGTAAATATGAGGTCTTATACCAGGTATCGCGCAGCGTGTCAATGTCAAAGTCGTGTTTAAAATCGTCTTTTACCACCGTGATGGTGCGCTTATTGGGGGTTGGGTATGCTATCTTGGCATAGCCAATACCGTTGTCGTCCAAGTATTTTCTGACGTCTTTCTTCCGTCTGTCCGACACCTGGATAACTACACCGGGGTTTTCAGCAAACAACATTTTTACAATATCGTCATCCTCCTGCATAATATCGTGCAGGTTTACGTGCATGCCTCCCGTGGTGTTGGCGAAAGTCATCTCGAGCAATGCTGTAATAAGTCCGCCGGCTGATATGTCATGTCCCGCCATAATCCAGCCTTTTTGTATAAGCTCTTGTATGGCATTGAAACAATCGGCAAAGTATTCAGGGCTCTTTACCGTAGGCACATCGCTGCCAATTTTGCCTAATGTCTGTGCAAAAGCCGAGCCTCCAAGACGTTGCTTGTCAAAGCTAAAGTCGATAAAATACAGGCTCGAGTCCTTGTCGTTTACCATTACCGGACTAACCACCTTTCTAATATCGCTTACCTCTGCGCCCGAAGTGACGATTACTGTACCCGGTGCAATAACCTTCTTGCCATCGGGATATTGCTGGCTTAGCGACAGCGAGTCTTTGCCCGTAGGCACATTTAATCGCAGGCTGCAACAGAAATCGCTCAATGCCTGCACCGCATTGTAAAGGCGTGCATCCTCTCCTTTCTGGCTTCTGCAAGGCCACATCCAGTTCGCGCTGAGGTTAATGTTCTCTATGGCACAGGGGTGAGCCTGATCGGTTGCGATGGGAGCCCATACAATATTGGTCAGACTTTCGGCCACAGAAAGCACACTTCCCGCTGCGGCATCGGCCATACCGGCCTGTGGTGCGTGGCCAAGGGCGGTGGCAATACCCTTTACACCACGATAGTCGAGGGCAACAACGCCGCAGTCGGACAACGGCAACTGTATCTGTCCCTGCGTTTGTTGGCGTGCCACTTTGCCTGTAACCGACCGGTCTGCCTTGTTTGTCAGCCAGTCTTTGCAGGCTACGGCTTCAAGCTGCAGCACGTCTTCAAGATAGCTGTCAAGTTTATCGGTGGTGTAAGTAACGCCTTCGTAATGGTGCTCTACGGTTACATCGTTCATCACTGTTTTTGGCGAGTGCCCGAACATCTGCGCTACATCCAGGTCGAAAGGCCTTTCACCGTCGGCCTGAACAAAGCTGAAGTGAGCGTCTCCAGTGGTTTTCCCCACAACGTACATGGGCGCACGTTCGCGCTCTGCAATCCTTTTTACGTGGTCAAGATGCTGTTCATCAATGAGAAGACCCATGCGTTCCTGACTCTCGTTGGCAATAATTTCCCTGGCGCTTAAGGTTTTATCGCCTATGGGGAGCCTTGTCATGTCAATCTTTCCTCCGCATTCCTCCACCAGTTCCGACAGGCAATTCAGGTGGCCTGCCGAGCCATGGTCGTGGATGGACACTACGGGGTTGGTATCTTCCTCTACCAAAGCCCTGACAAGATTGTAGGCACGCTTCTGCATTTCAGGGTTAGCGCGCTGCACGGCATTGAGTTCTATGCCATTGCTATAGCGGCCGGTGTCAACCGACGACACGCTGCCGCCACCCAAACCTATACGGTAATTGTCGCCGCCTACGACGACAACATCGTTGCCCGTTTGCGGTTCCTTCTTCAAACAATCGCGTTTTTTGCCATAGCCTACGCCGCCGGCCAGCATAATTACCTTGTCATAGCCGTATACTTCGCCTGCCGGTTCGTCGTCAACAGGGGTGCCGTCGGGTAGCGTTGCCGTATCGCCCGCCGTGGTTTTATATTCAAAGGTGAGCAGCGAACCGGTGATAAGGGGCTGCCCAAACTTGTTACCGAAGTCGGAAGCACCGTTTGAAGCCTTTATCAATATGTCTTCAGGGCTTTGGTATAACCATTTACGGGCGTCGATTTTCTGCTCCCATGGGCGACCCTTGCTTTCAGAATCACCCTTCGTTTCAGTCGAAAGGGTCGACGTAGTATTGAGGCGGGGGTAGCTCGTCATATACACAGCCGTGCCGGCAATAGGCCATGAGCCTGTTCCTCCGCCCATGCGGTCGCGAATCTCGCCGCCCGTTCCCGTTGCGGCTCCGTTGAAGGGTTCGACGGTGGTAGGGAAGTTATGTGTTTCGGCTTTCAGCGAAATAACGCTCTCAATGGGCTTTACACGGAACCAGTCGCTGGTGCTTTGGTCAGCAGGTGCAAACTGTTCAATGGCAGGTCCCTGAGCAAAAGCCACGTTGTCCTTGTAGGCAGAAAGAATCTTTCCCGGGTGTTCCTTTGTGGTTTTCTTAATGAGAGCAAAGAGGCTCGAAGCGCGTTCCTTGCCATCTATAATAAAGGTGCCGCCAAAAATCTTATGCCGGCAGTGTTCCGAATTGATTTGAGCGAAGCCAAATATCTCCGAATCGGTGAGCGGACGACCGTTTTCACGCTCAATCTTATGCAGGTATTCTATTTCCTCGGGGCTTAGTGCCAGCCCCTCTTCCTCATTGAATTTCTCAATGTCACCGACGTGTTTAACAGGCTCCGGCTCGTGATTGATGGTGAAAATATGCTGGTCAAGACCGTTGTACATGCGCTGAAGCATACGGTCGTATTCTGCATTCAGGTTCTTTACGGGGAAGTATTCCTCTATACGCAAAATGCCATTGAGACTCATGTTTTGGGTAATCTCAACGGCATTTGTGCTCCAGGGGGTTATCATTTCGCGGCGCGGACCTATAAAAAAGCCTTCGAGCTTTTCCTCTTTTAAGGGGGTGGCGTCGCCGTAGAGCCAGCAAAGTTCCTGAATTTCCTGCTCACCGGGCTGATGATTAACTTCGGTAGCAATGATGTTCCCTCCGGAAGTTTGAAAGAAAAGAATCATAAGTGATTTTGTTTAATGGTGTGTACGTTATATAAACGATATTGCAAAGATAGCACAAAACGATGGAAAGCAGAAGCTATATGCCAACTTTTTTCGCGTTTGTAAAACTACTTTACACATCGTTTGCGGTGTAACCGTAGCCTGCTGATAGGGTATACACTGATGAATAAAGAAGCTTTTAATAGTCTTAAATTCAGGCATTTGTAGTTAAAATTACCTAAACCCCGTCAGCTTTTAAGGCTCTTTGTCGTCATAATGCTAAATTTGCAACAGGAGGCTATTGCAGGAAGCCTTTTCAAAATAATATTAACTAAAACGGAATATAATATGAAAAAGAGTATTTTAACGCTAACCCTGGCAGCAGGTTTAATCATGATTTCGAGCTGTGCCAGCAAGAAAGACTTGCAGAATTGCCAGAATGAGAACCGCGAACTCACCACAAACTACCAGACTGCTAAGGAGCAGCTGGCTGCCTCACAAGCTAAAGTTTCGGCCCTTCAGGACCAGCTTGCACAGCAAAAACGCGATTATGCTTCGCTGCAAAGCAGCTTGGACAAGAGCCTTATCAACGCCAACTCGAACAATATTAATATATCAAAGTTGGTTGATCAAATCAACGAGTCGAACAAATACATACGTCATTTGGTTGAGGTAAAGACGAAAAGCGACTCGCTGAACATGGTTTTGACGAACAATCTTACCCGTAGTTTGAGCAAGGAAGAGATGAAAGAGGTTGATGTGCAGGTGCTCAAGGGCGTAGTTTATATTTCATTAGCCGATAACATGCTGTATAAAAGCGGCAGCTATGAAATAAATGACCGCGCAGAAGAAACCTTAAGTAAGATTGCGAAAATTATTACCGACTACAAGGATTACGATGTCCTCGTAGAGGGAAATACCGATGATGTGCCCGTAAATACGACCGCAGCATCAATGAAGAACATCCGCAACAACTGGGACCTCTCATGTTTGCGTGCTTCCTCGGTGGTGCAGTATCTGATCAGTAACTTCGGCGTGGCTCCGAAACGACTGACTGCAGGCGGCCGCGGCGAGTTTAATCCGCTTGTAAATAACGATACCGAGCTGGGCAAACAGCGTAACCGTCGTACGCAGATTATTATTACACCGAAACTCGACCAGTTTATGGACCTTATCGACAAAGCCCCTGAAGAGAAGTAGGACGTAACCATTTATAACCATAATATAAACGGGCTCCGTAAGCAGTATTGATGCTTACGGAGCCCGTTTGCTTTGTATTGTATGGCGGGTTGCGGGCTGAAGTTGCCGGCCTTTCGACCTGTAGCTGAACAGATACAGGCGTAATGCTCACTGTCCGACGGCCGTCAGCAGCGCGTACGGCGGCCGTCGGACAATGGGTATGACGGCCGTCAACAACGCTGCTGACGGCCGTCGAACGACAGACAAAAAACCGTAACAAGCAAATGGTTTGGTTTAAATTAGCTAACTTTGCAGGCATAACGACAGGTAAAAACAGGCATGAGGAAGATAGTTCTATTCGCGCTCTGCTCTCTCTTTACATGCTGTACCCGTGCACAGATGCACGCATACAGTACGAATTTTATATTTTCGGAGACTAATTTTGCAGACACCATCCCCATAGAAATGGTTGACGGGCAAATACTTTTT
>ERZ772945.651-NODE-651-length-27111-cov-8.788882_pt1 | contig 27111 bp, 25 predicted proteins | sample MGYA00511681_ERZ772945 | MGnify/ENA primary metagenome ERZ772945 (study PRJEB29015, sample SAMEA2737943) | human oral metagenome | biome: human oral; feature: human-associated habitat; material: dental | place: China | collected 2143 ...
CTTACACTGCTTGAAAAATTATTTTTCGTTCGCATACAAACACTTTCTATTTAATTCGGCGGCAAAGTTATAAACTTTTATTGAAAGAGGCAAACCTTTTCGCCCCATTTTATGTCACATTGCATTGAATTTTGACAAAAATCAGAACGTTACGCGCATCATAAACCGCACGCCATTGCGCTTGGCAGTGGGCAAATGAGTGTAGTTGCAACGGTGGACAAACTCCACATGCAGAATTTTAAAAATGTTGTGCACGCCGGCAATGAGTTCCACATAGGGGCGCTTCGGATCCATCACATAACTGCCCACGGGGAAAGCCCACAGCATGGGGTCGGCGGCGTTGGCCAAAAGCGTGGGATTGTTACGGTCGGTGAGCTTACCCCACAGCGTTTTCACGCCAATATATTCGCGCCATTTGAGCTTTTTCAGCAGCGGAATGCGGTTGAGAATTTTGCCGTTCAAGTCCCAATCCACATCCAACGAGGCGTAACGGTCGTTGAGGAATTCCATGTTGTTGATCATGTTGAACGTTTCGTCTTGTCTGATGTAGCTGAGGTTGGCTGCGGGCATGATGAGCAGCGGAAAGGGCACCTTGTTCCATTGTGCACCGGCCTTCACGCGGGCGTCTATCTTGCCCCACGAGTTCATCCAAAAGCGTTTGTAGATGCCGGCCTCAGTGAAGTTGTAACGATAGTCGCCGCCCAGGAACTTCACCCCCATGGTATGCCCCAGCGAAAACACGGGGGCATCCATGTTGATGGGGTTACGGCGCTGCTTGGTGTTGACGTAAGTGCGACCGGGTGCTAACTGAAAATTCAGGCTCCATTCGGTGGTGCGCAACGTCCCAACAGGGAAATACAAGGCACCGGCGGCCTCGTTGGCCTCGGTTTTCAGCCCCACGATAGTGCGAAGTCCCCATTCCGACTCCCATTCGAAGGTGATTTTCTGCCGATTGTAGAACATCATCTTGTCGACTTTCGACCATTTAAATGCCGTGAACACATTGTCTTTATCGGTGCCCATGAACTTGTCGGAGGGCGACATGATGTCGTAGGTGGAGCTAAAGGTGAGCGTGCGTTTGGGAAATTCGCGCGGCAGATAATCCTTCTTATTAAAAGAGTAGGTGACTTCGGCATTGTAATAGTTCTTGTGGCTGCGCCAACCATGGGCGTAATACCCCGCAAAGAACCAATGCTTATTGAGGTTGGCCGTGGTTTGAGCGCTGATGCGTGTGCGGAAACCATCGATGAAATTCGAGGTAAATATGGTGTTCACGGGGCCGATGTCCACCTTGCTTGGATGGTTAAGGTCGCCCGTTTCAACAAAGTTTTCGATGAGCGCTTTGGCACCAAAGATGATGTATTTAAAGCCTTTCAGCTGCTGCACGCGCCGAATGAAAGCATCCATTTCGCTCTCACTCTTCGTGAGTTCCACCGTGCGATATTGATTCCAAAAGTTTTCGTCACGCATCATGGCATTGGCTTCGCGCCGCGTGGTCGCCTTCCCTTTAAAAAGTTGTTTGGGCAGTTCGTCAAAGGCATAGTCGCTCAATCGCGTGGTGCGCACCACCAAAGCCTTCGACATAAAGTTGGTTACTTTCAGCTCCACCACCATGTCATCCACACTCAACGCCCATTCTCCATTGGGCAACTGGGTGTATTCTTGCGTGATGTTGAGGTTCTCAACAAAGTTCACATCGCTGCGTTTGGGAATGGAAAGTTCGGCGCGCTTCAAATGCAAAGTCGAGTCGGCCAAAATATAAAGTTCGCCACGGAAACCAAAATCCTGCTGGTTGTTGGGCAGGAATTGTAGATGATAGCAAAGGTCGTGGTCCACATACACCGTGTCTTCGATGTAATAACGATAAAACGCGATGGCATCTTTGCCTATGGGGCTGGTGAAAGGAAATTGCAACAGGCGCACCTGATTGTCGTATAAATCGACGTCGGTAAACACATCTTTCAACACGTTGTTGAGAATGTCGCCTGTTTCAAGCAGCTGATTGAGCCCCGTGCTTTGTTGCCCCAACACAATATCCTTTTCGCTTTTGGGGTTCTTCCTATAAATATGTTGCGTGACGGTTTCGTCTACCGAGATTGGCAGAATGAGCTTATGATTATAGGGGCTCGTCTCCATTTGGTCGGTGAGCCACTGCTTTTTGGCAAAAAAACCACTGTCGATGTCGGCCTTTTGAATGTCGTTCACCGCCAACGTAATCTTTTGATACTTGTTGTATTGGTAGAAATCATGATTGGACAAATCCGTTTTCTTCTTCGCAGCAATCACCCGTTTCATCAATTCCACCGCCGGATTATCCTTGCGGCTATAACGATTGCGCTTGGTTCTCACCACCACTTCTTTCAACGTGCGCGTGTCGGGCTTGAGCTTCACGGCCATCGTAAGGGGAGAATTCGCCTTCACGGTGAACTCTTTGCTCTGATAACCCACCGCACTAATGGTGAGTACCCACCCTTCATGATGCTCAATCGAGAAACGTCCTTGTGCATCGCCGCTCACGGCCATGTGGTGCCCTTTATAGGAAGCGCTGGGATAAGCAATCGTATCGCCTGTCAGTGCATCGGTCACTACGCCTGTGATTTGGGCTTGAGCTGCTGCCGAAAGCCATAGAAATAATAAGAGAATGTATATCCTGAATAACTTGCTGTGCATACACTTGTTGTGTCTTGGTTTATAATAATTGCGCCAAATCGGTAATCACCCGGTCGGGAAAGGTCTCATCATACTTTTCATCGGTCCAGCTTTCGCCCTTAAACCAAACCGCTTGACAACCGATTTTCTTCGCAGGTTCAATATCTTTATAAAAGCTGTCGCCCACCACTACCACTTCGGATGGCGAGAGGTTTAAGCAGTCAACGCCCATCTTATAGATGCGCGGGTCGGGCTTTCGAATGCCCACCATGGCGCTCTCTACCACATCGTTGAAGAGATGGTCCAACTGAAACTCGCGCAAAACGGTATTCACATTGCCATAGAAATTGCTCACCAACACCATGGGATAGTGCGCATGGAGTTGCGTCAACACATCACGACTATGCGCCGTTGTGCGCAACACGCCTGCATAAACATAGTTCAACAGCTGTGCGTGGACTTGTTGAAAAGTGGCCTCATCGACTGGCCAATCACCTTTCTCACGCAGAAAGTCGAGCTCTAATTGCAATTTAACCGAGAGCGTTTGCCGAAACGTGAAGTCAGGGTGTATCAGCGCCGCGCTGCCCAATGTGCGCTCACCATGCACATAAGCCTTGCGAAACTGCGCCTCGGTAACGGGTAATTGCTGCCGCTCATAGGCGTGCCACAACACCTTTCCCCAATGATGTCCCGCGGTATCGAGCGTGCCCCCATAATCAAAAATATATCCCTTCGTCATCCTTCTATTCCTTTGTTGCGCCATTGTTTTGCTGCGGAGCATCCAATTGGGTTGTCAATTCGCGGCAAAGCTGCTCGTGGCGGCGGTGCATATAGACATACATGCCTTGCATAACGGTGATTTCGAACAGCGGATAAATCCATGCTTCGTTGGTCAAACAAGCCACATAGCACACAGTGGCGCGCAGATTAAACGTGAGCAAGTTGGTATATTTCATCAGGGGGCGCGACCCTTGCAAAAACGCTTCGCGAATGGCTTTGGGCTTATCGCTCTGCTGCCATGCTTGAAAAAACTGCTGAAAAGCGGGCGTGCGCTTCTCTTGGCTCTTGCAATAGTTGGCATAATTGCGGTAGAACACGTGCGCCCAAAAAGCGCCTTTCTTCGGCAAGCCTTTCAACACCGCTTGTTGCTGTGCAGAATGATCCAACTCGCTGCCTGCTTTTCCTTTCAAAAAGAAGAGATGAATCTGCCGATAATAATCAGACAATGAGCTTTGCGGCGCATGCATCAAGAACCCGGCTACGCAACACAACACCCAGCCCAACCAGCCCCATGGCTCGTGTGTGAAAGGCAGATTCTGGTGATACAACCGCAACGCGATAGCCACATAAATGGCAAAAAACCACACATCGCCCGAGAAACCATCAAGCATTCGCCCAATCAATGTTTTCTTACCCGTGAGACGTGCCATCTGACCATCGGTCGAATCGCAGAAATTTGCCAACATCAACAGCACCACACCCATCACATTATGCGCCACATCTTCGTAATAGAACATGCAGCCTGCACCCACACCCAAGAAGATGGAAAGGATGGTGATGGCGTTGGGGTGAACGCCCAACTTGTTCCAAAACAATGCAAACACCAAGCCAATGGGGCGCGTGAAATGCACATCCAACCACTCCTCGGTATCGTTTGATTTGAAAGATGCCTGCAACAAGGCTTTAAATTTGCTCATTTCGTTTCGTTTAAATATTTATGTTTCACCCATGCAACAATGGCCTTTGCTGCTGCTTCCCGACAACGCGAAAAGCTGGGCCAGTCGTTAAAATCAATCAAAAAGAAATCGCCCGAAGGCACAACAATCACATCGCCGCCATAGACCTCAACACCCGTCAGTGCAGCAACCTGCTCGACCATGGCTTGCAGTTGTGCGGCATCAAAGGCATAATGATGCGCCAAACCGTTGTGTTGCTCATTGCCAAACTTCGACATGCCATCGTCTGACGGATAGAAATATCGGAAAAAACCTCCCGCCACGCCATAGAATTTCAACAGGTCGCCCGGAAGATGGGCCTCGACCACCCAATCGGTGATGCCGCGTTGCACAAAAAGCTGCTGCTGCATGGTCAAGGCTTCCTTATCTCGACAAAACACCACATCGCTTTGCTCCTGCGCCGAAGCATCACCGCGTTTCAGCCAATAGCCCGCATTGCCCTCGGTTGGCGGAAGCGGAATGGCATGGGCTTGCAACGTGCGATGCAACACACTGCGCACACACTGCGCCACACTCTCAGCCGCGTTCACCACCCGTTTGCCTGCCTTTTCGGCCTCGGCCAGCTGTTGCAACACGGCAGTGCCGCGCGCCATCGTGAGATAAAGGTCGGCTGGGGGCAAACCTTCTGTTTGCACCTGCGCCTCATCGGTCCACACAACGGGCTGTTGCAAACCCTCGACAACGGCCTGAAGAATGGCACGATCTTTTTCAACCGAATGGGGCGAAAAGCGCTTATCACGGGCTATGGCAACAATTTTCATTTCAAAAAAGCTTCAGCTTTGGTTATGTCCGAGGCATGGTCGATGTCCATCACCTTTGAAAAGGCATGAGCTTTGAGCCGCTTTCCATCGGCAATCAGCGCACGTTGAAAATTGCGCATGCGGCTTTCTCCACGCTGCATGCAGCCGTGAAGTGTTTGAAAAGCATCGGCCGTCAAACCGTAAATGCCCCCCGAGATGTATTGAAAATGGGCAGTGTTCGCATCGAAAAAGCCCGTCACATTCATGTCGGCATCCGTTCCCACATAGAGCGGGCTTTCGTCGTCAACATAATCGGTCACGCCCATCACACCGTCATAGCCTGCCACCAACTGCTGCCGAAAAACATCGATATAGTTGCGAAATTCATCCTCACGAAATAGGGTGTCGACAGTGGTTAGCACGAAAGGTGCGCGCGGCATCGTCTGGCTCAAAGCATAAAAACTATGCATTGAGCTGGGCGTAGTTTGCACGATATAGTGCAAGGGCAACGTCATGCCGTGCAAACCCTGTTGGCGAAGCCGAGCAAGATGTTGTTCAACCTCGGGGCGCAGGTTGTTGCAAATGACGGCAATCTGCTCGGCATCGTTTGCCATAAAGACGCGAATGAGCCGATCAATCAACCGTTCGCCATGAATGTTCACCAAGGGTTTGGGCATCCGAACACCTTCTTTTGCCAAGCGCGAGCCTTCGCCCGCAGCAATAATTGCATAATTCATATCGTGGAATGAAATACGGTTTTGTCAATGCAAAGGTACACATTAATCAATACATCACGAAAACCTTTTGTGATATTTTGTTTTCCACCAGAGCGCTCATCCCGCCTTCCACCACGCATTGCACGCCCTTTTTCACGCCATTTTCGCCCACCTTCAAACGTCATGTGCAGCACCCTTGTGCCGAAAAGCATGCCATTTGCCACGCAATCTGTACCACTTTGCCGACCAACAGCGCCGCTTTTACAAGGCAATCCATGCGCTTTTGCATGGAGGTGTTTTCAGAATTAGTCGCCCATTCAGAGGGTCTGCGAGGGAGTTTTCAAAATTAAACGACCGTTCAGAGGGTCTGCGAGGGTTGTTTTCAAAATTAAACGACCGTTCAGAGGGTCGGAAAGGCTGTTGCAAGCATGTAACAACGTTTCGGACGCATGCGAAGTCGTTTAAATGGTTCTCATTTGCTATGTCACGATAAAAATATAAAAGAAAAGGTCCTAAGGAACATGCAATTTTTTATATCTTTGTAGTTCACTATACAAAACAATCCAAATGAACACGAGGAGTTTTTTATTTATAAGCGCTTTATTATTAGGGCTTCCTTTTTTTACTCAGTGTAAATCAGATTCGCCTAAGGGTAATATCCTCACGGCGAAAAAGGGAATGAACAACGAGAATATAGACTCCCTGAAATATTGGGGGATTGATAAAGGCAAGTTATTGAAGCATTTAAAACTCCAAGAGCTTGCATGGTTTGGTGGCGATTTCCGTGATGATCAATCTAAGCCAAGGTATATTCCAACTCGTGAAGATTTCTTATTAACGATTCCTTTAGTGGAACATTATCTATATGCTCATGGGTTTAAAAAACCTTCAAAAGAACTGTTTGCCAAAAGAGTCAAACAAGTTTTTGGGTATGACCTTGGAACAAGTGCTACATCAACATTCGTAAACATTAGTCATGGAGAGGGTTTCGATTTTGCCTCTTCCTTTTTCGCCATCGAAGATAAAGGCTTCATAACCTATAATTGGCTTCTCAGGGATTTAATCTCTGTTGACGGCAATACGATTAAACTCAAGAACACGACCTTGAAACAAATTTTATTATTAAACAAGTTCGTGATTTATAATGATACAGGTGCGTTGAAGCAGTTAGAGCAGTCTCGATATGTGGGAGAGGCTGATGAAATTGGCGATTACTACAATAGTGCCCGAATGTTAGATGATTTATTAACAGGATATCCTTATTATTTTGGCAGTCCAGAACTGAACCAGTGGTTCTTTAATAAAGAAAGGGATAATCCTTTTGCTTTCCTTTGTTATATATTTGATAAAGGGAAAGGGAATAACCTTATTGTGCATCCGGAACTGATAGCAACCATCGAGAAAAACACAACAGGCAAGAACAGTGCTTATTACAATGATAAATTCTTAATCTATGTGTATCAGGTGTTACAGGATGAAGATGGTATGAACGCCGCACAATTTAATCTGGAACAAAAAGCACGAATGTTTTGTTATCTTGCAAATTCTGAATATAAAATGCGTAACAAATATGCAGATTATATTCCATCAGCCGATTGGCCCCGAACCTCTATGGCCTATGTAATAATGACCAACTGTGAGAAAATCTACCAGTATGCACGTGCACATAAATTCTTCGGCATCAGTAGTTCTAAAATGATGGATGAAATAGAGCAGGAAGGATTAGATTTGAATCCTCCCGGAGGTGACGAATGATGGTATTAAGGAATATCGAAACTGTACTTTCCACTCGTCAAGTTTTCGTAAAACTGATGGTATCCTATGATAGTATAGTGTTTAATGCTGGAAATGAAGTTGGCTCTAAAGGAAAGTCAAATTACGGTTTTAAAAGCCGTTTTGCGTGGTATTTAGATTGAAAAATATTGGGATAGCCCGCGCCTTCCTTGGTTTTTTTATTAACTTTGCACCACATTATATATATTGAGGATAGACACCAAATGGAGAAAGACTGTTTTACACAGACGCTGACCGAGACCGTTAAAGCGCTTTCGCAAAGCGACTCGCTCAATGGTTTGTGCCTGCAACATCGCGATAGCCATCCCCTCCCCTCGGGCGAAACGCTCAACGAAGTGATTGCATTGGCACGTGCTATTCTCTTTCCCGGCTATTATGGCGAGTCAACCATCAATACAAAGACCATCTCCTATCATATTGGCGTGAACATGGAACGGCTGCAAAAGCTGCTTGAAGAACAGATTTTTGCTGCGCTCTGCATTGCTGATTGCTCGGAACAGATTGACGCTGAAGTGAAATTGGCGCGCCAAAAAAAGGTTGAAACGCTTGCTACGAAATTCATCATGCGCCTGCCCGCCATTCGCGAAATGTTGGGAAAAGACATTGAGGCGGCCTACAATGGCGACCCTGCGGCCGAGAGTTTGGTGGAGATCATCTGCTGCTATCCGGCACTCAAGGCACTCATCAATTATCGCCTTGCACACGAATTATATTTGTTAGAAGTGCCGCTCATTCCGCGCATGATGAGCGAGCAAGCCCACTCCGAAACGGGTATCGACATTCATCCCGGCGCAACGATTGGCGAATATTTCACGATTGACCACGGCACAGGCGTAGTGATTGGTGCCACATGCATCATCGGCAACAACGTGAAACTTTATCAAGGTGTGACATTAGGTGCGAGGAGTTTCCCCTTAGACAAAGCCGGGAACCCCATAAAAGGTATTCCGCGTCACCCCATCATTGGCGACAATGTGGTGATTTATTCCAACGCAACGGTGCTGGGTCGCATCACTATTGGCAGCGATTGCGTGATTGGAGCCAACACGTGGGTGCAGGATGACATGCGGCCGAAGACGAAGAAATACAAAAAAATTAAGAAGGATAGTTTAGACATTCAATACAACAATGGAACAGGAATTTGAACTCATTGCCAAAACCTTTATGGGATTGGAGAACGTTTTGGCACAAGAGCTCACACAATTAGGAGCCAACAACATACAGATAGGTCGTCGCATGGTGGCGTTTACAGGTAATCAAGAGATGATGTATCGGGCGAACTTCCAACTCAGAACAGCCATCAGAATTTTGAAACCCATCGCGCATTTCAAAGCTCGTTCGGCTGAAGACATGTACGATGAAGTGAGGAAGATTGACTGGAGCCAATATATTGAACACGGAAAAACATTCAGTGTCGACTCGGTGGTCTACTCCGAAGAGTTTCGTAACTCGCGCTTTGTCACCTACAAAGTGAAAGATGCCATCGTCGATCAGTTTCGTGAAGCCACTGGCACCCGCCCTAATATCAGCGTGAGTAATCCCGACATCCGTCTGAATATTCATATTGCCGAAGACCAGGCCACACTGAGTTTAGACTCCAGCGGCGAGAGTTTGCATCGCCGCGGCTATCGTCAAGAAAGCGTTGAAGCCCCCCTTAACGAGGTGTTGGCGGCTGGAATGATTTTGATGAGCGGCTGGAAAGCCGACACCGATTTCATCGATCCCATGTGCGGCTCGGGCACATTGCTCATCGAAGCTGCCCTCATCGCACGCAACATCAATCCCGGTGTGTTTCGCAAAGCGTTTGCATTCGAGAAATGGCCCGACTTCAATCAAGAACTCTTCGACACCATCTACAACGATGATTCACAAGAACGCGACTTCACCCACCACATCTATGGCTATGATGTCGACATGAAAGCCGTGAACACAGCGCGACTAAATGTGAAAGCTGCAGGCCTCAGCCAAACGATAACGGTGGAACTACAAGACTTCAAAGACTTTAAAAAGCCTGCAGAAAAGAGCATCATCATGACCAATCCTCCCTATGGCGAGCGCATCTCTACACCCGACCTTTTAGGCACGTACAAGATGATTGGCGAACGTCTGAAGCATGAGTTTGGCGGAAACGAAGCCTGGATTTTGAGCTATCGCGAAGAATGTTTCGAGCAAATCGGTTTGAAACCCAGCATCAAAATCCCACTCTACAACGGCAGTCTGGAATGCGAGTTCCGCAAATATGCCCTCTTCGATGGGAAGATGAAAGCCTTCAGGGCTGAAGGAGGTGTGGTGAAAAGCGAGTGCGAAAAGCGTGAGATGGCGCAGAAACATCGCTTTAAAAAGAACCGAGAGTTTAAACAACACTTAGACGATGACGGCGAACAGGCCGACAACCACCACTCGCATTTCAAACATGCGAAACGGGATGTACGCAGTGAAGGTGCGCGAAAGCCCTTCCGTTCGCATAAAGGTGAGGACCATGCTGATGTGCAAGAACAAAACAATCAAAAATATAAATTGTTAGGCCACCGTTACGAAAAGCGCGATCGCAAACGCACGAAGATTGATCAAAGGCGTGGCAGAAGTAACGAAAGAGACAATCATTTTCAAGAAGATGAGTAAAATGAAAAAAGCTGTTACCTTTATTTTTACCCTGTTATCGATGTTTACACCATTGCAAGCACAGGATTTAAAGCCACTCACCTTAGAAGATTTAAACTTCGGTGGGAAGAATTATTACCACATGATTCCGCAAAATCGCTACACCACTTGGTGGGGTGATGTGCTGGTGCGCTTAGATGTTGAAGACTGTTTTATGGTCGATAAAGCCACAGGAAAAGAGACAAAACTCTTTTCTTTAAACGACCTCAACACTTGGAGTGGTGCAGAACTTCGGCATCTTTACAACCTACAATTTCTCGAAGAAGGCAAGACATGGGTGTGGATAAACGACGGAAAGCATCGCCGTTTGTTTGACTGGAAAGCGAAAAAGACGCTTTGGCAAAGTGATTTAGAAAAAGCAAAACATGCGCAAGCCGAAAGCTTTTCTGCTATTTCACGGAACTTAGCCTATGTGAAAGACCATCAATTGCATGTGTTGGATGCACAAGGAAACGACCATCAATTCACGACAGATGGCAGCAAAAACATCGTTTATGGCCAGTCGGTGCATCGCAATGAGTTTGGTATCAACGGCGGACTCTTTTGGAATGGCGATGGAACAAGATTGGCTTTCTATCGCATGGATCAATCCATGGTGGCCAATTATCCGCAAGTTGACATCCCCGAACTCGATTGGAGGCCCAAGGATGGAGAGAGCAGAATGGCGACATTAGACCCAGATCCCTACCCCATGGCTGGCGAAACATCACATCAAGTGACGGTGGGTGTGTATGACGTAAAGACACAAAAGGTGGTTTATTTACAAACAGCCAATCCTGTCGACCGCTATTTCACCAACCTTTCGTGGTCGCCTGACGGGAAAAATATCTATCTCTTTGAGCTCAATCGCGACCAGAACGATTGTCAACTCATTTGCTACGACGCAGCAACGGGGCAGAAATTGCAAGAGGTATACCGCGAAACCGACAGCAAATATGTAGAACCACAACACCCCATTACTTTCCTACCTTGGGATAAAAATAAATTTATTCTGTGGAGTCAGAAAGATGGTTACACACACCTTTATTTATATAACACTGCAGGAAAGGCATTGAAACAAATCACCAAGGGACAATGGGTGGTGCTCAATCTTTTGGGCTTTGATGCCAAACGTAAAGCCATTATCATTGAAAGCAACGAGCTAAGCCCCATACAAAAGAATATTTTCAGTGTTGCCATCAACACAGGAAAACGTACTTTGATTGATGAAAACGGTGCTGGCTGGCATTCAGGAGCACTGTCTCCAAGTGGGACTTACTTGGTCGACAACTATCAAACGCCAACAACTCCACGCAAGATAGCGATTGTTAATACAGAAATCCGCCAACATACAACTTATTTTTCGGCTGCCAATCCGTGGCAAGGCTACACAGTTCCCACCTATGAGCTGGGGAAAATCAAGGCTGCAGATGGCGTAACCGACTTGTATTATCGCATGGTGAAGCCCTTAAACTTCGATCCCAAGAAGAAATATCCCACCATCGTTTACGTTTATGGAGGCCCGCATGCCCACAATGTGGATGCACGATGGCACTATGGAAGCCGCGGATGGGAGACCTATATGGCTGAAAAAGGCTACCTTTTATTCATCTTAGACAACCGCGGAAGCGAACATCGCGGAAAGGCTTTCGAGCAAGTAACGTTCCGACAATTAGGCGAAGAAGAGATGAAAGACCAAATGCAGGGCGTGGCATTCCTAAAATCTCTGCCTTATGTTGATGCCAACCGCATGGGTATTCATGGCTGGAGCTTCGGTGGATTTATGACCATCAACCTCATGACCACCTATCCCAATGTATTTAAAGTGGGTGTAGCCGGCGGTCCAGTCATTGATTGGAAATGGTATGAAGTGATGTATGGCGAACGCTATATGGACACGCCACAGACCAATCCCGAAGGCTATGCAAAATGCAGTTTGTTACCAAAGGCTAAGAACTTAAAAGGAAAGCTGCAAATTATCATCGGCTTGAACGACCCTGTCGTGGTGCCTCAACATGCATTCTCATTCTTAAAAGCTTGTATTCAAGGCGGCACACAACCCGACTTTTTCGTCTATCCCGGTGAACCCCACAACATGAGAGGCCACCAAAGCGTGCACCTCCACGAACGAATCAGTCAATATTTCTTTGATTATTTAAAATAACCCCATCATGAAGTTGTTATTAATAGGAGCAGGAGGCCGTGAGCATGCCTTAGCTTGGAAAATGGCTCAAAGTCCACAATGTGATAAACTTTATATTGCACCAGGCAATGCCGGCACGAAAAATTGCGGAGAGAACATACCCATTCCCGTCAACGACTTTGAAAAGCTAAAAACCTTTTGCGTCGGCAATCACATTGATATGGTTGTCGTAGGCCCCGAAGACCCTTTAGTTAACGGCATCTATGACAACTTTAAAGCTGATGCACGCACAAAGAACATCCCCGTAATTGGACCATCAAAAGCCGGTGCAATGCTCGAAGGTAGCAAGGATTTCGCGAAAACTTTCATGCAACGCCACAGCATTCCCACCGCAAAATATAAAACCATCAGCAAAGCCAATCTCGAAGAAGGCCTGCAATTCTTGTCCGAGCTGCAAGCACCTTATGTACTGAAAGCCGATGGATTGTGTGCTGGGAAAGGCGTTTTAATCTTGCCCACATTAGAAGAAGCGCAAAAGGAACTGCGCGAAATGCTCGATGGCATGTTTGGTAATGCCAGCACCCACGTGGTGATTGAGGAGTTTTTGAGCGGCATTGAATGCAGCGTATTCGTGCTCACTGATGGAAAAGACTACAAAATCCTGCCCGAAGCAAAAGACTACAAACGCATTGGCGAACACGACACAGGGCTGAACACTGGTGGAATGGGCAGTGTCTCGCCTGTTCCCTTTGCCACAAAAGAATGGATGCAGAAAGTAGAAGAGCGCATCATTCGCCCAACGATTGCCGGCCTGCAGCAAGAACATATCGACTACAAAGGATTTATATTCTTCGGGCTAATCAACGTAATGGGTAATCCGATGGTCATAGAATATAACTGCCGCATGGGCGATCCAGAGACAGAAAGCGTGATGTTGCGTATCAAAAGCGACTTAGTGGATTTGTTTAACGGTGTGGCTGAAGGTAATTTAAGCACGCGCTCACTCACCATTGACGAGCGTGCGGCTGTTTGTGTAATGCTTGTAAGCGGCGGCTATCCAGGGCATTATCAAAAAGGATTTCCCATACACGGACTCGAACATGCCGGCGAAAGCGTCATTTTCCACAGTGGAACCGCCGAGCAAAAAAACGAGGTTGTGACCCATGGGGGGCGCGTGTTGGCCATTTCCTCCTATGGAAAAGATAAAGACGAGGCACTTCAGAAAAGCTTTGCAACGGCACAACGAATAACCTTTGAAGGCAAATATTTCAGAAGTGATATTGGAAAAGACTTGTAAATGGCCAAGAAAAGAATACAAGAGAAAATCGTCAACAGTCGGCTACTGTTCCCCACCATTCTCATTTATGGCGCCCTTCTCATGGCGTTGAGGTGGAACAGTCAGCCACAAATGTGGATGCAAGGGCTCAGCATTGCATCCACAACCATTCTCATGCTGGCACTCAATAACCGCTATGCGCTGCTACGCGTGTACAGTCGTATGGTCTCTATCGCCTATGTAGTGCTTTCGATGTTGCTTCTGCAAGAACCATTCGGCTTGGACGAGACCCTCATTCCCGTGTGTTTTGCAGCTTTTTTCTTCATTCTTTTCAATGCCTATCAAGACCGACAACAGGCCGGAACCATCTTCTATGCATTCTGCATGATGGGCATCGCAAGCATCTTTCGTCCGCAGATTTTATACTTCGTGCCCATCCTATGGTTCATCCTCATCGTCTTTATTCTAGCCTTTAGTTTCCGCACTTTCATTGCTTCGCTCTTGGGATTGCTGCTGCCTTATTGGCTTCTTTCGGGCTATTATTGCTATCAAGGGACACCATTCCTAATCCTCTCGCACCTCACGGCCATCATACAACCCCAAGATTTCTTCCATACTGTTGCTTTCAACGAACATCAATGGGTAACCTTTGCCGCGCTCGTACTCTTAAATATTATCGGCATCATTCATTTTTTGCGCAACAGCCATTTAGACAAAATCAAAATACGCATGCTCTATGGAGCCTTCATGGTGTTTCAATTAGCCTGCGTTGCATTTATTCTCGCACTGCCCGAATACGTGTCTTTAGGATTAAGATTGATGACGATTCCGACAGCAATCCTCATCGCCCACTTCCTAAGCCTAACCCACACCTGGCTCACCAACATCGCATTTCTCGCCATTACGATTTTACTCTTCCTGCTCACACTTTACAATTTATGGATTCCATCATCGCTTTTTTAATCGACTGGGGCGCTTGGGGCATGCTCTTTTCAGCCTTCTTAGCAGGCAGTTTCCTGCCTTTTAGCAGTGAAGCTGTCATGTTAGGACTGCTGGCTGCAGGTGTACATCCGTGGCCACTCATCCTCTATGGCACCGTGGGTAACGTGGCTGGAGGCCTCTTTAATTATGCCATAGGCCGACAAGGGCGATTGGACTGGATTGAGAAATACCTGCACGTGAAACCCGAGAAGTTGCAACGTGCACAACGATTTATGGGCGAACGGGGTGCACTGATGGGCTTTTTTGCCTTTCTACCGTTCATCGGAAGTGCCATCACCATCGCGTTGGGACTGATGCGTGCCAACCTTTTACTATCGACACTCAGCATCACTGCAGGAAAATTTCTGCGCTATGTGCTGCTGGCCATGTCAACAGTTTCGCTCACAGCCTGTACAAGTCCCACAGCCAAGTCTACACAAACGCTGATGGTTTCGATTGAACCGCTACGCTATTTTGCCGAAGAAATCGCCGGTAATCGTTTTCAGGTGACCACGATGGTGCCTCAAAACAGCAATCCCGAAACCTATGAACCCACTGCACAACAAATGATGGCGCTCAGCGAGAGCCGGCTGTTTTTCATGGTAGGTGAAATTGGATTCGAACGCACCTGGGCAAAACGATTGCAGCAAAACGCTCCCCAAACAACGTTTGTCAATACCTCCAATAGCATCAAACTGATAGCACATGGCCACGGCATCAGCGATCCCCACACGTGGATGAGCTGCAGAAACGCCGACATCATGGCACGCAATATGCTACAAGCCCTCACCCAGTGCTCGCCTAAAGACAGCAGCTATTTTGCAAAGAACTTTCAACGCTTGCAGCAGACGATTGCGCAAACCCACCAAGCCCTCACTGCAACGCTGCAAGGCAAGCACCCCACCTTTCTCATCTACCACCCCTCACTCTCCTATTTTGCCCACGAATATGGCCTGCAACAACTCACCATCGAAGAAGAAGGACGCGAGCCCAGCGCCTTGCAACTGCAACAACTCATCGAAACAGCACGCCAAAGAAAGCCGCGTGTGCTCTTCATGCAAAAGGAGTTTGCCAACCGAAACATTCGCGTCGTGGCCGAATCCACCCACACAAAAATCGTTGAAATTAACCCGCTTTCCTACCAATGGCCGCAAGAAATGCGCCACATCGCACAAGCCCTGAAATGAGTAAGCCCATCATACAAATCCGACAACTCACGGCCGCCTATGCACAAAAGACCGTGCTCCGCGATATCTCACTCACCATTTACGACGACGATTACTTAGGTATCATCGGCCCCAATGGCGGTGGGAAGACCACACTCATGAAGCTTATCTTGGGCATGATGAAACCACTGAGCGGCACCATCGTCTATTTTAAACAAGGAAAGCACGTCGAACAAATCCGCATGGGCTATCTGCCGCAATATACCAATATCGACAAGCACTTTCCCATAGTAGTGAACGACGTAGTGCTTTCGGGCATCAAGCAACCACTTTTCAAGAGCTATACCGCACAACAACGGCAGCAAGCCTTACAAACCCTGCAACAAATGGAGCTTGCCGACTTGCAACAACGCCCTATAGGCCAGCTCAGCGGCGGCCAAATGCAGCGCGTGTTGCTCGCACGTGCCATTGTTGAAAAGCCCGATGTGCTGATTCTTGATGAGCCAAACACCTATATTGACAAGCGATTTCAAGAACAGATGTATCAGATGCTGGCCGACCTCAATCGGCAATGTGCCATCATAATGGTAAGTCACGACATTGCCGAAACTGTGCACTATGCCAAACACATCGCCTGCGTGAACGAAACATTGCACTATCATCCCACAACCGACATCCCGCAAGACAAGCTCGAAGAGCACTTCTTGCACATTTGACTTACTATTTGCGACTGAAATACAAGCCCCTGTTATGTTTTTAGGGTAGTCGAAGATAGGTGATCAAACCTGATTCTCTACGCAAAGAGATGAAGGATGATGCTGATGCTTTCAGTAAAATGAATGATGATTAAAAATATTTTCGAAGAACATAGAATGTCTGCACTTTTAATCATTACCTTTGTATTGTAATTTTAATAAATTGATATATGCATGAACTTAAATGTCCGAAGTGTGGTGCCGTCTTGACCGTTGATGAAGCTGATAATACTCCTTTCCTTGACCGAGTTAAGAATGATGCCTTTGATGCAGGGTAAGTAAAAGACTTACAGAACTCTATAAGCAGCAAAAGATTGAGCAGACTACTGTCCTCCTTCAATCAGGACAGAGGTTTAAGGACAGTGATATGGAATATATTTTCATTATGTTTGAGATGAAGAATGAAGCAGACATGACTACTACCAAGCATAAGAATAAGGATTTCTTTGCTTGGCAGGACAAAGACCGTACCGACAAGGGGCGTGAATATGCTGTACTTATGAGCATACTGAGGGCTGAGAGTGAACTATATAACAATGGTATAATGGATGTGAGTCACCACAATCCAAAGATGTCTGTGATTTGTCTTCCATCTTCATGCCTATCATTTCTCATGTCCAGACTTCCAGAATACTTGGCTTTAGTAGTGAATTACCAACCGTAATATACATGTGAGGATATGAATACAATAATCCTATCAGTCATCCTATCGATTATCCTGATCCTGATCTTTATCATGTTTGGGCTGGGTAGAAAGACACAAGACGTGAAGTTGCAGGAAACTGTAAATGTAAGCCCACCTTGTAAGGAGATGTCTTTGAAGGCATATAAATATGAGTTCAAAGAATTGGTCAAAAAGGATTATTATGTATTTGTGGATGTCTTGACTATTGATGGAAACTACACAGAAAACCAAATAATTGAACTTGCATACATCAGAGTCAATAGAAAAACGGGGAGAATTACAGAAACATACACAACCTTTGTCAGACCCTACAGGCTTGAAAGACTGCATTCTGTGCATGGGAAGTTGGAAAGTGCTCCACTTGCCAAGGATGTGGCCACAAAATTAGAAACCGCTTTTGCGGACGCTGTAGTGATAGGTTACAATATGTTCGCTACAATCGGGTCAATAGTGGCTATGGGCTATATTGCGGGTGTCCCACTTGATGTGAGAATGTTTGACGTATATGAAGAAATGGATAGAGGCCATCGTGAGCCTTTAAGTATAGATGTTCAGCAGACAGCCTGCAGTTTTGGCTATCAAAAACATTCCGATAATCGACTGCTTGACAACTGCTATGCGTGCGAATTTCTCCTCAGGCAACTTATACACTATCATAAAAATATCTAACTTCTAAAAACAATAATTATGAGCGTAAATGTAAGAATCAGAACCAATAATCGTAGACTGAACTTTGAACAAGTTGTAAGTCAACTTGCTACAAAAGGATATAGACTGGTCATTAAATTTATTAATCCAGAAACCTGCGAATTCTATCAATATCGACTATCTACACGTCCTATTGATCTAAGCCTGGAGGATAACGGTTATGAGGTGCGCATCACCTCTTTGGCGTGCAGAGAGGACTACGAACTCTTTGTAAAGACAGTTACCATCATACAAGAGCAGACCGACGGAAACGTTTATTGCGAAGAAGATGACGATGAACGCTTGGATAATGTGTCAACCTTCTTCAACTCGGAATGGATTGAATTACAGATGAAGAACGATGCCATGTGCATCAATACGCTTGTGTTAGGAGAGCATGTCAATGCCCCCAGTCCTGAGCAAATGTGCGAAGTGGGGCTTAGGGGGCCAGTTGGCATGTTCTACGTTGGTGAAAACTTGCTTGAGAAACTGAATATTACCATCAATACGGACTGGCGCGAGATTAGTGAAAAGCTAATAGGGAAATTCCGCTATAGCCAATATGCTCGCCCAAGCGATATTAGGCGTACAATGGTTATAAGTTTTTCTGATGACAACAAGAATGAAGAGAATGCCGGAATGAATGACAAACTGACCTATTATCGTCAAAACTATTATGACATGATTTCCCGCACCGATTATTTTGCCTTGATTGCCCATGATGACAAATCTATTGTCGTCAAATACGAAGACTTTATGAAGGTTGTACCACAACAATGGGAACGTTTCGATAACAGCCAATACTTTACATCACCATTGACCGATAGACAATTCAAAGAATTTTGGGACAGGGCAAGAAAATATAGCCTTGATCAGAATGCTGAAGAGCTGGACTACCATGAAAAGGATGATCAGGAACTTGACTTGAAAATGGCAAAAGCTTGGTTTTTTACCGACGTGGACTATGTGAGAAATCGAATTAAAACACAGGGCTTGCCCCCATGTGCCAGAGCAGAACCTAACCCAGAGGGTATCCCTCCGATTTTTTATGCCATCGCGAAATGTCAAGAGATAATATTTGGCTCAGACAGTTATGCTCCTGAATATATGTCCGTCGTATCAGAAATGAAGAAACGAACAAGGGCTATGCTTGACTTTTGGGAAAAGGAAATGGAAATCCCCGAATGGAAATCTATTCCGTTTAGTGCGTTTTCCGACATGTTTGATGTTATAGAAGAGGACGCATCTATTGTTGATGTGATGGGGACAGAAGCGGAAGACTTCAGAGAGGCAGGGGTCAGCAATTCCGACCTGTTGCTATATATGGGAGCTGTGAAGTTTGATTTCAAGAGGGTGCTTGACAGAATTAGGGCTGGTGCCAATCCTGACTTGGAATTGTATCCTGCAAGTGATGAACATCACGTATTCTGTGCAACCTATGACATGCAAAGCAGGGCATATTCAGATTTCCAGTACCTTTACGCCCTATACAAATGGTATATTGATACGGGCGAGATGATTATGGGGCTTTCAGACTGCGGAAGAATTATTAGCTGTGCTGCCCACATGAAGATGTATGCGTTCATGAACGAACATCGACAGAAGTTTTTAAAGCGACACTAAGATATAAAACCATAATGAATGTGGAGTCTACAGGGTTGAATTTTCAAAATCAGAACATCTCAAAGTCATTTTTTATTGCTGCAATTCTTACTGAGGATTCTGATATAGATATTGTTAATCCTGCTATCGATGAAGTACGAAAGATGTGATGGGCGATATATAGGCGTTTTTATTCTATGAGGGCTTGTATTTCAGTTGCAAATAATAAGCATTATCTAAACACTTGTTTTTATTAGAAAATGACTTATATCTGGAATTTGATGTCAAAATATGTCGTAGTAAAGATGATTTCTCTTACATATAGATGGGAGATAAAAGTTTTACTGAACAGCAATAACTCAAAAATAACCTCCAACGGCATCTTTTGGTCAAAAATATTCATTCTTCTAAGAGTATATAGGTGAAAATTGAGAGGGTGGTAGGTTTTGCAGAGGTCTCGGATTGTTTATCTTACGGTGAGGTGAAAACAACCTTGATGCACTTCGTATTTAATATGACAGCGATTTTGCAGGCGTAGGTCGTTAAGCACCTCGCTAAGAACCCATTTTAAGGTGTCGTTGCGCACCTTTCGTCGTGGTTCTTGGGTTGTCTCCACCGTTTTATAACGGTTGTAACACACATCAACGGTTGTGCCATAAAGATGGCAACTGTTTTGTGTTGCGTTGCGGTTGTGGTTGCGAAGTTTTTGTACATCCTCTTTCGAACGCATTACGCTTGTGACAATAATCTTGTGCAGTGGGATTCCCTTTATTTGTAACGAATCGAAAAAGTTGCGCCCAATGTCTTGTAGCAATATGGCAGCACGTGGTACTAAATAAGGAATGCTTGATTTTAAATTGTCCACATAATAATAAGGATTGCTCCCAATATAGGTGAGTTCACCTTTGCGATGCTCAGCCTCTTGACGGTTTAGCACAGGGTGAACGCCATATTTCTGTGCAGAAATGAGCTGCACATCATTTTGATCGGGAAAAGCCTTTCCAAAATTAGGTACACTATAGATGCGGTTTTTTACCAAGCGACTATCTGCATGAAAGAATTTAGGATAAGCCAAAACAACTTGTACGGTTTGTGTGTCAGCTGCTTGCCCGTTGAAGGATTGCAAGGCAGAATCATCTTGAATATCAATCGTCTCTGGAAGTGTCGTTCCTGAAACTTGCTGCTTAGCAGTGTGGGGCGCGGCACAACGCATAATTCCCAGCAATAGAATGACAAATCCTGCTCCCAACAGAAATCTGTTTTTTGAAATCTTCATGCCTATGAAAAGGTTGTTTTTTCGATAGACAAAGGTAGACTAAATATTTGGTACTCTCAAAAAAATAACATAAATTTGCAGCTAAATTTTAGTAGCTACACATTGATCGAGAAGCATATTGTTTTAGAGGATATTGACCCCGTTGTTTTCTATGGCGTTAATAACAGTCATCTACAAATGATAAAATCACTGTTTCCCAAACTGCGCATTGTTGCACGCGATAATGTTATTCGTGTTTTGGGTGATGAGGATGAGATGGCTAAGTTTGAAGAAGGCGTGGAAAGTATGCAACGCCATGTGCTCAAATATAATGCGCTTACCGACGAAGACATTTTAGACATCATTAAGGGACGAAAGACAAAGAACGACGCTGTGAAAGGTGTGTTGGTTTATAGTATTTCGGGGCGTCCCATTAAAAGCAAATCTGAAAATCAACAAAAATTGGTTGAGGCTTATGAGCATTGCGATATGGTGTTTGCTGTTGGTCCTGCAGGAACGGGAAAGACTTATTTGAGCATTGCGTTGGCTGTGCGTGCACTAAAAGATAAAGTTGTCAAGCGGATTATTTTGAGTCGCCCGGCAGTAGAAGCAGGAGAGAAGTTAGGTTTTTTACCGGGCGACATGAAAGATAAAATCGATCCCTATCTGCAACCCCTCTATGATGCGTTGGAAGACATGATACCCGCCGTGAAGTTGCAAGACATGATGGAGAAGCATATCATTCAAATCGCGCCGTTAGCTTTTATGCGAGGGCGTACCTTGAGCGATGCTGTGGTGATTTTAGACGAAGCTCAGAACACCACTCCGCAACAAATCAGAATGTTTCTTACGCGCATGGGATGGAATACGAAGATGATTATCACGGGAGACATGACGCAGATAGACTTGCCGCGTGAGCAGCGTAGTGGTTTGAAAGAGGCACTCCACATTCTGCATGACACCGAAGGGATTGGAGTGGTAAACCTTGATAAGAAAGACATTGTGCGTCACAAGCTCGTTACGCGTATCGTCGATGCCTATGCTGCATACGACAAGCAAGTGCAGGTCGCAGCTGAAAAAGCCGGCTCTAAAAGTAAGTTGGGGAAGGAAAAAGGCAACGATGACGAACATTATACAACGTTTATAGACCATATAGATAACGACATAAATTGATCATCAAGATGAAAGCATTAACAACAACTGATTTCCATTTCAATGGACAGAAGAGTGTGTATCACGGGAAAGTGCGCGATGTTTACAACATTAACGACGACCTCATGGTAATGGTGGCAACCGATAGAATATCGGCTTTCGATGTAGTGTTGCCCAAAGGAATTCCTTTTAAAGGACAAGTGCTCAACCAAATTGCGGCGAAGTTTTTAGATGCCACAGCTGACATCTGCCCCAATTGGAAACTTGCTACGCCTGACCCTATGGTCACAGTGGGTTTGAAGTGCGAGGGCTTCCGTGTGGAGATGATTATCCGTTCTATCCTTACAGGTAGTGCTTGGCGTGCCTATCAAGAAGGATGTCGTGACCTTTGTGGCGTGAAATTGCCGGATGGAATGCGCGAAAATGAGCGTTTCCCCGAGCCTATCGTAACACCAACGACCAAGGCTGACGAGGGGCATGACCTCAATATCTCGAAAGAAGAGATTATTCGTCAAGGGCTTGTAAGCAAAGAAGATTACGAGGTTATCGAAGACTATACCCGTCGTCTTTTCAAGCGGGGGCAAGAGATTGCTGCTAAGCAGGGATTGATTTTAGTCGACACAAAGTATGAGTTTGGTAAACGTGATGGGAAAATCTATCTCATCGACGAGATTCATACACCCGACTCCAGTCGCTATTTCTATGCAGAAGGCTACGAAGAAAAGTTCAAAGCGGGTCAGCCGCAACGGCAACTTTCAAAAGAGTTTGTGCGCCAGTGGCTCATTGAACACCACTTTATGAATGAGCCAGGACAAAAGATGCCCGAGATTACCGATGAATATGCAAACAGTGTAAGCGAGCGCTATATAGAACTCTACGAACATATCACGGGTGAAAAATTTGATAGAACGACCGAAGAAGGCGACATTGCAACGCGCATAGAACAGCATGTGACCGCCTATTTGCAGTCGCGTTAACTTTGTTTGCGTGTAGAAATATTCCGCGAATGTATAAGCAAGAAGAGATAAAACCCTACGGAAAGGATGCCGAAAAAGGAAAATTGGTGGAAGAGATGTTTGATAACATCGCTCCCACCTACGACACCTTAAATCATCGCTTGTCGTGGGATATAGACCGAGGATGGCGGAAAAAGGCCATCCAAAAGCTGCAACCTTTCGCCCCTCAATGTATGTTAGACATCGCGACTGGTACGGGCGACTTTGCTATTTTGGCAGCAAAGATGCTCCATCCGCAACAGTTATGGGCGGTGGATATCAGCGAAGGGATGATGAAGATTGGTGCAGAGAAAGTGGCAAGCGAAGGGCTTGGAAACATCATTCAGTTTAAAAAGGAAGACTGCACGCAACTTACTTTCCCCGATAATCATTTCGATGCCGTTACCGCAGCGTTCGGTATTCGCAACTTTCAAGACTTAGATAAAGGGTTGAGCGAGATGTGTCGTGTGCTTAAAACGGGAGGACATTTATGTATTATCGAATTGACACAACCCATATCCTTCCCCATGAAGCAGCTTTTTGCGATTTATTCGCACACGTTTTTGCCACTCTATGGCAAACTGATTTCGAAAGATTCCAGTGCATATAGCTATCTCACACACACCATAGAGGCTTTTCCACAGGCCGAAAGAATGGTGGATATTCTAAAGAAATCGGGCTTTCAAGCGGCATCTTTCAAGCGTTTAACGGCCGGAGTCTGCACACTTTATTTAGCAACAAAATAATTCTTCGCCCATTTTAATGGAAACATTTGGACTCATAGGCTATCCCTTGGGACACTCGTTCTCGATAAGTTTCTTCAATGAGAAGTTTGCTAACGAAGGTATTGATGCACAATATTGCAATTTCCAAATCGAGAATATCGCGTCGTTACCCGAGGTCTTGGCGCAAAATCCCACGTTGAAGGGGCTTAATGTCACGCTGCCTTATAAGGAGGCCGTCATCAGTTTTTTGGATGATATAACGCCCGAAGCCCGTGCCATTGGTGCTGTGAATGTTATCCGCGTGGAGCATAAAGGTGGTAAAACGCTGTTGAAAGGTTTCAATAGCGATGTGATTGGTTTTACAAAGAGCATAGAACCTATGCTCGAGCGTTTCCACAAAAAAGCCCTCATCTTGGGCACAGGCGGGTCGGCCAAGGCCATTCATTACGGCTTAAGGTCATTGGGCTTAGAGACCTTGTTTGTGAGCAGGAAGGCCAAGGCAGATGCCATCACGTATGATGAGGTGACGCCAGAGCTCATTCGCGACTATCATGTAGTGGTCAACTGCACCCCCTGCGGCATGTATCCCAAAGCCGATGCGTGTCCACCACTTCCTTATGACGCTATGGACAGCCACCATTTGCTTTACGATTTAATCTATAATCCCGATGAGACGCGCTTCATGCAGAAAGGCATTGAGCGTGGCGCCTTGGTGAAGAATGGCTTAGAAATGCTGCTTTTGCAAGCTTTTGAGAGCTGGAACTTTTGGCATCAACAATAACCCCATCCCCTTTAAACAACATTATCAATGGACAATCGTTACATGCAACGCGGTGTCAGTGCTGCGAAAGAAGATGTGCACAACGCCATTAAGCACATCGATAAAGGAATTTTCCCACAAGCTTTTTGCAAAATTCTTCCCGATATTCTGGGCAACGACCCTGCCTATTGCAACATCATGCACGCCGATGGGGCAGGCACAAAGTCGTCACTGGCCTATTTATATTGGAAGGAGACGGGAGACTTGAGTGTCTGGAAAGGGATTGCGCAAGACGCCATCGTGATGAATACCGACGATTTGCTTTGCGTCGGGGCCGTAGACAATATCTTGGTTTCGAGCACCATCGGTCGTAACAAGTTGCTTGTTCCGGGCGAAGTCATTTCGGCAATCATCAATGGCACCGAGGAACTCTTGGCCGAACTGCGCGCTATGGGTATCGGCATCACGCTTACCGGTGGCGAGACGGCCGATGTGGGCGACTTGGTACGCACCATCATTGTCGACTCAACCGTCACATGCCGCATGCGTCGTGCCGATGTGATTGACAACCGAAACATCCAGCCGGGCGACGTTATCGTGGGATTGAGTTCCACGGGGCAAGCCACCTATGAGCACCACTACAACGGAGGTATGGGCAGCAATGGGCTTACGAGTGCCCGCCATGATATGTTTGCCAAGTATTTGGCCGAGAAATATCCCGAGAGTTTCGATCACAACGTGCCCGAAGCGCTGGTTTATAGCGGACAATATGCACTCACCGACAGTGTGCCCGGCACTTCGCTCAACGCAGCTCAACTGGTGCTTTCGCCCACGCGCACCTATGCCCCCATCATCAAACACATGTTAGACGCACAACGTCGAAACATCCACGGCATGGTGCATTGCACGGGAGGCGCACAAACGAAGGTGCTCCATTTCGTGGGTCAAGGCTGCCATGTCATCAAAGACAACCTCTTCGCGCTTCCGCCTTTGTTCCAAGCCATTCAAAAGAGTTCGGGCACTGCGTGGCGCGAAATGTATCAGGTGTTTAACATGGGACATCGCATGGAACTTTATGTTACGCCCCAGGTCGCCGACGAACTCATCAGCATCAGCCGCAGTTTCAAGGTCGATGCGCAGATTGTTGGCCGCGTGGAAGCCGGCGAAAAGCAGCTCACGATTGTTTCGCCCTACGGAACATTCGAGTATCAATAGACAAAACAAAGATTTATAACAGAGATAAAAGGTAAAAAGATATGCCCGATAACAACAACATACTTCAGAAATTAGATGGGTTGGAGAGCCGCTTCGAAGAGGTGAGCACGCTCATCACCGACCCCGATGTGATAGCCGACCAACGGCGCTACGTGAAACTCACCAAGGAATGGAAGGATTTAGGCGACATCATGAATGCGCGCAAACGCTACATCGCCTGCCTCAATGCCATCCGAGAGGCCAAGGATATTTTGGCCAACGAAAGCGACAACGACATCAAGGACATGGCACGCGAAGAGCTGGCCGAAAACGAAGCGCTGCAACCTCAATTAGAAGAAGAGATAAAGTTGCTGCTGGTGCCGAAAGACCCCGAGGATGCAAAGAATGTGCAAATGGAAATTCGCGCCGGAACAGGTGGCGACGAAGCGGCGCTCTTTGCCGGCGATTTGTTCAACATGTACAAGCGCTATTGCGACACCAAAGGCTGGACACTCAGCGTGACCGATGTTTCCGAGGGTGCCGTGGGAGGCTATAAAGAGATTGATTTTGCCATCAGTGGTGCCGATGTCTATGGCACGATGAAATATGAAAGTGGCGTGCATCGCGTGCAGCGCGTGCCCGTTACCGAGTCGAATGGACGCATGCAAACCAGCGCTGCCACAGTGGCTGTGTTGCCCGAAGCCGACAAATTCGAAGTCAACATCAACGAAGGCGACATCAAATGGGACACCTTCCGCTCGAGCGGTGCCGGCGGACAAAACGTTAACAAGGTAGAGTCGGGTGTGCGGTTGCGCTATCCCTGGCGAAATCCCAACACGGGCGAGGTGGAAGAGATACTCATTGAATGTACCGAAACGCGCGACCAGCCCAAGAACAAAGAGCGCGCGCTGAGCCGTCTCTACACCTTTATTCACGACCGTGAGCACCAAAAATATGTAGACGACATTGCCAACCGACGCAAAAGCCTTGTGTCTACGGGCGACCGTTCGGCCAAAATCCGCACCTACAACTTTCCGCAAGGGCGCGTCACCGACCATCGCATCGGCTATACCACCCACGACTTGCAAGGTTTTCTCAACGGCGACATTCAAGATATGATCGATGCGCTCACCGTGGCCGAGAACGCTGAAAAACTAAAGGAGACGGAGCTATCCTGAACCTTCATTCTTAACGTTCCCGAGCCGAAACGTGTTAGTTACAGCGTATCTAATCTGTTTCGGAGAAAAAACACGTTAGTTACAGCGTATCTAATCTGTTTCAGAGAAAAAACGCGTTAGTTACAGCGTATCTAATCCGTTTCAAAGAAAAAACGCGTTAGTTACAGCGTATCTAATCCGTTTCAAAGAAAAAACGCGTTAGTTACAGCGTATCTAATCCGTTTCAAAGAAAAAACGCGTTAGTTACAGCGTATCTAATCCGTTTCAAAGAAAAAACGCGTT
>ERZ772945.654-NODE-654-length-27000-cov-6.817109_pt1 | contig 27000 bp, 25 predicted proteins | sample MGYA00511681_ERZ772945 | MGnify/ENA primary metagenome ERZ772945 (study PRJEB29015, sample SAMEA2737943) | human oral metagenome | biome: human oral; feature: human-associated habitat; material: dental | place: China | collected 2143 ...
CCTCCCATTTGTGTACACTATTGCGATCCCAAGGCCACCCACAACCCAAGCCCACGGCGCAACAGTGTACACAAATGCCCTAAAACGGCACCGAGAGGCCATTTTGGCCGATCTGTGTACACTCCTGCGTCATCGCCCTGGCGGTGAGGCCCACATCGCCGGGGTGGTGACGCAACCACCCACCCACACGAACTCACGAAGCCTTCTATAATTTCCGATTGTGGTACGACGCGCTTATCTATCTTGACCAGTGTCCTTTCCCTTCTTGCAGCAGTCCATTTCCAAGCGTGAGCTCAGACGCTACACCTCGACACTTCGCAAGATACTGCACCCCCCAGCGGCTTTCCCCAGACCATGACCTAGCGTGGCCTAGCGCCTCGCGCAGCTTTGCACGCCCCTCCCAACGGACACGTCTCTGTGTGTCCGTTGGGAGGGGCGGCTCCCTGGGACCAGATGCGACCCAAGGGAACCAGCTGCGAGGACGAGAGGCGGTTCGGGCGAGCTCATAAAAGACGACATCCCCCAGATTCGGTGCGACGCGTTTCCGGCACCTTTGGGAATATCGGATAGTGATTCTGAGAGCCGCGAGGATGCCAGGGCGGAGAAACTCGATCATGCTCTTCTGAATTGACGATTCCTCGTCAAGCCTTCTCCAACCAATTTTCCCGCCCCTATGAGCGCAGACAGGTGCGCGCTGGCGCTACGCTTTGAGACTCCGGCGGCATCGGCTGCCTCCGTCAACGTGAAGCTGGTTCGAGATTCCGCAAGCTCCAGTATCGCATCATCGATGCTTCCTGACTTGTGAGCCGGCACCTTGCCCATGAGCAGGATTCCATGCGCATCGGGGGTAGTGGCCCGAAAAACACTTCCATCCACAAGAGATGGGTCGCTGCCCATGAAGCTCCGCGCGTACTTGAAAAGGTTTCGCGTGCCGCTTCCCAGCTCCTCCGCAAACCCTATTTGAGTAAAGACATTGGCGATTGAGGGGTTCTTTGGCATTGGGCTAAAGTTGCTGAGAGTGATGTTCCCCTCAAAAAACGTTCTGCTGGCGTTCTCGGTATGCAGCCCCACGCGGTTAATCCCCAGCTTTGCTGAATAGGGGCTCGTAAACTCTCGATGAATGAGCATGTTCGAAATGAGCTCGCGACACACGATTCCCCGGACGCTAATCCTCGCATCGCCCTCAAGAAAGAACGGATCGGGGAGGTGACGCTCGCAAAAGCCCATAAGGACATCGTACGCGTCGATGAGGTTCGTTCTTACAACTAGACGATCGTCATACCGGTCTTCATCGCGCAGCCTGACCACGGCGTCGGTCTTATAGGTGGGGCAGAGCGAGCCAATCGTCTCGTCTTTGCCGAACAGCAAGCCAGAAGCAAGGGTAAGGCCCTCTTGTCCCGTCAAATAGTCTTTGACTAAAAGCTGGGCGCTACGCAGAAGCTGCTCATCGTCCAGCTCTTCCCATGGATGTCCTGGTCGCCGCGCTGCAGCCATTCGCCTAGCGCGGCCTATGAGGTCTGAACGCAGGTCATCTAACTTCAAATAAGGAAAGATGCGACGTTCGGTCTCAAGGCTACTCTTGCGAATGTACATGGCTGAAATCTGGCTGCTTGAGCTGACCTTCACATCGGCGTCTGCAATGCGGTCGTATACAACGCCTTTGTACCGATGAACATCTGGGCTCATGGGGACCCAGATGCGGATGACTGTCTTATTGCTTGCGGCAATCGCTTCGGTCTCAAGCATCACTACCGGGTCGAACAGCTTTAGATTGCACGCGACGTTGGCGATGTTGCGCTGTATGTCGGCCACTACCCCTTCAGCAACGCCAGCGACTGTTCCATCGTCTTCTACTCCGAGGTAAATGCTGCCGCCCATATGATTGGCAAATGCACAGATAGTCTGGAAGGTGTCAGGCGCCGGCTGTGCTCCACACCTTTTGAATTCCACCGACGCGGACTCACCCTAGGCAATTGTCTCTAGCAGCCTAGATTCCATGCAGCGGTCCCATTTCTACACGCAGCTCTCGTACTGCTACGACGATATCACGATTCGAGAAGCATTCAGGAAAACTCAGGAAGTATATCGTGAATAGATTCCTGAATTACCTGATTTTAACCGAGCAAGCCTTCTTAAGGGACTTTCTCGGTAACGGGACCCCGGCAAAGCGGAAAGTCCACGCTGGTCCAAGCTGCGTTCCCAGACTACCTGTATGTTAACCTCGAAGAGCCCGCCGTTCGGGCCCGCACACTGGCCGACCCCACCGGCTTTGTCGCCACCTTGCCGGAGCGGTCCATCATCGACGAAGCGCAGTATGTTCCCGAACTCTTCTCGGCCATCCAAGCAAAGGCCGACAGGCGAAATCTTCCCGGCCAGTTTGTTCTCTCAGGCTCGCAGAACTTCCTTCTCCTTCGCTCCATCAAGCAATCCCTTGCTGGGCGGGTCGGCATTGCCTACCTCATGCCCTTGTCATACCCCGAGATTCGCTCATCCAATCCCGCAGTTAGCCTACCGGAGCTTATGGTAAGGGGGTCTTACCCCGCCCTTCACGCCTCGGATGTCCCTACAAGACTCTTCTACGAGAACTACCTCGATACCTATGTCACACGCGACGTCATGGGTTATCTTGACGTGCGCAACGAGCGCGATTTCCGCCGCTTCATCGTTGCCTGCGCAGCACGCGCGGGCAACTTGGTGAACTACGCCAACCTTGCTCGTGACATGGGTGTGAGCGTTCCGACCGTACGCTCATGGTTCTCGATCCTCGAGTCGAGCTTCGTCGTGAACACACTGGCGCCCTATTCCGCCAACATCGCCAAGAGACTGACGAAGACATCGAAACTCTACTTTTGCGATACGGGGCTGCTCTGCCATCTGCTGGGCATCGGTGACGTGCTCGCCTTGTCAAGGAGCCCGTTTCTTGGACCAATCTTCGAGAGTTTTGTGCTATCGGAGCAGCGGAAGCGGCGCCATACCACACGTATCCGCCCCAACCTCATGTTTTACCGAGACGACAGCAAAATAGAGGTCGGCCTTGTCGATGCCACCGACACTTCGCGGTCACTACTCTGCGAAATCAAGCCGGGGCAAACTTATCGCAGTTCGTTTACCCGGAACCTGAGGACCGTCGGTCGGATGCCTGGCCTCGAGAACGCGACACTCAACGTAGTGTACGAAGGCGAAGGGGCATTCGTCGATGAGGGCGTGTCAGTGTTCGGCATCCGCGAGTGGCTCACACGTTGACACCTGCCGATTCCGCAGCTGTATGCGGGCGGATGGCATTGAGCCGACGGGCTACTCCCGCTCGATAAGGTGCTCCCACCACCTCTTTGTGACGACCGGGACGGCCACGCGGCACTCCGAGGCGCGCCCGCGCCGCCGGTTCCATGCCATGTGGCTGCTGGCGAGGTCGGAGGGAGCGTGTTCGCCCTCGAGCTCGCCGTCCCGGTGAGGGTCTCGGAGAACGCGGCAACCCTCATACCGGGGCGCCTGCGCGACGCCATGGCGAGGCCGGAGCGTCTCCGACGTGCTGTCGGGCGGGGTCGAGGCGGACGACTCCTTCCTCGCCGCGCGCGACGGGACGAGGAGGCACGGGCAAGTGCTGTCCACGGGCACGCGGCCGATGCTCGCGGCGGACGGGCGCGCCTCGGGCGCCGCTCCCCCGGATTCGTCCCGCCACGTTCGCGGCGCGGACCTCGTCGGGTACCCGAGCTCGACGATGGCGCCGGCATAGCTATGGTCGAGTTCAGTGAGGGTCCCTATCGCGAGCCTTCTCCTCTCCTGGCCGTGCATGTGGTCTTCCTCCCAGTCCCGTCTTGGTCCAAGATTTCCACCGCAGTCCCGACTACGTTCGTTTACATAATCATCGACAAGCGGATAGCTTCCGTCATCCACCCCAATGCCTTTCAAATGTAGGAAATTAATATTTTTTGCATAAACATATACGTAATCATGATTCTTGGCGACAGTGGTGCCGTAATCTTTTCCCGACCGCTTTGTAACACGCGGGAGAGAGGCCACAAAGCACCCCGCCCCGAATACCTCGTCGCAGATCTTCCGCAGGTTGGCGGACTCGTTGTCGTCGATGGAGCTGAAGACGGCCCCGTCGCTGGAAAGCAGGTCTCTCAACAGCAGCAGTCTCGGGTAGATCATCGAGCGCCAGTCGGAATGGAGGCGGCCGTTGGAGGTGGTGTTCTCCACCAGCCGGCCACCCTCCTCATCGTAGTCGGCCCGGGTACGCGCGAAGTCGTCGTCGTAGAGGAGGTCGTGGCCCGTGTTGTAGGACGGGTCGATGTAGATGAGCTTGACCTTGCCGGCGTAGGTGGAACGCAGGAGCTTGAGGGCATCCAGATTGTCTCCCTTGATGTAGAGGTTGCCGGTCGTGTCCCAGCCCACGGACCTCCCGGGCTCGGGCCGCATGTCTGGTCAATGGGTGTGTAGGCCTCGGCCTTTGCCTGGCGCTTGCCCGGCCAGGTGAACTGGTAGCGCTCACGCTGTCCCTCGGCCACGTCGCCCACAAGCTCGCGCAGGGCGTCGGCATCAATGGCCGCGTGCACGATGCCGTCCTCACCGGCCACCTCGATCACCACGGAAGGGAACAACTCTGCCAGCTTCTCCGCATTCTCACGTTCGATGTCAGGGGTAGTGGTGCTCATCTTCTCGGTCATTTACTCGCCTTCCTTTTCCAGCAGGGCCCTCAGGTCGTCGATGTCGGGCAGGGCCTCCTGCAGGTCGTGCGGGATGTCCTCCGGCGTCAAGTAGGTGGCCACTCCCATGGGGCTCGTGTAGCTCTGTATCACCAGGTTCACGAAGGCCTTGTTCATGTCCTTGCAGAGCACGATGCCAATGGATGGGTTCTCGTGCTCCTTCTTCTCGAACTTGTCCAGCACGGCCAGGTAGCCCGAGAGCTGGCCCAGGTAGGCCGTCTTGAAGGGCCCGCACTTAAGCTCCACGGCCACCAGGCAGTTGAGATCGCGGTTGAAGAACAGAAGGTCAATGTACTGGTCCTCGCCGAAGGCGTCCAGGTGGTACTGGTTTCCCACGAACGTGAAGCCCCGCCCGAAGGCCATGATGAAGTTCTTCACGTCCTGGATCATGGTCCGCTCCGCCACGCGCTCGTCCACGTCCGCCAGGTCGCGCACGCCCAGCTCCTCGGTGTTCATGTAGTCGAGCAGGTACTCGTCCTTGAAGGCCTCGATGACACGCAAAGCCCGCTGGGAGCTGGGCATGGTGGCCAGGAAGTTGTTGGGCATCTGCCCCTGGTGGTGGTAGTCGTCGCGCTTGATGGCGCGGCGCAGGTCCTCCACACGGTAGTGCTCGCGGGCGCAGCATCGTATGTAGAAGAACCGCTCGTCGCGGTCCTTGACTTTCTCGAGTATCGTGCGGTGCTGGGTGAAGCCAATGCCTAGGAAGTCCTTCGCAGGGAAATCCGGCACTTTCTGCACTTGCAAGTGCAGAAAGTCATCACTCGGCAATTCTGCACTCGCGAGTGCAGAATCCGACGCCTCGCCTATGACGGGCGCCCAAACCTCGTAGAGAGTCTTCATGTAGTAGAGGTTGCGCTCGGAGAATCCACGTAGACCCGGAAGCTCCCGCTGGAGCTGCCCGCTTACGGCCTTGAGTGCTCCCTCGCCCCACCTGCCGCTCTCCACCCGTTCGGAAACAAACCCGCCGACGCTGTAGTAGAGACCCAGTTGCAGGGCATTTGCGCGTTTGGCCGCCTGGTACTGGCTTTGAAGTATGGCCTGCTTGATGGCCTGCACATCGTCGTTGTATTCGATGTAGTCGCCCACGGTTGGTCACGCTCCTCCCTGAGCTTCTCAAGCTCCTGTTGCTTCCGCTTCAGTTCCGCGAAGAGCTCGTTCCTGCGGTTGATCTGCCTGGCCTTGCGGCACCTGGCGTCCAGGTCGGAGATCTCCGCCTCCAGGGCCGCCCGGCACTTGGCGCGGACGAGCCTGCCGTCGATGTCACGCCCGTCCGTGTCCCCGAAGGCCACCTGGGCGCAGATGGAGTCCCATGCCTCGTCGAGGGACTCACCCGTGAGGGTGAGCGCGTCGATGCTGTCGGAGGCTTGCAGGCCCCGCCGGACCACGTAGGTCCTCCCGTTGGGCTCGCAGCGGAACACGAGCCTGTGGGGGTTGGCTGCCGCTATGGCCCCGATCGCCCCCCGTGGGCTCTGCGTCCCCCTTCAGGTCCAGCCGCACCACCATGATCTCGTGGACGGCCTCCCCGTCCGCGAGGCCCAGGGTCGCGGTCTTGATGGAATTGGCCACCGTGATCGCCCCGATGTCGTCCACGAACGACCGCCTGATCTTGGCGTCCAGCGTGAGGTGTCGATAGAAGGCCTCCTTGGGCAGGCGCCGTTCCACCTCAGTCGTGCTCGGCAGGCCTAGCATTTGGACCTCACCACCAAAAAGCAGATCAGCTCGAAGTCGTCGAGCCCCCGGGATGTCGTTCTCGAGGAAGCCGGTCGTCCCGCCCCCGAAGAAGCTGTCCACGTCCGACTCCTCCTTAGCGCCCACGATGGAGGCGACGGCGTCGGTGACGTCAGCGAGCTCGCCGGAGCCACAGGCCTGGTCAAAGTTGCCGAGGAAGCTGCGGGCCGCCTCGCCCTCCATGGGGGCGATGATGATCTGCCTGCCGGGGTCGGCCTCCACGCCCAGCTCGGTCGTCGTGAACCCGTTGAAGGGCAGGTAGGCCACGGGCCCACCCCCGGGCTTGTCCACCACGAGGAAGTTGTTGCCCAGCCCGTCCTCCACGCCGAAGGACTTGAAGCGGGCCCTCCTGCGTATCCAGCGTGCGCACTCCGAGGCCACGGACTTCTGCGTGAGCTCGTTACGCAGCCTGATCTCCAACCGCGTGCCGTAGAGCCCCTGCTCGCGCGAGAGGCACGGAATGTAGAACTCGCGCGCTTGCTTCTTGGTGCGCCCCTTCGTGAATGCCTGCGAGGTGAAGATGAACCGGAACTCGTCGAGTCCGTCGAGCTGGTCCTTCAGCTCCTGGTAGGCATACATCGAGAAGACCTCGGCGGCTACGGAAACGCGGTCCCCCGCCTCGATGGTGGTCACCAGATCGTCCTTCACGATATTGGCCCGGTTGTCGAAGAAGGGAGGGTGGGTGACGGTGCCCATGCCTACCTCGCCTCAGAGAGCCTCTCGATGAGACACATCTTCACGTAGGCGGTAAGGCTCACACCCTTGAGGGCAGCAGCCTCCTTGGCCGAGTCGCGAAGCGTCCGGGGGATCCGCATGGTCAGGGGCACGTTTTCGGATCCTGTGGGGAAGGCCTGTATCTCGGTCTGCGTGGCCCCCGATTCGAGCAGGTCGGAGTACTTCATGGGCCACCATTCGTCCAGAATGCGCTGTGCAATACATATGAAGGTGATTCTAGCAGAGTGGCCTGCCGCTCGTGATGCGACAGCGGGATACGAGCGAAGTTGATGCAGCAAAGGAAGAGAGAAGTCTTTGGGAATTTAGGGCTGAAGTGGGTACGTCGCTGGTGGGGACGCTCTCGGTATCTGACGGCTTCACGCTCTTCGTGGAGGCCATCAAGAAATACGAGTCAGCGATCGACGACGCCCTTGCCATCGCCGCCAAGATTAAGGCGGCCCGTGACGCCGGGGAGTTCGATGGGAAAGACGACACCGGCGACGCAATTGGTCCGCAGGGCCCGCAAGGCGCAATGGGAGCGCAGGGGCCTGCCGGGACCGACGGCAGGGACAGAGTAAGCGTCACGCACTCCTGGGCCGGCACCGTGCTCACAGTGCTGGCAGGGGCTCGGGGGCTGGGGCCCGAGGCTCCCGCGAGGGTGGACGTCGCGTCCTGCCGGAGGGACGTCCTGGGACTCAGGTCATAGTGCTACATTTGGCAGCATCTTGGGATAACTGTCCCGTGCGTAGCCGATCTTGAATGGGCAGCATTGGCCTTCATTTGTTTTTATGTACCCGCCGCGTCGATTTAACGCGCGTTCCGCTGGTGATGGCAGGATCGATGGCAAGCAGGCAATTGGCAATGGCGCATGCTTGGTAAATTGCAGTCGAAAGCCGCTCCGGCGACCGAAGGCAAAGCCGCCAGCGACAATTCTTTCAGTCATCGCTCTTGTGCATCGCTCCTGACCTGCGGGAATGCAAGACGGCAAAGCCACTGGCTACGATTCATTTCGCTAAACAGGTTCCAATGAAGAAAATCAGCCACTTTGTCATCCGTTTCGAGTAGTTCCGAACCCCAAAACCTGCTCGTTTCTGTCCCCGGGACAAAAACGAAACTGCGAGCCTTCGGCGGCAGAAAAGTTTCCTGCGTTGTCCCACGTGTTGTCCCAAACGCCCATGCGACAACACGTGGCGGGATTTCGCGGCACGACGGTCAAAGCTGATGACCCAACTGGAGTCGACTGGAATGACGCAGCAACAAACGAGCGTGAAAGAGTGGGAATAGCGGGAACTGGCTTCTGAACTCGCGTTTTGGTGCTGCCGAGTACCGCCCGATACTGTTTCGGCATCGCCGCAGGGTAAAGCCACCAGCGAAATAGCGGGAATAACGGCCTCCGGACCTCCTGGTTCGGAGGCTTTCTTTTTGCATTCCTACCTGGGAAAACGACCAGATTATTCTCAACTGCCCCTACTGGGCGGCACAGCGGAGTACTCGGCGGTACGGGAATAATCGGGTCCTGCGGGAATAATTCACAATTCGGGTCCCCCGAGAGCTGATTTTGCGCAGCCGAAACTGAGTTGAAACTGCGAGGCGGATTTAAGCCCTCTTCAATTACATTTGCTAGGTCAACAAACGGGAATATAAAAACGCGAAAATCGGTTTCCGTAGTTTCGGTAACCCCGAATGCCGTCGAATGACGCCGCTCATTCTGAGTGTATTTGCTTGCATTGTTGCAGCTTTTGCTACAATGCAAGCATGAAACTGATTGAAGCCATACGAGTCGTCAACGACATCGCCTCTTCCCAAAGGGGGCTCTTCACGTCTGCCCAGGCGCAGGCGCTCGGCGTCGAGCGCTACGCGCTCTCGAGGCTGGAGGGGCTCGGCAACATAGAGAGGCTCGCGAAGGGCGTCTACCGCATGGGAGGCTCGCCGAGCACGCGGGAGGAGGACGTCCTCGCGGCCTGGCTGTCGATCGACCCAGGGAGACGCCCCGGCGACATCGCAGGCGAAGGCGTGCCCGTCGCCATGGGGGCGACGGCGGCATGGCTCTACGGCATCGGCGAGGTCGGCCCCTCGCCCTACGAGTTCTGCACGCCCGAGAGAAAGCAGACCAAGCGCCCAAACCTGATCATCAGGAAGCGCCGCCTCGAACCGAAGGACGTGGCGATCGTCTCGGGCATTCCAGCGACGAGGCCCTGGCTCACGGTAGTGGACCTGATTGACTCCGGGGAGGACCTGAGCCTGGTCACGAACGTGCTCGCGGACGCGCTCGAAAGGGGCTTTGTCGAAGACGAAGGTGTGCTGAGGGAATCGGTCGACGCGAGGGGGGCAAAAGTCGGGATGCCGGCGGGGGCCAGCCTGTACGATGCGCTAACTAGGAGGCGGGAAGAATGACGTACGAGAACGGCGGCCAGCTCGACAGGGCCCTGAAGAAGGCCGTGCGCGACAGGGGCGGCGACCCCGGGGACGGCTATCGCCAGGCTTTGCGCGACCGGTTCCTGTGCAGGGTGTTTAGCGACCCAGATGGCCGGTTCATCCTCAAGGGCGGAAGCGGGCTGCTCGCGCGCATTCCCGACGGCCGCGCCACGCGCGACATCGACTTCGCGACGGCATCGCGGAAGTCGTCCGAGGACGCGCTCGCGGCGCTCGTCGAGCTCGCCGGCAGGGACATGGGGGATTTCCTCGCGTTCAAGCTTGACAAATGGTCCGAATCACTCGACGACAACGGCTACTCGCGTCTGCTCAAGCTGCGCTTCCAGACCTTCTTGGGCCACGAGGAGAAGGACCCCATCCTCATCGACCTGTCGCTGGACTGCGACATCACACAGCCCGCAGATCGCATCGTCCCCGCGAACAGGGTTCGCGTCGAGGGGCTCGAGTCATGCGATTACCTCGTCTATCCGCTTCCCGATCAGCTGGCAGACAAGCTGTGCGCCATAATGGAGACGCAGCCGAGCGGCTGGCCATCGTCGAGGATGAAGGACCTCGTCGACGTCGTCTACTACGCAACGAACGTCACCCTTGCCCTCAAGGACCTCGCCCGCGCGATCGAATGCGAGTGCCGCAAGCGCGGCATGGGCGTGCCGTCGCGCTTCGAGGCGCCGGCTGCTTGGGCCGGGAGCTTCGCGGCGTTCGCCAAGAAGAGCGGCCTCCCTGGAGAGCATGCCTCTTTCGCGGCGGCAACGTCGCTTGCCTCCGCGTTCTTCGATCCCGCCCTCGGTGGGTCCCTCGCGCGAGAAAACGCCTTTTGGAATTCCGATTCCCTGTGTTGGAGGCGAAAAGAGCCGGCAGAAACAAAGGAAAGGTAGGTTCGCATTATGCGGCTTGGGCTCATGGGAACGACCGACGACGGCAAACGGGCCGCCACGCTTCTCGGCACAGGCGCCCTCTGCGCGGCCACGTACCTCATCGACATCCTGTGCGCGGGGCTGAACGATCCAGGCTCTGCGGCGCTTACCGCCAATGTCGCCCTGCCATTAGACCTCATGGTGGTGGCGCTGCTTGCATTTTGGATAACTTATGTCCGACCGCGCGGGAAGTCGTTAACCACAGCTTCCCCCATCATTAGGTATGAGGTTCCCTCCCAGGACGCTCAACCGTACCGCGAGGGAGAGCGCCTGCGCAGGTAGAGACTCTGTAGAGGCCTCCGGGCATGTTGCCCGGAGGCCACCTTTCGTGGTAGAATTAGGTATGTTATAGGTATGTAGGAGAGGAGGGCGGGAATGGGCGCGTACTCGGTCCCGGAGCACATCAGGGCGATGAAGCCCAGGGGCACGATGGTCAAGGCCATCAGCGGCCACTACTACGTCTACGAGTATCGCTCGGTGACCGAGGGCGGGAGGAGGAGGACGAGGATGGGCCGCTGCGTGGGCAAGATAGAGGAGGGCCGCGGGTACGTGCCCAACTCCGGCCGCGCGTCCGGCTCGGAGATCACCACCCTGGAGTTCGGCGACTGGGCGGTGGCGCTGTCGGCCTCGGCACCGGTGCGCGGGCTGCTCGGGGAGCACTTCCACGCCGACGACGCGGATCGGATATGGGCGCTGGCCTGCATGTTCTGCGTGCGTGGCGTCACGCCGGCGAGGGACGCCAGGAGGGTCTGGGAGCAGTCGGCGCTCTCGCTGGCCCTGCCCTCCGTCGCCCTGGGGGAGCGGGCCGTGGGCGAGCTGCTCGACGCGCTCGGTCGCAGGCAGGGGCCGGTGCTCGCGTTCGAGCGGGCGCTCGCGGAGGCGAGCTCGCGCCTGGTCGCCGTCGACGGCCACGTGGTCGGCTCGGGGTCGCTCCCCGACGACCTGGCCGGCAAGGGGTATCGGTTCGGCGCCACCCACTGCGACCAGACGAGCCTGCTCATGGCCTACGACGCCCTCGGTGGCTCGCCGCTCGCCTGCCGCATCGTCGAGGGCGGGCTGCCCGGCAAGGCGTCGCTCGCCGACCTGGTCGCCGACGTGCCGCTCGACGGCGTGCTGTGGCTCGTCGACTCCGGCTTCCACAGCGCGGCCAACGTCGAGCTGCTGTCGAGCGGGAACAACGACTACATCATGCCGCTGCACAAGGGGCTCAGGGCATGCAAGGACGCCGTGGCCGAGATGGACCTGCGCGAGCGGTTCAGCTGGGCGCGCGGGCGCAAGGCGACGGTGGTCGAGTGGAAGGAGCACGACGCGGGCGGCGGGCGGCGCGTCCTCGTGCTGCGCGACTGCGACCAGGCAGCGCCCGGGAGGGCAAACTACCTGCGCTATCTCGCACAGGGCCGCAAGGGCTACACCGAGGACGGCTTCGCCTCCGCCGAGCCCCTCTTCGGTGTGTGCGTGCTGCAGACGAGCCTGGCGGACGCGACCGCCGAGCAGGTCTGGGACCACCACGAGAGACGATGGGCGATCGAGACCTACTACGACTGGCCCGAGAACGGCATGGGCCTCCGGGGCCTCTGCCAGCGCGACCACTGCCGCGCGCAGGGTCTCGCCTTCGTGTGCCTCGTCGCGTCGCTCGTGCGCAGGGAGCTCGCCGACCTGGTCGGGGGGCGGCTCCCCGGCCGTACCGTCGACGAGGCGCTGCTCGACGCCCGCCTGGCCGAGGCGCACCTCCGGGCCGGGAGATGGGGATGCCGCGACCGCGAGGGGTCAGTCAGGAGGCTGTTCGATGCCCCAGGTGTGCCGCTCGAGGCGAGGTTCCCCATTCCCGCCCCAGCGCATACCTAATGATGAGGGAAGCTGTGGTTAGACCGCCGTCGGCATGACGACGGTGGTCTAACAGAGAGATAAATATAGACGATACACTGGTGGAGCTGTTGCGAGTACGGTGGACGAACCTGTACGGAAGCTTGGACTGCAAGAGACGCCGGGACAGACTGCCGTAACCCGAGATGACCATCCCACCCGCCGGACGAGAGTGGTGGGATGGAGCCGCAGGACGTGGGGACGGGAGCATGGAGTGCTCCAAACGGGAGATGTACAGGGACATGGCGAGAGCGACGAAGTGGGACGAGCTAAGATCGGGGGGTCACAGCGGAAGGCGGCTGCTATAGGCGGCCGAAGACCAGCCTGCGGAGCAGCCCCGCAATGCCCCAGACAGCCTTGCAATGGCGCGTAGAGCCCCCACGGCTTGGCGCGAGCCCATAGCAGACGACCGACGGATGGGAAGGGTCCCTCTCCTTGTCGAGACAACGCGCTCGACAAGCGAATCGCTACTCCGACCTCTTGCGCTTGTGCTTCCCTTGACGGAGGTTCTTTATCTCTTTAACGCTCAGGTGGGCGAGCTGGGCATAGTGCAGCAGCGTCTGCTCGCTTAAGCGCATCATCGCCAGCGGCTTGCCCTTCTTGTCGCTCTCAAGCAGGTACATCCTTCTACAGTCGACATCTTGCACCTCGAAGGAGCCGTGGGCGAAGGCGTTTCTGATGTAATAGAAGATCGCCTCGGTATCGGGCATATCGGATCGCGGAGCGAAGACCAGGAGGTCCCTCTTCATGGCATCAGACCCTAGGCGCTTTACCGCCGATGCGGCCACCTCTTCGACGGTCTGGCCGTTCTCAACCCTGATGTACCTGTCCTTCCTCTTGAGGGGACCTGTGATCTCCCCAAGAATCGTCAGGAACAGGCCACCACTGATCCCCCTCGCGTGGAACGATGTGTTGCGGGCGCTCACCGACTGATAGAACCTACTCTTGCTCTTCTTGCCGTCTGGGCGCTTCCCGTCCGACACCTCGTGGCGGTTCGAGCTGGGGCACTCGAAGACGAGGTCCCGGACAATCTTGCCGAACTCCTCGCTTTCGATGGGGATCTTTGCCTTCGGGTTCCACCATCCCATCCTCGGATCCTTTTCTCACACGCTTTGACGCGGGCCTTATTCTCGCATGCCGGACACATCACCCGTCCGTCCTTTTACCCAAGCTAATTCCCGGAACAAGCAGGCCCAACCCGAGTGGCTCCGAAAATACCATAACGCAGAGATTCGTGCCCTATGCCTTTCTCTGAAGTGCGACGACCCTATCGTGCTGGCTGGCCACGTCGGCATCATGCGTAACGGTGACGACCGTAGACCCAAGGTCGCGATTCAGGCCAAGCAGAAGGCCGATGATCCTTGATCTGTTTTTTGCGTCAAGGGAGGCGGTAGGCTCGTCAGCAAGAATTACTTGGGGGCTCATGATGACAGCCCGCGCAAAGACGGCCTTCGCCCTTTCCCCGCCGGAGCATTCGAGCGGTTTCTTGCGCAGAATGGGACGGATGTCGAGAGTGTCCACCACCTCCTCAAACCTACCTGATCGGCCGCTACCGGGCGGACGCGCGTAGAGCAGGGGCAACTTGATATTGTCCGCAATGCTCAAGGAGTTGATGAGCGCCGACTCCTGTAGGACGAATCCGATCCTTTGGTTCCTCCACGCAGCCGACTCGCGATCTGACAGCTCTCGGACGGATCTGCCGAGCAGAGTGTAGGAGCCTGCGTAGTGTCTGTCAATCAGGCCAAGGATGTTCAATAGCGAGCTCTTGCCAACGCCAGACTCCCCGACTATCGCAAGCTTTTCGCCCTCAGCGACCGTGAGCGAGAAGTTCTCAAGAAGGGTTATGGATGACGAGCCCTTCCTATATGTCTTGTGCTCTAGCTTGAGGTCGATGACGTTATCCATCACTGCAAAACCCCCACCGAGATGGGAACCCGTCTCAGTCTCCAGGAAATCGTCTGCACAACCACCGTGACCAGAAAGAGATCGAGCAGTAGTGCGACAAGCAAGGCCAGCCAGTCCATCCCGATCAACCCCGCGCAGCCATAGGTCATAAGAAATGCACTCTTACCTTGCCAGGCATCGTACCTCGAATAGGCGGCCATGGCAAGAACGGCAAGCAGAGCAAGGAGCGAAAGGCCCGCGTAGTATGAGAAGAGGAGCCGCCGGGCCTTGGCGTAGCTTAGCCCCACCAGCACGTTGATCGTGAAGTCGCGCACCATCACGCGCACGCTTGCCAGAGAGCCCCAGACGGATAGGACGATGATCAGGACAAGGAGCGCGCCAGAGACAACAAGCAGGGAACTCGTCGAGGAGACAAGGTACTGGTTGTAAAACTCAATGTTGTCCTGTCGACTATAGTAGTTGAACTTGACCCCAATCGTTCTGTTGACATATGCGCCCAGCTCGGACACGCCCGTACGATCGGTATTAACTAAAATGAGATCCATGAGCCCGTTGAGCTTAAAGGGAGCGTCGGCCTGCTCAATGAAAGCTCTGTTCACCGGGATAACCACCGAAAAGTTGTGGTACTGCTTCAAATCAGGCGCATACAGGATCGAATGCGACGAGTTCTCGGCGATGATGCCAACGACCCTCACCGTCAACTCTCGGCCCAATGCGGGGTCATGCATGGTGAACTGCGAGCCAAGCGGATAGTCGTCGGCGAGCCCCCTGCCCACCAAAACGGGAATCGCCTCGCCTTGATCCAGGCTGTAATCAAACGTCAGCCCGTCTCCCTTCGCGACGGAAAAGCCGTTGAGCTCGTTATATCGCTGATTCATGTAACCCACCGGGACTTCGACCCCATGGCTGTTAGCTAGGTCCGTGATGTAGCCGTCAGTGTAGAAAGCATACTCATATCGGTCGTCCAGGACATCGTAGACGCTCTGGATCGATTCTTTTGAGCTGCTGTCGACATCTACCGTCGCATCCGGATCCAGGTTCGCCATGAATGTTCCCTCCGCGTTAATGCGCGCCATCTGCTCGTAGCCCTCACGTGCGGAGAACACGGTACGAGCCGTCGAGAACACTGTGTAGTTAGCCAGAAACAACAAAGTTAGCGTGCCTATGGCGAAAATTGGCTTCCTTAGGAATATGCGAGTCAAGAAAAAATGAAAGGCCTTCATCTTGCCCCCATAAGACCCGCGCTCGCGAGGATGTACATGGATAGGACGGCGAACAAACAGAGGTTGTCAACGATCTCGAAGCCCAGCAGGAGATGCAGTGCGATCGAGGGAGCACAGCAGATGCCGAGCAATGCCAGGCATTCGATGATGTACCTGAGTCGTATCAGCGTCAGCCTGTCCCCTACCAGCACCCGGCATCTGATCTCTGTTCCAGAGCTTGCCAGCAGGTGGTAGTGAAACACCAACGCCACCACAGAGAACCCCAGAACGAAGGCACGTTTATTATGCAACATGAACTCGAAGTATCTCAGTAACACATCTGAGCCTGCCGCCTGACGCTCCACGCATGCGAGGAAGCTTGCCGGCAGAAAGCACCCCACGTATAGGGCACCCAACTCGAGACGGCTTTTGGGTCTTAACAGGGATTTCTCGACAAAGTGGCTCACGAGGCTACGGCGTGCACTCCATGACATCTCCCCATCTCTAGAACGGTCGAATCTAGCGTTCCACTTGCCAATGTTACCATTGCGAGACTTGGATTATGGGTAGTTCGTGTAAAGACTTCAATCTCGCGATGCGTTCGCGTGCGCCAAGCGCATGGCTCACGTCATGCCTTGCCGAGCTTGAGGGCGACCTGTCCATCGGTTCATGGGCACGGATGCGTCGATGGGAACGTGGACCAAGTCGAGCAAGAAGCTGCGCACTCACCGGACCCGAGACCCGCCCGCTTGAGCCGCCCCAGCCAAGCGTCGAGAAACCGTAGCTGCTCGCGGGTATGAAACCAGTGCTCCCCGCCTCTCATAACACTCAGGTCCGCGCCAATCTGCCCTGCGAAGGCTGACGTAGTCTCGACGGGCGTCAGGTCGTCCCCCTCGCCGCACAGGATGTGGGTCGGGACGCCCCACCGTATTGGGTTGTCCCTCACGTAACAGAGGTACTTCCAGGACAGCCTCTCGCCGAAGCCCGTCTCGATCTCCAACCTCTTCGAAAGCTCCTCCTCGGTGACGCCCGCGCGCGCCATCATGTCGCGTATCAGCTTCTCCATGTCCACGATGGGAGAGACGAGATACGTCTCGTCGACGTGTCTCCTACCAAGGGAGGACAACGCAAGAAACGCCCCCATGCTGTGGGCGACTAGAACAAGCGACCCGTAGCGGCCGCGTCTCTCGCCAAAGAATCGAGGGAACTCCTCATGCGCCTCCCATGGGCTCTGCGACCTGTAGTCGAAGCCAATCACGTCGCTTTCGGGGAAAAGGGCCCTGTAGTGCTCCGCCTCCTTGGCGGAGCCACCCCTTCCGTGCACGTACACGACCAGACGCCTCAGCTCGGCAGATTCCAGCCCGCATACCCCCTGAGGATCACGGCCTTGGCACGCCCGCAAGGATGCGCTCATTGCGCAACCCCGCACCGGCACGAGGCGTCGAAACGGCGCCACCCAGGGAACTGGTGCCCTCGTCCTGCCCGGTACGCACGACGGCAAAATTCATCGCGGAGAGGATGGGGGTCAGGGAACTGATAGTAGCCTGGTAGAGGACGAACTGGTACCTCCCCTGAACAAGCTCCAACGCATTTGGCAACCATATCCATGCCTCACGCCCCTTTCCCCTTCGGTGAGCTGCGTTCCAACCTTAGCACACGATAGCGGCACGGTAATCCTAGGGCAACCTTAGAGGGCGAGGGGCCTTCTCTACCAGGATAAGCCTACCACCGTACAGGTACCGGGACCGAGCGGCAGCCTTAGGGCCTTGTCCGCTCCAGATGGCAAAGCCCCGCATGGCCTGGAAATGACCCGTACTTCGTGCTTTCATCTTCGGTGAGCCACTGCACAAAGACACGCAACACCGCAGCGAGTCGAACGAAAGGGGTCTACATGGAACGCATCATCGAAGCCTACGGCCTGGGCAAGGCCTCGCTCACCAAGGACGCCCCTCCCATACTCGACAACTGCTCAATCTCCATCGGTTCCGGTATGACTGCGGTCGTCGGGCCCTCGGGGGCGGGGAAGACCTCGCTTCTCTACGCCCTCTCGGGACTGGACGTCCCAGACACAGGGCAGGTGCTGGCATTTGGGCAGGACGTGTACGCGCTCCCCGATGGGCAGCGCACGCGCTTTTTGCGTGAGCGCGTCGGCTTCGTGTTCCAGGACTACAACCTCGTCCCGTACCTGACCGTCAAGGAGAATGCCCTCCTGCCGCTCTCGCTAGCTGGTCACAGAGGCGACCCCGCGCAGCTCGCAGCGCTGCTCAACCGCTTTGGGCTCTCTGGGCATCACGCGGCGAGAGCGCAGGAACTCTCCGGCGGAGAGAGGCAACGCTGCGCACTCATCCGCGCCCTGATGCTCTCGCCAAAGGTCCTCTTCGCCGACGAGCCGACCGGCGCACTCGACACCGGCAGCTCTCACGTCGTGCTCGCGACGCTCAAGGAGATGGCATCTGCCGGCTGCGCGGTCGTCGTCGTCACGCACGACCCCAACGTCGCATCGGCCGCCGACGCGATCATCTTCATGCGCGACGGGCGCATCACGCACGTCGCAGGCAGCATGGCCCCCAAAGAGATACTTGACGGCATGAAGGAGCACGAAAGCGAGGCAGACCATGCATAGGTATGCAATCCGGATCTTTGCCGAGGACCTCGTCGGCTGGGTCCCACTCGTCTGTGTCGTCACAATGACCTCGACCCTCGTCGGCATTTGCGTGTCACAGGCCGTCTGGACGTCGGGTCCCGCGTTCGCCGAGGCCACCCGTGCAGCCCGACTCGACCTCACCGGGTTTCAGGTCGTGTCCGTCACCATCTACGCCGAGGTCGCACTTATCGCCCTGTTTGCACTCACGGCGATCGGGTCGGCCACCGTGAGGCGCTGCCACTCCACCTTCGCCCAGTGGCGCCTCGCGGGTGCCACGCCTATCCAGGTACGCGTCTCAGCGCTCTCCGTAGCTGGCCTAGCCTCCGCCATCGGGTCGGCCGCAGGCTCGCTTGCCTCCCTTCCCCTCTCGTCTGCGCTCGTGCCCGCGTTCGACGCGCTGGCTGCCGAGGGCTTCTCGGGTGGCCTCGGATCGTTTGAGCCACCAGCCTTCGACGTGGGAGCGCTGGCTGCACCTCTCGCGTTTGCCGTGTCTTGGCCGACCTGCATGGCGGGAGCGATCCTGCCTGCCCTCCGAACCGGGAGGGTAGCCCCCGTCGACTTCCTGCGCAAGACGGGAGCTGATACGGGCCGCTCCCGCGCGGGAACGGCGGCAAGACGAGTGCTTTCGGGCCTCCTTCTTGGACTCTCCCTGGCCATCTTGGCCCTGGGCGCACTCTTGGGCGGCAACGGGGTGGGGGCCGTCGTAAACGGCATCGTAAGCGCCGGCATTCTCGCGACGCTCGCCGTGTTCGCCGCAGGGGTCGAGGGAGTCCGTCTCGCCACCCGCGCTGCGGGACTGATACCGCGTACGCTCGGGGACGCCGTGGGTCACCTAGCCGCCCGCGAGGCAATCGAGGAGATAGAGCGCGACTCCCACGCGGTCGTCCCTTTGGCTGCCGCACTCGGCGGCGGGTCGACGCTGCTCTGTGCCGCCCGTTGCCTCGAAGAGGTCCTCTCCCGACTCGGCCTGCCCGCAGAGCTCAACTACGCCGACGTCCTCGTGCTCTTTGGGCTTGCGGCCGCGTTCGCCCTCGCGACAGCCCTGGCGACCGTCGCACTCTTTGGTGGGGATGACGCGCGTAGACAGGCACTCCTGCGCACCCTGGGGCTCACGCGTGGGGACACGGTGCACCTCATTGCCTGGAGGTCGCTGATAGGGGTCACCTCGGATCCTGAGGATGACGCGCACCTCACCCCCGCAACCGCCGGCACGGGCCTCACGCGCCTCGAACGTCGCGTACGTGGCGCGGGAGGAACGTTCTTTGCCGGACCCTCCGAGGGCAGTTGGACGCTGAGGGCGAACATCCCCGCGTCCACATCCGCCGGCGTCAGTCCGGTCGAAGGGGGACGGTTATGATATCGGTGATGGTCGTCGACGACCAGCGCTACGAGAGGCTTGGACTCGCACTGATGCTCAAGGGCGCCGAGGGCATACGCATCGTCGCGCAGGCGGAAAACGGCCGCGAGGCGGTGGACGCGCTCGCCGCCGCTTCGGGCGACGAGATGCCGGACGTGGTGCTCATGGACGTGCGGATGCCCATGATGGACGGCATCGACGCCACCCGCATCATCACGCGGGCGCATCCAGGCGTCAAGGTGCTTGTGCTCACGACCTATGACCAAGATGACTACGCGCTCGGCGGACTGTCCGCCGGCGCGTCGGGGTTCCTGCTCAAGGACGTCACCTCAGCAGAGCTCGCCGACGCGGTACGTGCCGTCTCCTCCGGCGACGCCGTGCTCACGCCAAGGATCACGCGCAAGGTACTGGGAAGATGCTTTCCCTCCTCCCCACTGGCGTCCCCAAGGGGCAGTGCGCCTACGCACAAGGGGAGCTTCTCGTCGCTCACCCCGCGCGAGGCCGAGGTCGCCTCCCTCGTCGCCGACGGGTTCTCGAACGCCGAGATAGCCGAGCGACTCGTCGTGGAGCCAGCGAGCGTACGCAGGTACGTGAGCAGGATCCTGGCCAAGACCGGCCTGCGGGACCGCGTGCAGGTGGCCGTCGCATGGGTCAGGGCCAAGATGTAGGCGCGTGAGCCATGGTTTTGGGGGAAGGGGACGGCGATCACGATGGCATCCTCCCCAAGATGGAGACGCGTGAGCCGGTTTTGAAGAGGTCCCTGGATGGGGTGCGGGCGGCAAGGGCGACTTTGCGTACATCCGTGCCTGCGCGGCACTCTCGCCATAGCCGTCAGGGTACGGCCCGACCGCCTCAGCCCAAACACCATTCGAGCTTGCTGCGGCAACCTCCTTGTCCGCTTCACAGCAGCCCACAGTCTGTATGCGGGCAAACTTTTGGATGACCGTTTCGCTCTTGAGGACAGGTATCCGTACTCTTGGGTACGATACCCTTGAGTACGGTACTCAAGGGTACAGATACGCCAGAGAGGCATGACCGGAAGGGGACTATGTTCGTCGCACGCGAAAGGGAGCTCACGGCACTCGAGCGCATGTACAAGAGGGATGGCTTCCAGATGGCGGTCATCTACGGGCGGCGGCGCGTGGGCAAGACCACCCTCATCGACGAGTTTGTCAAGGACAAGAGGGTGCTCTACTTCACTGCCCAGCAGAAGACGTCGCACCAGAACCTTGAGCTCCTTAGCGCCGCCACCTACGCGGCGTTCTCGCTGCCCGCAACGCTCCCCGCCTTCGCGTCCTGGAACGACGCCTTGAGGTTCGTCGTCGAGAGGGTCGGGAAGGAACCCCCCGGCACGCCGCTCGTCATCGTCTTCGACGAGTTCCCCTACGCGGCCGAGGCCGACCCGTCGCTTCCGTCGGCCTTGCAGGCAACGATTGACCACGGCCTCAAGCAGACAGATACGAAGCTGATCCTCTGCGGGAGCAACGAGGGCTTTATGGAGAGCAGGGTGCTCGGCAGCAAGAGCCCACTCTACGGTCGGCGGACGATGCAGATGAGGCTCAACCCCTTTGACTACCTCGATGCCGCCCGCATGCTCCCAGGCGTGCCCCCCGAGGAGCTTGTCATATACTATGCGACCTTCGGCGGAACTCCCTACTATCTCTCGCAGGTCGACCTCTCCAGAACCTACGAGGAGAACGTGCGGGAGCTGTTCTTCGACAGGCTCGGTTTGCTCTATGAGGAGCCCCTCATGCTGCTGCGCCAAGAGCTCCATGAGCCGGCACGATACAACTCGATCCTCGATGCCGTGGGATCCGGCAACACCACCCCATCGAGGATCGCGAAACGGGCGGGTGTGAACCCGAACTCCGTCGGCAAGTACCTGAAGACACTTTCCGTCCTCGGGATCATCGAGAAGGTCTCGCCTCTCGGGAACGGCCCCACCTCGAAGAACTCGGCCTATCGCCTGAAGGATCCCCTCTTTGCCTACTGGTACCGATTCGTAAGCAGGTATCTTGGGACGATCGAGAAGGGTGCGGGTGCGGCGGCATCCGCCTACGCCAGCTCGGGACAGGCGCTCGCGACGTACGTCGGCAAGCAGTTCGAGGACGTCTGCCTGCAGTGGGTCCAACGAGAGAGCATCGCCGGGAGACTCCCGTTCTCCGCACTCGAGTTCGGGCAGTGGTGGGGCACCGACCCCGACGCGCACGAGGAGACGGGCATCGACATCGTCGCCATGAACAGGGTGGAGCGGGAGCTCCTTGTCGGCGAGTGCAAGTGGCGCAACTCCTCCGACGAGACCGCAGCCATCAAGGCGCTCGAGCACCGCTCGACACTCCTCAAAGGCTTCAGCAGACGTCACTTCGTCCTGTTCACCAAGAGGGAGACGAGCGCTGCGACAAGAAGGGCTGCGGCAGACAGGGCGGACCTTTGCCTCGTCACGCTCGACGAGCTGTATGCCGGGCTCGATAGATAGTAACTCCCACGTAAGCCCTGCGGGCGGCGGCTCGTTCTTGGGCAGGACCTCGCCGTCGAGCACACTACCAGGTCACGCAAGGGGCAATGTCGCTTTGACAGGAGAGCGGCATGGTTGCAGGCCGATCCGAGCAACTCTGCCATGCTGGTGAGGATCCGATGGGGTCGCGCGGCACCGCCACGAGATCCTCGCCGCAGACGAGCGACGTCATCCCCCGCTCTCGCTTCTCGGGTCCGTCAATACTGGAGGCAGACTGCACGCAGCAGCGAGAGGAGCCCAGCGTGGTAACGAAATCGGCCTCCAAGCACTGGCGCATGATCCTGCGGCTCTTGTCCCTGCCATAGGTGTCGACAACGCTCACGCCGACGTTGTGTCGCCCCAAGACAGCTTGTCATACGCGATGTTCTCTATGAGGTGGTTTTCCTTCACCTGTCTGAGCCTTTTGCGTGCGTTGCGCAGGCCGACACCCTCGATGAGGCGGTGATGGGACAACTCGAGCAATCGTTACGACTTGTGGCGTCGAATGCTCGTGACTGCCTTGGTGAGAGCGTTGTCTTTTCACTCTACAAGCCTGGCGAGCTATCTATCTCGCTTGGCTTCCATTCGTGCTTCCATGCGACAGCATGTCATCCTTATGACGCTTGTGCTACGGAACATTGTGTCATGCCACAGTTTTCCGCAGTGATCGCTAGGCGTTGTTAACGAAGGGCTGAGGAAGACAACAACGGCTCTCGTTTACCTTTCTCAGAAAGATACCAGGTCGATTCCCGCAAGCTTCTTCACCGTCCTCCGCAAGGTACGCCGCAAGGACCATAAGTTTCCTGATAATCCTGCCGTCCGAGTCGGGTCGCCAATCGAGAGTCGCTCAAGAAGGTTCTGGCCCCTTGCGAAAAGTGCGTCCCATACTTGCGCACGGTGATGGCCGAAATTCGGAAAAGTCGCGCCAAGTTACGCCAAGTCGCGCCAAGTCGCGCCAGAACTGCGTCATCCCCGTTGTCCACGGGGACATGAGTCGCGATATCATCAGGATCGACTATCGCACATCAGCCCTCATCTCACCACATGGTCGGCAGGCTATTCCCACCATGCGTTATGGTGGCAGCTCAATGCCGCCGATCTTGCGGGACTGAATACTGGTTGCACGTCGCGACCCCATCTCTCGATGAGACTGGTCGGAAAGAAGACGTGCGCGATCTTGGGATTGCGCAGCTCCAGCCCGTGAAGACCCAGCAGAGTGCCCGACCATTGCCCTCGCGAAAGGGGTGCACGAAGCTGTAGGTGTCATAGTGGTAGGCCATGCGGCCGGGAAACCGCCTGGGGGCCACGCCCGCGAGGAGGTCGTCCTTCCCCAGCTCGCTGCGCGCCCATGCGATGCCCATCGGTATGTTCGCGGAAGGCAGGAGGAACTGCGCCCCCTCGCCCGCCTTGCGGATCTCGACGGTCCCGACCTCCCCCGCCCAGTCGCACGCGTCCCGAAACAGCCAGCGGTGAATGAGCCTCAGGCCATCGAGCGTGCCCGTCGGCTCCAGGGGGAGCTCCCCCCAAGAACTCGCTCGTGCGCATCGCGACGAGCTCGCCCTCTGCGTTGCGCAGCCCGTCCCACGTCCCCGCGCCCACGAGGTTTCGCAGCACGCCCGTCCGCAGGTCGGTGTGGGGATCGACGAGCCCGTCAGGCATGGGGCCCCTTGCCCTCCCGGCCGGGCTCCCAGCGGCGCTTCGTCCTGCGCATAAGCTCCTCTATGGGGATGTGCCCCCTCACGTACTCGTCGGCGTCCTCGCGAAACTCGGCCGACACGTAGGCGCCCTCCATCTCTCCGGAGTGTATCGACTCGTCAATCACGCGCCTGCGGTCCATTGAAGACCTCCTCGATCGGGCTTTTGCTTAGACGAACATCTTCTGGGAGAAAGGCTGCTTGAGCAGCCTGGCCTCTCCAGCTTACACTGATGGCCTTGGTCTGGGTACCAGGGGTGTCGCTCCAGCTTAAAGAGCCCGATCCCCAAGGTCTCGAAGACCCTATCAGAGGCGCTCTTGTGCGATAGCTCCCTTGACGACCGCAGCCTTACGCTGCCCATCCGACAAGGCACAAAGGAAGGACCTACTCCCTCACCGTCTGAGGTGACCGCCCCCCACCAATGCCTCTGTGGGCTCCCAGGACGCGACGGACGAAGGGGGATCTCGGCGCGGGGTGACGCAAGCTCACCGTATCCCAGGGGATCTCCTCCCCCACGGCCCGGCAGGCCCCGCGCCGGTCGCCACGGGCTGCGGCGACGCGAGAGACCCTCCCGACGGCCTCGCCGCCGGCACCGACCACCTCCGCCATCCAGGGCAGCAGCGCGGCGCCCTGCGGCCGGTCGTGGCAGACCTTGGCGCTGTTGTTGCCCAACTGCCGGGAGTGCGTTCCCGACCCGGTCGTGGGGTTCACCCCGAACCACGAGGCCACGTGCTCGCGCTCAGTCCTCCCCGTCCTGGGCGGGGGGGTCGTGGGCCTCGGTCACGTACCGACCGGACCAGGCGTGGCGTTCCTCTCGGCTCTTGGAAAACCTGGCCATTTCTCGGCAGCTGACGTCATCCGACGACCCTTGGGAGACCCTTGCGGGAGGGCACTTCGACGCCTCCTTTTCGAACGCGGCGAGATGAGGTTGGCGCGACACGAACTGCCGTACGGGCGGCATAGCCCGCGGCATCCGGTGATGGGGCCGGTCACCTTGCCCTGCGGGCGGCGGCTCGCCCCCGGGGAGGCCCTCGCGGCCGAGCGCACGACCAGGCCGCGCAAGGCGGACACGCGACCCGAGGCGGCATTAGGGCCTCCACTTCTAGGGAGAATACAAACGGTTCCTCGGGGATTTGTATGGGTTGCTGCCTCGGCGAAGACGGCAAGCTAGCGGCGGCGCTCGCGCAAAGCCTGCCTTCCCGACAAGGGGGAGGCGACCACCGAGGGGGGCGACGCCGGCATACCATGGCGCTTGAGCCACTCGTGCCACCCGACTCAGCGCGCGTCGCAACTCGCATCGCAGCTCGCACGATCCTCGCGTCGCAACAGTGTACACGAATGCCCCAAAACGGCGCCAAGAGGCCGTTTTCGCCGATCTGTGTACACTCCTGCGCCCCCACGTCTGTCCACAACGGCGCAACAGTGTACACAAATGGTCCGAAACAGCTCCAAGAGGCTACTTTAGCCAATCTGTGTACACTCTTTGCCTCCGGGGACAGGCCGACCCTGCGGGATCCGCGTGGACGCCCACCCGCACGACCGACTCGTGCGTCCAAGGCCGAACCGCCCCCGTATGGGAGAGGCCACCCCGCTAACGCAACGAACGGACTACCTATGCGCTAAGACCCATACGCCTGCTCAGGCGCGGCCAGAACGCCATGAGCAGAGAGACGATGGCGGCAACCCAAGGCCACAGGGGCACCTCAAGGAAGTTCGGCAGAGTAACCGTCGGAAGGTTGTACGATGAGAGGGTGGACGAGAGGGTGGACATTATGATGCCGTTCACGCTCGTCACGATGCCACACCACGCAAGGCAGAGCAAACCCACCACGACAAGGATAGCCGTGTCGATGCCGCTCCTCCGCTCGAGCGCCGCAGGCCTGCCGTTCTTGACGAAGGGTCTCACGATGGTGAAGATAAGGGCCACGATCATGAGGGCCCACACAATCGTGACGATGGTAGCCAAGGTGGTGATCAAGCTAGCAAGGGGCTCTAGGTTTGACCCGCCGCTGGCATATCCCGAGCCAAGGCTGCTTCCATAGGCTTCCCAGGCCTTGTTTAGAGAGCTCACGAGACTATTGACGGAATTCGCGAGACCATTGAGGGACCACATGCTCCACTCGCCCCTGGCAATATCCTGCAGCTCAGATGCCTGAGTGTAGTTGGAGAGGATCGAGAAGAGCGAGGAGCCACCCGAGGACAGCTGGGCCTTGAGGAGCGGAGAGCTGACGCAGGGCATCAGCAGGGCGATGACCGCGATGACTTTACCCACAAGAGAGACGATGGCATAGGGCGTCGACCAGGTAGCCTTGGTCCCATTGACGAGGCTGGCGGCCTGCACCTGGACATGTGAGGAACCTTCCGCCCAGCCGCTCCCACTCACCTGCTGGGGCTGAAAGGCAGACTGCAGCGTGGAGGCGTCCCGCTGGGCGGCAGCGATGGAAGTCTGAGGCGCGAAGCTCTGGGGCTGGGACGACGGGTTCACGGGTGCACCAAATGTTGGGGTCGGAGTGGGATCCGGAAAAGAAGCCGGAGCAGCAGCCGGCGTCTGAGTCGAGGTCGAAACACCGGTGGATGCGGACATGGGCGAGACGGTGGGCGTGGGCGCAGGCGCTGGGCCAGGCGCGACTGCTGGCGCCGAGAAAGGTGTGGTAGCCGTGGGGACCGGCCTCGCCGCAGGTGCAGCGGGACCAGAGGGCAAGGAGACATCCTGGGACGGAGACGCGAAGGAAGGTGCCGACGTCACCGGAACGGTCGTAGGCGCTTCGGGAGTGGGGAAAGTCGAGGAGACTGAATCCGAAGCGACGGGCAGCTTGCTGCCGCAGTTTCCGCAGAAGGCCTGCCCCTCCTTGGCCTCTCTTCCGCAATTCAGACAAAACATACGCATCCCCTTCATGAGATTCCCGGGCCAAACTTGCAGTGCCCCCAGCAGGGCATCCGAACGTTGGTTCTGGTACTCCTTAGTGTTTGCATTGGCGCTGCGCAAGCGCTTACGCCCCCCCCTGAGAACCGTGCCTTCTTAGCGCCGGCCTCTGCCGAGGCGAGCCGATTCTAAGAGAAACACTGATTTCATTCAAGGCATGGCGTGCCGTGGAGGACCACGAAAGCAGATACCCATGGGTATCCTGTGGTATAGATACCGCAGTTCTTTATAACTCTTTGAGAATTCTGGTGGGTAGCACGGGCTAGGTGACCAGTCCCCGAGAACCCCGAACGGCATCTCGGACCGATGCTTCGTGGCCATGCTGTGATGCCCAACAAAGGTTTCGAGTGCACCGGGACGTGGGGCGCAACCCCCCGCCAGCCTGCGGGGCACTATGGGAAGTGGCCCAACTGGGCAAATGCG
>ERZ772945.656-NODE-656-length-26975-cov-15.348514_pt1 | contig 26975 bp, 23 predicted proteins | sample MGYA00511681_ERZ772945 | MGnify/ENA primary metagenome ERZ772945 (study PRJEB29015, sample SAMEA2737943) | human oral metagenome | biome: human oral; feature: human-associated habitat; material: dental | place: China | collected 2143 ...
TCACCCCACAAGAAGCATTCACCCAACTCATTGCCACCACCCCTTGACACCACCATCTGCCTGAGTGTGCGCCGTATGCGCGTCCGTGTCACGTTGGTGGTGTCCACTTCCCGAATCCTCGTTTCTTCCGTAGTGGTGGTCTCAAGTCTGGAGCGCCGGTGTTCCGCTCAGTCGTCCTCGAGGATCTCGTCGTAGCTGGTCAAGCCCATTTCCTCCTCTTCGCGGCGCAATTGGGTCATGCGAGGTGATCCGATGAAAACTGAAATATTCCTCGATAGCTTTCCTAAACGAATGTCAACACCGTTGCGTAGTGTCCATCTGACTGCGTTCCTTTCTCTCTTGCGGTGTGAAATCATGTCTCTGAGCTCGTCATCGATGGCGGCGCAGTAATCGCTGAACGTGCAGGAGATCGTGTCTGTGTTCTGTGGTGTCACAGTGTCGCATGGGTGGGACACTGAAATACGTGCGTCGCCTACGCGATCATTGTGCGTAGTGACGTAGGAGTCGGGCTCTATCAGCGAATAGTCTGAAACAAATAGTTCCGGTTTCGATGTGTAGGCGCGATATCCAAGGCTTTCGTACAATTCTTGAGCTTCTGCTGATGTCATGGGCCAAGGGTAGTTGGCCCAGGCTTTGATAATATCGATGAAGCGATCTGTTGGGTAGGCTTCGAATCTGGAGAGGCGCTGCGTCATGGGCTGAGTGTCCTCTTCAGTCGTCTTCGAGGATATCGTCGTAGCTGGTCAAGCCCATTTCCTCCTCTTCGCGGCGCAATTGGGTCATACGCGGTGAGTGTATGTAGAATGAAATAGTGATCCCGACGTTACTGAGTCTAATTTGTACGTCATTTTTAAAGAACCATTCGGTCGCATTGTGCGTTCTATCTCTTTTCGATAATGCGTCAGGATAGGCGTCGCTTACCGCTTTGCAATATGTGTCGTAAGTGCTCTCTATTGTGTCCGCATTTTCCTTCATGGATTCTCTTGTGCATATTGTGGATACTGCGACATCAATGTCGTCAATAAGTCCGTTCCGTGCGATAAAGTAGGAATCCGGCTCTTGTTCCGCAAATGGTGACGCGAACATCTCCGGGTCTTTTGAATCGACTGAGTACCCTAAATCCTCGAATATCATCCTCCCGTCTTTCGAGGTGATGGGCCATGGGCGGTCGATCCATGTCTTAACGATTTCGATGAAGCGATCTGTTGGGTAGGCTTCGAATCTGGCGGGGCGCTGCGTCATGGGCTGTGTGTCCTGTTCAGTCGTCCTCGAGGATCTCGTCGTAGCTGGTCAAGCCCATCGCTTCTTCTTCGAGGCGAAGTTTCGTCATGCGGGGCGAGCGGATTAACAGCGATACCGTTATGTTCGCATTGCCAACGCTTAGTTCAACATTGTTATTGAAACGCCATTCGGTGTTCTTCTTCTGGGTGCGAAGTTTAATGCCAGTGGATGCGAAAGACTCGTCTATCGCGTCACAGTACTCGAGATATGTTCGCTCAATGATGGTACTGCTGTCGGGCGTCGTCAATCTGTTTGCTACGGCAATGAGTACATTGTCAATGACACTATCCTGTGCTGTAAAGAAAGAGTCTGGCGTGCCGTTTGTGAAGGGGGAGGAGAACATGTCGGGATCGCATGGGTCTGCCCTGTACTCGAGATCTTCGAATACCTGCCTACCTTCTTCTGGACTCATGGGCCAAGAGTGCCCTGTCCATGCCTTTACAACTTCGATAAAACAGTCCGTAGAGTAGGCTTCGAATCTGACGGGGCGCTGCATCATGGACTAAATCTCCTCCTCAGTCGTCTTCGAAGATCTCGTCGTAGCTGGTCAAGCCCATTTCCTGCTCCTCGCGGCGCAACTGGGTCATGGCCGGCGAGGAGACGGAAAACGTTACCCTGTGTCCAGGGTTTCCGATTCTTATGTTCACATTATTGTCGGTGAACCACTCAGTTGCGGAATCCTGTTGATGTCGTCGGATAAGTCGTTTCGAAACAAGGGTGTCAATCGCGTTGCAGTACTGTTTGTATGTCTTCTCAATTTTGTCCGCATTATGTCTCTCAGTCCCCTTTTCGCCTTGTTTCGTAACTGTTATGTTGACCGTGTTTATGTAACCGTCATTATGTGTGTAGTAAGAGTCCGGTTCACCGTCTTTTGACAAATCTGATGTGAACAAACTCGGATCTGGAACGTAGGGGCGGTAGCCGATGCTTTCGTATATTTCTTTCGCCTCTTCTGTGGTTATGGGCCATGGGCGGTTGACCCATGCTTCGACTATTTCTATGAAGCGATCTGTTGGGTAGGCTTCGAATCTGGCGGGGTTCTGCGTCATGGGCTGAACGTCCTTTTCAGTCGTCCTCGAGGATATCGTCGTAGCTGGTCAAGCCCATTTCCTCTTCTTCGCGGCGCAATTGGGTCATGCGTGGTGAATGGATAACTAAAGATATCGCGATATCGATGTTCGCGATCCTGATTCGGACATTGTTATGAAACGTCCATTCGGTCGCTTTGTCGTGAACTGGATGTTTTGTTGCGTTTCCATTGAATACCGTGTCGATGGCGTTGCAGTATCGGGTATATATCTCATAGAGTGGTGAATCGTCGCTAGCTTCCCCGTCGGGGAGGAGTCGTGCCACTTCCATGTCGATCGCGCTGACTTGATCCCGCGTGACGACGTAGTAGGAGTCTGGTTCCTTGTCCGTGGAGAAATCGGACCAGAAGAAGTTCGGGCGCGGAGCGTATCCGCGGAGACCGAGGCTCTCGTATATTGCCTGACCCTCGTCAGACGTAATCGGCCAAGGGTGATTAACCCAGGCTTTGACGACTTCGATAAAGCGGTCCGTAGGGTATGCTTCGAATCTGGCGGGGCGCTGCGTCGTCATGGGCTGAACGTGTATTTCAGTCGTCCTCGAGGATATCGTCGTAGCTGGTCAAGCCCATTTCCCTTTCTTCGTGGAGTAGCTGTGTCAAGCGCGGTGATTCAATGTACAAAGTGATAATTCTGCCAGGATTCCCGACCCATATCAATACGCCATTATTGAGAATCCATTCTGTGGCTTCAGGCTTCTTACGTTTCTGGGACACTTTGTTTCTGAATTCCTGATCCACTGCTTCGCAGTATTTTTTGTACACACCTTTAACTGTGTCGATGTCCACGGTTCTATCGTTTGGATTATAGTATTTCGTAATGTTTATGTCTACCGTGCTCACGTTTCCGTCTCTCGTAGTGAAGTACGAGTCGGCTTCGCCGCCCTCTGCGTAGTCTGAGAAGTACATTTCAGGGTCATCGGGATCTTCTGTGTAGCCTGTCTGTTCAAATAGAAGTTGAGCGTCCCTAGACGTGATTGGCCAAGAGTGGTTTGCCCACGTCTTGACAATCTCGATGAAACGGTCCGTAGGGTAGGCTTCGAATTTGGTATTCATGATCTTATTCTACTCCGTGTGGGTGGTTTCTTCCAAGGTTGTTCTCATGGGATGGGTTTCGACGGTGGCAAAGGCGTGTATGCGGGATGTCCCTTGAGGATCTCTTCCAGCTTTTTTATGAAGTCGTCGTCGAGGGGTACGGCGGTTGTCTTTTGCAGGGTGACGCAGGACATGTACGGGTGGCGCGTGCGGTACACATCCGCGATCACTGGGATCTCTCTTTTGAGTATGGCCTCGCGGAGGGCCGCGTCACTGGCCAGTGCGCCGTGCAGCTGCGTGTCGCTGAGCATAATGTCGCGCACGTATGTGGGGGACCCCTGTTTGAAGGGCTTTTCGTCGACCAGTCGCGTTCCCAGTTCGCTACTGTACCCCTTGGCCTCCACCACGTGGAAGGCTTGGCGATTGCCTTCCTTGTCCAGGGCAGTGGCGTAGATGTCGCCGCTGCCGTTCCCCGCGCCAGTGCCCCCGGTGTTGGGGAGGAGCTCCATTCCCTGGCTTTCCAGTTTGGATTCTGCTCCAACAATGCCCACTTCTTCACCGAGTCGCGAGTAACTGCTGCGACTAGTAGATAAGTCATCAGCCAAGCTCGCAATTTTCTTAAGTTCTTTCTTGCTGCGTCCGTTGTTCCATAAGTCATCTAGGGTCTTGCGGATATTGTCGCGCGTCGCCTCCTTGGGATCCACCCCGTGGGCGCGCAGTTCCGCCTCCAGGTCTTTGATGTGCTGCTTGGTCTCGACACGGGCGTCCCTCAGTGTGTTGAGCTGGGCCTGGTCGCGCCCCTCGCCCCATTTGGCGCCGTTGTGGGACTCGTCGGGTTTTTCCCTCTTCGTGTCCTTCCACGGCTTGCGCTCGGGGAAGACCAGGGGCTCGTCCTTCACGGGGTCTTTGGCGTGGGGAGGCGGCGGGGCAGAGGCGTGCGGGCCGTGAGCGCCGTGCGGGGCGCCGCCGATTCCGACCGCCGCGGTCGCGCCCGCCACGGGGCCGTGGGGCATCACGGCGGCGGCCCCCCGGTGGAACATGGAGCTGATCGCCCCGGTGAGCGTGTTCCACAAGCGCCCCAGCTCCGACAGGAGCCCGTCGAAACTGGAGAACGCGGTCTTCAAATGGCCGATGGCCTCGAAGACGTGGGTCGACAACGCGCTGACCCGGGTGGTGATCTGCTCGACGACCAGTGCGGTGGCCAGGCCCAGGGTGCAGGCCTCCTCGATGGCCACCGAGCAGATCGTGCCGATCAGATCCGATATCGCCTGGCGCACCACGTCGTGCACCACCTGGACGATGCCCGACGCCATGCGCAGGCCGTCCGCCATGGCCTGCGCCCACTGGGAGGCCGCCCGCACGTGCTCCGCCACTCCGTCGGCCGAGGTCCGGATCGCCTCGACCCCGTCCCCGGCCATGTCGGACAGGCAGGTGGCCGTGTCCTCCTCCAACTGCGCGCCGGCGGCTTCCAGGGCCACGGCCACGTTCTCCCACGTCCGCGCGTTCGCCTCCACCTGCGCCGCGTCCCCGGCCAGGGCGTTGAACAGCTCGTTGAAGGGCCACACCCACTCCAGCGCCCAGCCGAGGCCCATCGAGATGAGCGTGCCAATGGGATCCGAGACGGCGGACGCCGCGTCCAACCCCGTGAACGCCACCCCCAGCACGGTGCCCATCCAGCTGCCGCCCTGGATGGCCTCCACCAGGGCGTGCCCGTCCTCGATGATGCCCAGGCCCTCGAAGCCGCTGCGCGCGTCCTGGCGCTCGGCCACCAGGGCACTGCCGGAGTTCCCGCTGCCGCCGACCGCCCCGCCGGGAAAGTCTGCAGCGGTCGGCGCCTCCCCGCCGCTCACGGCAGGCGCTCCATGATCGCGCGCAGGTCCTCGGCGATCTGCGCCTCCACCGCGTCGTAGACCTGGGCCGTGCGCCCCAGGAGCTCGTACATGCGCCCCAGGCCCTGGCCCGTCGCGTCGATGCACGAGCGCGCCCCCGCCTCGACGAGGCCGACCGCCGGCCCCAGGAGCGGCGCGCACAACACGCCCAGCGCCCCGACGGTGTTCAAGGAGCCCACCGCCCACTGGGCCTGCGACACCTGGTCGGCGGTCGCGTCCACGCGCGCCGCGTAGGAGCGCATCACGTCCGTGTCCACCCGCAGTTCCTCACTCACCGTCCCCGCCTCCCATCAGGGGGGCCAGGATCGGATTGTCCGCCCCGAACGCCTCCACAGCGGCCCCGCGCACCCCGGCGAGAGCGTCCGCCCGCGCCGCCGTGTACGCCTCCACCACCCCGGCGCCCAAGCGCGACAGGGAGACCCGCTGGACGCCCCGCCCGAAAGCGCAGCGCACCAGCGCGCCCGAGGCGTCCACCTCCACCGCGACTTCGCCGCCCAGGGCGCGCCCGCGCCCCACCACCCCCTCGCTGGCCCGTCTGAAACGCGCCCCCGCCCGGGCGTTCTCCGACACGCGCCGCTGCGCGTCGGCGATCATCTGATCGAAATCTTCGAAAGCTCCAGCCATATTCCAAAACTACGCCCGTCGGCGCAGAGGTGATAAGTACTCGAAAACCGTGAGCCCGGGCGCTGCCCCCGGGGCAGGGTAGGGGCGGCTGCGGGCGGGGCGGGCACGCCGAGTGGCCCCCGCCCCAGCGGCGCCGATAGAATCAGGGCTGCACCACAAGCGGATCCGAAGGAGCGTGGACCTCCACCGCATGAGCGACCCCACCGTTGAAAGCACCCTCGTGCAGACCAGGCGCGCCATGATCCCCGCGCGTCTGGATCCCATCATGGTCCTGGGGGTCGCCGACCAGGTGCTGCGCGCGCTGGAGCGCGGCTTCCCCCACGTGCGCTTCCTGGTCACCGGGCGCGAGATCTCCATGACCGGCGTCCAAGCCGACATCGACCTGGCCGCGAACCTGGTCGAGGAGCTCATCGGCCTGGCCGGGCGGGGCCAGGCGCTCGACGCCGACGCCGTCGAACAGGCCATCTCGCTGCTGGGGCGCGTCACCCGCGGCGAAGCGCCCTCCGAGGAGATCCTCTCCGCCCGCGGCCGCTCCATCCGCCCCAAGACGCCCGGGCAGAAGGCGTACACGGACGCCATCGACCGCTCCACCGTCGTCTTCGGCATCGGCCCGGCGGGCACGGGCAAGACCTACCTGGCCATGGCGCAGGCCGTGCGCCGCCTCCTGTCCGGGGAGGCCCGCCGCATCGTCCTCACCCGCCCGGCCGTCGAGGCGGGCGAGAACCTGGGGTTCCTGCCCGGGTCCCTCACCGACAAGATCGACCCCTACCTGCGGCCCCTCTACGACGCCCTGGGGGACATGCTGGACCCCGAGGCCCTGCCCAAGCTCATGGCCGCCGGGACCATCGAGGTGGCGCCCCTGGCGTACATGCGCGGGCGCACCCTCAACGACTCCTTCATCATCCTCGACGAGGCGCAGAACACGACTCTGGGCCAGATGAAGATGTTCCTCACCCGCCTGGGCTTCGGATCCAAAGTGGTCGTCACCGGCGACGCCTCCCAGGTCGACCTGCCCGGCGGCCAGCCCAGCGGCCTCGCCGTCATCCAGACCATCTTGGAGGGCGTGGACGGCATCGAGTTCTGCCACCTCACCAGCGCGGACGTGGTCCGCCACGAACTGGTCGGCCATATCATCGACGCGTACCAGCGGTGGGAGGACGGCGCCGCGCGCCGGCGCTCCGCCCGCTCCCGCGCCCGACACCCCCGAGAGGACCGCTCATGACCGAGGTTCTGAACGAGACCGACTACGACATCGACTGCGCCGAGTTCGCGGCCCTGGCCGACTACGTGCTCACGCAGATGCACGTCGCCTCCGACGCCGAGCTCAACATCCTGTTCATCGGGGCCGGCCCCATGGAGGAGCTGCACGTCAAATGGCTGGACCTGCCCGGCCCCACCGACGTCATGAGCTTCCCCATGGACGAGCTCAAACCCGGCACCGCCGACAACCCCACGCCGCCGGGGATGCTCGGCGACATCTGCATCTGCCCCGAGGTGGCCACCCGCCAGGCCGCCGACTCCGGGCACACCGCCGCCGAGGAGATGCTGCTGCTGGCCACCCACGGCATCCTCCACCTGCTGGGCTACGACCACGCCGAGGACGCCGAGAGGGCGGAGATGTTCGCCCTGCAGCGCAAACTGCTCCTCACCTTCCTGGCGTCCCGATGACCCCGCCGCTGCCCGCCCAGGCGGCGGGCGCCTCGTCGATCGGGGCCGTCCCCGACCTGCCGCTCGCAGTGCTGGCCGCCTTCGCCCTGGTGGTGGCCTGCCTGGCGCAGAGCGTCGAACAGGGCGTCTCGCGCCTGAGCGCCGCCGCCGTGGAGGACCTGGCCGAGCAGGGAAGGGCGCGCGCCGGGGTGCTGGCGGGCCTGGTCGCCCACCGTAGGCGCACTCTGCTGGTCCTGCGCTCGGCGCGCACCCTGTGGCAGGTGGTCTTCGCCGTGTCCGTCACGCTCATCCTGGTCGACAAGGGCATCGCCTGGTGGGCCGTGGCCCTCATCGCCGTCGCCTCCGTCTCCGCCCTGCAGTTCCTCTTCGTGTCCCTGGTCCCCAGCCAGTGGGCGGCGCGCCGCCCCGAGGGGATCGCCCTGGCGGGGGCTCCCACCGCCGCCCGCCTCGTGCGGCTCAGCCGCCTTGTGGACCCGCTGCTGGGGCGCGTGCGCGCCTCCCGCCCCGCGCCCGAGCCCACCGAGGCGCAGGCCCGCGCCGAACTGGTCTCCGACCTGCGCGAGATCGTCGACGAGGTGGGGGAGCCCGAGTCCATCGAGGAGGAGGACCGCGAGATGGTGCGCTCCGTCCTGGACCTGGGCCAGACCCTGGTGCGCGAGGTCATGGTCCCGCGCACGGACATGGTGACCGCCGACGCGGACCTGGGCGCCCGCAAGGCCCTGCGCCTCTTCGTGCGCTCCGGGTTCTCGCGCCTGCCCGTGGTGGGCGACGACGTCGACGACGTGCGCGGCGTCCTCTACTTCAAGGACGTGGTGGCCCGCCTGGAGGCCCACGGGCCCGGCCTGGACCTCACCGCCGAGCAGATGATGCGGCCCGCCGAGTTCACCGTCGAGATGAAGCCCGCTGACGACCTGCTGCGCCAGATGCAGGCCGAGCACTCCCACATGGCGATCGTCATCGACGAGTACGGGGGAGTGGCGGGCCTGGTCACCCTGGAGGACATCATCGAGGAGGTCGTCGGCGAGGTCACCGACGAGCACGACCGGCACGTCATCGAGCCCGAGCCCCTGGGAGGGGGGCAGTGGCGCGTGCCCGCGCGCTACCCGATCTCCGAGCTCGGCGACCTGCTGGGCGTCGAGGTCGAGGACGAGGACGTGGACTCGGTGGGCGGCCTGCTGGCCAAGGCCATCGGCAGGGTCCCTCTGCCCGGGGCGCGCGGCGAACTGGCGGGGGTGCGCATGCGCGCCGAGGAGGCGCGGGGGCGCCGGCGCCAGGTGGGCACCATCGTGTGCTCTACAGTTGGGGGCAGCGGGGCGCCCGGCGCCCCGCCCCAGGCAGGAACACGGAAAGAGGACTGATGCGCTTCCCCAGTGACGACGAGCTCATGGCAGGCCCCAACGCCCTCGGGGACGCGCGCATCGAGGTGGCGCCCGGCGCCGCCGACCCGGAAGCCGAGGCGCGCGCGCAGATCGGTGCCGGCCTAGGAGGGGAGGACGGGGCCGGGCCCGGTGGCGGCGCCGGCTCCGGTGATGCCGAAGCGCCGGACGCTGACGGGCCCGGCGGCGACTCCCGCCTCGGCGACGCGGAAGACCCGGACGCCGGCAACGCCGATGACGACCTGTCGGACCTGGAGGACGAGGCGGACGCGGACCTGGGCGCCTTCGAGGCGCTGGCCTCGGTGGCCTCGCTGCGCCAGGACGCGGCCGCCGCGATCGGGGTCCCCGACTACCCCGAGGACTTCCGCGCGGGCTTCGTCTCCATCGTGGGGCGCCCCAACGTCGGCAAGTCCACCCTCACCAACGCCCTGGTCGGCCAGAAGGTGGCGATCACGTCGGGGCGCCCCGAGACGACCCGCCACAACATCCGCGGCATCGTCCACGGAGACGGCTACCAGCTGGTCCTCGTGGACACCCCCGGCTACCACCGGCCCCGCACGCTGCTGGGCAAGCGGCTCAACGACATGGTGCGCGAGGCGCTGGCCGAGGTGGACGCCGTGCTCTTCTGCCTGCCCGCCGACCAGAGGATCGGCCCGGGCGACCAGTTCATCGCCCGCGAGCTGCGGGGCGTGAAGCGCCCGGTCATCGCCGTGGCCACCAAGTGCGACGCGGTGGGCCGCGAGCGCGTCATGAAGCACCTGCTCGCCATCGAGCGGCTGGGCGAGTGGAGCGCCATCGTGCCCGTGTCCTCCGTGGAGGGCAAGGGCATCGACCACCTGCGCGACGTGCTCGCCCAAACGGTCCCCGCCTCGCCGCCCCTGTACCCCGAAGGCGACGTGACCGACGAGTCCCGCGACACCCTGATCGCCGAGTTCATCCGCGAGGCAGCGCTGGAGGGGGTGCGCGACGAGCTGCCCCACTCCCTGGCCGTGCAGGTCGAGGAGATCATCGAGAGGGAGCGCAGGGAGGGCGACACCCGTCCGCCCCTGGTGGACGTCCACGTCAACGTCTACGTGGAGCGCGACTCCCAGAAGGCGATCATCATCGGGCGGCGCGGGGCCCGCCTGAAGGAGATCGGCACCGAGGCGCGGCGCCACATCGAGGAGCTGCTGGGCAAGCGGGTGTACCTGGACCTGCACGTGCGCACCGCCAAGGACTGGCAGTCCGACCCGAAGATGCTGGGGCGCCTCGGCTTCTGAGGGGAGCATTGTAGCCGTCCACAACGGTGGTGTGAATATGTGAAAGACCACTCGTTGAAGTGTCTTCCAAAGTGTAAACTTTCGCATACGAAACAACGTTGGCGAATGCGAGAGCATTGGAGGGCACGATGACGGGGTTCCGTAGTTCAGTCGTCTACCAGATCTACCCCAAGTCGTTCTACGACTCGAACGGCGACGGCGTCGGGGACCTGAGGGGAGTCATCGAGAAGATCCCCTACATCGCCTCGCTGGGCGTGGACCACGTCTGGTTCAACCCGTTCTTCCCCTCGCCGGGGCGGGACAACGGCTACGACATCTCCGACTACTGCGCCATCGACCCCGCCATGGGCACGATGGAGGACTTCGAGGAGCTCGTCGAGGCCCTTGGCGCCCACGGGATCGGCGTCATGCTCGACATGGTCCTCAACCACACCTCCACCGAGCACGAGTGGTTCCGCAAGGCGCTGGCCGGCGACGAGCGCTACCAGCGCTACTACTACCTGCGCGACCCCAAGCCCGACGGCTCGCTGCCCACCAACTGGGTGTCCAAGTTCGGGGGCCCCGCCTGGGAGCCCTTCGGGGACACCGGCAAGTACTACCTGCACCTCTTCGACCGGACGCAGGCGGACCTCGACTGGCACAACCCCGATGTCCGCGAGGAGGCCGCCAAAGTCGTGAACTTCTGGCGCTCCAAGGGAGTGCGGGGCTTCCGCTTCGACGTCATCAACCTTATCGGGAAGCCCGCGGAGCTGCTCGACGCCCCCCAGGGCACCGACGACCGCGCGATGTACACCGACGGCCCCGATGTCCACACCTACCTGCAGTGGCTCTCCGAGCAGTCCTTCGGGCAGGACGCCGACTCCATCACCGTCGGCGAGATGTCCTCGACCTCCATCCAGGCGTGCATCGGCTACTCCAACCCCGCCAACCACGAGCTGTCGATGGTGTTCAACTTCCACCACCTCAAAGTCGACTACGAGGACGGCCAGAAGTGGACGCTCAAGGACTTCGACCTGGCCGCGCTCAAGCGCCTGCTGGGGGAGTGGGCGCTCGGCATGCAGGAGGGCGGGGGCTGGAACGCCCTGTTCTGGAACAACCACGACCAGCCCCGAGCCCTCGACCGCTTCGGGAACGTGGACGAGTACCGCTACGAGTCGGCGACGATGCTCGCCTCCGCCATCCACCTGCTGCGCGGAACGCCCTTCGTGTACATGGGCGAGGAGATCGGCATGAGCGACCCCGCCTACACGGGCATCGACGACTACGTGGACGTCGAGGCGCGCAACGCCTACCGCGCCCTCGTCGAAGGGGGCACGGACCCCGCGCGGGCGTTCGCCGTCGTCCACTCCAAGGCCCGCGACAACGCCCGCACCCCCATGCAGTGGGACGCCTCCGACAACGCCGGGTTCACGCGGGGCACCCCCTGGCTGCGGCCCGTCAACCACGCCGAGGTCAACGTCGAGTCCGCCGAGCGGGGCCGCATCCTGCCCTACTACCGGCGCCTCATCGAGGCGCGGCACACCCACCCGGTCATCGCCGAGGGCTCCTACATCCCCTACAACGCCCCCGACGAGGTCTTCGCCTACGTGCGCGAGCACGACGGCCAGCGCCTGCTGGTGCTCAACAACTTCCGCGCCCACGACGTCGGCGTCGACGTCCTGGGGGGCTTCGCCCAGGGGCGCGTCCTCATCGGGAACTACGACGACGCGGTCGTGCGCTCGCGCATCACGCTGCGCCCCTACGAGAGCCTGTCCATCATCACAGGTGCCTGACACGGTGCCCGAACACGGCACGAAAGGAACAACCATGTCCGAATCACCACAGCAGAGGGCGTCACTGCTCGCCCCGATGCCGGGCGACGTCATCGCCCAGGCCGACATCCCCGACCCCGCATTCGCCGGGGGCGCCATGGGCGTCGGCTTCGGTGTGGTCCCCGAGGAGAACACGGTCGTGGCCCCCGTCTCAGGGCGGATCACGATGGTGGCCGACACCGGCCACGCCGTCGGCTTCGAAACCGCCGACGGGCTGCAGGTGCTGCTCCACCTGGGCGTCGACACCGTCGAGCTCAAGGGCGCGCCCTTCCGCCTCGTCGTCGCCAAGGGCGACACCGTGCAGGCGGGCGACCCGGTCGGGACGATGGACCTGGCCGCCGTCGAGGCCGCCGGTAAGTCCACGGTCGCCATCACCGTCATCACCAACTCCAAGAAGCGCGTGGAGTCCCTCGACGTGCGGACCGGCCGTGCCCAGGCCGGCGACGCCGTCGCCGACGCCCTCCTCAAAACCGCCGCTCCTGCCGCGCCCGCCCAGGCGGAGGCGGCCCCCGCCTCGTCCGGCACCAGCGCCGCGTCGTCGGGAACCGCACCGGAAACGGCGGGCGCCGCCGTCGAGGCGGACGACGGCTACGAGGGCCTGACCGGGTTCGCCCTGCAGGCCGCCCGCATCATCGACGGCATCGGCGGCGCGGACAACGTCGCCTCCGTCATCCACTGCATCACCCGCGTGCGCTTCTACCTCAAGGACGACGCCAAGGCCGATGACGCGGCCGTCGCCGACATCGACGGCGTCATCGACGTCGCCAAGGCCGGCGGGCAGTACCAGGTCGTCATCGGCGCCACCGTCGGCGACGTCTACGAGGAGATCGTCAAGCGGCTCCCGCAGGGCACCGCCGGGGACGACGAGGCGGCGGCCGAGCCCGTCGAGAAGCCCACCACCCCCCTGGGCTGGGTGAAGTACGGATTCAGCTCTCTGATCGGAGTCATCACCGGGTCGATGATCCCCGTCGTCGGCGTCCTGGCCGGATCGGGCATCCTCAAGGGCCTGCTGGGCCTGCTGGTCCAGGTCGGCTGGCTGGTGAAGGACTCCGACACGAACATCATCCTCAATGCGATGGCGGACTCGATGTTCTTCTTCCTGCCCATCATCATCGGTTTCACGGCCGCCAAGCGCCTGGGCGCCGACCCGATCATCGTCGCGATCATCGGCGGCGTCCTGGCCTACCCGTCGATCGTCCAGCTGGCCAAGCACGATGCTCCCGGGTACCACGTGCTGCACACGCTGCTGGGCGTGAACTTCAACGCGGAGCTCTTCGGGATCCCCATCTCCCTGCCGCTGGACAACGCCTACGCCTACTCGATCTTCCCGATCATCGTGGGGGCGTGGCTGGCGTCCAAGATCGAGCCCCTGCTCAAGAAGTGGATCCCCGCCGTGGTCCACTCCATCTTCGCCCCGCTCATCGAGATCTTCGTGATCTCCACTCTGCTGTTCACCGTCTTCGGACCCATCATCATGTTCGTCTCCGGCGGCGTCGCGGCTGGGCTGAACTGGGTGCTGGCCATCAACTACGCCTTCGCGGGCCTCGTCATCGGCGCCTTCTACCAGTGCCTCGTGATCTTCGGCCTGCACTGGGCCGTGATCCCCGTGATCGCCCAGCAGCTTGCCGTCCACGGGCAGTCCTCCACGATCAACGCCATCGTGTCCGCCACGATGATCGCGCAGGGCGGCGGCGCCCTGGCCTTCTGGATCAAGGCCCGCAGCGCGAAGATCCGCTCCCTGGCCGGTCCCGCCACGATCTCCGCGTTCTGCGGGGTCACCGAGCCCGCCATGTACGGCCTCAACCTCAAGTACGGGCGCGCCTTCCTCACCGCGTCGGTCGGCGGGGCCGCCGGCGGCCTGGTCACCGGCCTGCTCAACATCAACATGTACGGCTTCGCCGGGGCGTTCACCGGGTTCGCGTCCTTCGTGGACCCCACCGGCAAGGACACCTCCTCCGCCGTCAACTTCTGGATCGCGTCCTTCGTGGCGCTCGCCGTCGCCTTCGTGTGCACCTACTTCTTCGGGTTCAAGGAGGACGACTTCGGCCAGGGCAGGACCGTTGAGAAGGTCCGCCTGGGCAACCGCGAGGCCGCCAAGAAGGAGTAGCGGCTGAGAAGGGCGGCCGCCAAGAATGGGCAGCGGGCGCCTGATGCGCGACTGGGCGCGCGGGCTGGACCTGGGTCCGGCCCGCGCGCCCGGCGCTGTTGCGCGTGCACGGGGCGGCGGGTCGCACGCTTGTCCCCGGCGCGCCCCATATTGGTGCTCGTGGAGCACGGCCATGGCCGTCGTGCGGCCCCGTGCGCCCGGCTTCTGCCGTGTACCGAGTCGGTGGGTTCTTAGTGTTCTCCGGGTCTGTGTGCGCCCGGCTTCTGGCGCGTCGCCGGGCCGGCGCGCTCCGTTGCTCGTGTCCTTGAGAGTTATGACGCCCTTGAACAACGCATCAGCCAGGAACTCGATGAAGAGGGGGAGCATTGGGGCAGGAAACCACCCAGCCTCGGGCGGACCAACGTCGTCAGGTAGCGCTCGGGCCCGCATTGGGGCAGGAAACCACCCAGCCTCGGGCGGACCAACGTCGTCAGGTGGCGCTCGGGCCCGCATTGGGGTAGGAAACCACCGCGGCGTGGACGGTGTGCTCGCCCAGTTGGTGGCGCTCGGGCCCGCATTGGGGCAGGAAACCACCTACTGGGGCAGGCTAACCCCCATTGGGGCAGGCTAGTAACCTACCCCAATGCACAGTAGCCTGCCCCAATGCGCGGTCCATCGACTGCGGGAGGAAGCCGAGGAGATGCGCCTACTGCCGCAACCTGCCCCGATGCGGGGCTCCCGACCACTGCGTTTCCCATAGGGGTGCCACTGCGCGACTCAGACCGCGTTCGCACCGAGGAGTGCGAGTTTCAGCATTGCGTGCCGGGGTGCCACTGCGCGACTCAGACCGTCTTCGCACCACTTAGACCCCAGAAGACTGGGAAATCGCGGGCATCGCAGGGCATAAGTGGAGAGGCGCTCCCGGTGGCGCGAGATTCCGCGTGGCCGGTGGTGCCGCCGTGCCGTCTCGCCCGCACGGGTTGGTGCCCTTCCGTTGGGGCGGGGCCTGCCCCCTCAGGTGTGCCGTCTCGCGCGCACGGGTTGGTGCCTGTGCGAACCCATGGCGGAGCGGGGGCCGCCCGCGCCTCCCCGCGCGCGACTTGACGAGGGAGGCGCTGCGCGTCCTCAAAACTGGCGGGCGCGCCTCCCCCGGCCCACGGCTCGGCGGGCTTGCACCGGGGAGGGCTTGTCAGTCGGCGGTGGAACGACGCCCTGCCTCCCCGCGCGGGGCGGCGGCGCTAACCACGAATTGAGCGTCCGCGATCCCGAACTGCCTGCCTCCCCGCGCCCACGGGCGGCGCTACTGTGGGACCAGGCGGACCGGCCCCCGCCTCGTCGACCCGAATGGAAGCACATGCCCCACCGCACCACCCCCTCCAGCATCCACGTGCGCGGAGCGCGCGTCCACAACCTCAAGGACCTCGACGTCGACGTCCCCCTGAACACTTTCGTCGCCATCGCGGGAGTGTCCGGATCGGGCAAGTCCTCCCTGGCCCTGGGCACCCTCTACGCGGAAGGATCCCGGCGCTACCTGGAGTCCCTGGCGACCTACACGCGCAGGCGCATCTCCCAGGCAGCCAGGGCGCCGGTCGACGAGGTCGCCCACGTCCCCGCCGCCCTCGCCCTGCGCCAAAGGCCGGGTGTGCCCGACGTGCGCTCCACCTTCGGCACGGCCACGGAGCTCCTCAACCACCTGCGCCTGCTGTTCTCGCGCGCCGGCTCCTACCTGTGCCCGAACGGGCACCGCGTCCCGCCCTCGCGCAACGTGGCTCTCGAGGTCCCGCTCGTGTGCCCCCAGTGCGGCGAGTCCTTCTACGGCCTGGGCGCCGAGGAGATGGCCTTCAACTCCGGTGGCGCGTGCCCGGCGTGCGAGGGCACGGGCGTTCAGCGGGTCGTCGACCGCGCCGCCCTGGTGCCCGACGAGTCGCTCACCATCGACCAGGGGGCAGTCTCGCCGTGGGGCTCCCTCATGTGGAAGCTCATGAAGGACGTCGCACGCGAGATGGGGGTGCGCACGAACGTGCCCTTCCGTGACCTCAGCGAGGAGGAGAGGGCCATCGTCTACGAGGGGCCCGCCGAGAAACGGCACATCGTGGTCTCCACCAAGACGGGCGGCGCGGAACTGGACTTCACCTACTTCAACGCGGTCGCCACCGTGGAGAACGCGCTCGCCAAGGCCAAGGACGAGAAGGCCCTCGCCCGCGTCGGCAAGTACCTCATCACGCGCACGTGCCCCGCCTGCGACGGCACGCGCCTGGGGGAGAGGGTGCGCTCGACCCTCATCGACGGCATCGACTTGGGCCAGGCCTCGCGCCTGACCCTGAGCGGACTGCGCGAGTGGGCGGCGCGCGTGCCCGGCCTCGTCCCCGACGAGGTCGCGCCCATGGCCCGCGTCATCGTCGACGAGATGGCCGAGCCCATGGAGCGCCTGGCCGACCTGGGCCTGTCCTACCTCTCGCTCGACCGCGCCTCCTCCACACTGTCCAACGGCGAGCGCCAGCGCGTGCAGCTGGCCCGCGCTGTCCGCAACCGCACGACCGGCGTCCTCTACGTCCTGGACGAACCCACCATCGGCCTGCACCCCTCCAACGTCGACGGCGTCCTGGACATCGTCCGCGAGCTCATCGAGGATGGGAACTCCGTCGTCGTGGTCGACCACGACACCCGGGTACTGGCCGCAGCCGACCACCTCATCGAGATCGGCCCGGGCGCGGGCGCAGACGGCGGACGCGTCGTCTACCAGGGCCCTGTCCCCGGGGCCTCAGGCGCCCCCGGCTCCCGCATCGGCCCGTACCTGGCCGGGAGGCGCCGGGTGGAGCGCCGGGCGGGCTGGGACCGGGAGCGCGCGGGAACGGACGGGCGCGGTGAGCCGGGCGCTGACGGGCGCGGCGGCCCAGGTAGTGACGGGCGCGGCGGCCCAGGTAGTGACGGGCGCGGCGCCATCCACCTGGAGACCTCGCGGCTCCACACGGTCCACCCCCTGGGCGTCGACATCCCAGTGGGAGCGCTCACGGCGGTCACCGGGGTCAGCGGATCGGGCAAGACGACGATGGTCCTGGAGTCCCTGGTGCCCGCCCTGCGCGCGGCCCTGGCGGGGGAGGCTCTGCCCGCGCACGTGCGGGACGTGGACGTGGCGGGCGCGACGCGGGTGAACCTGATCGACGCGACGCCCATCGGCGTCAACGTGCGCTCCACAGTCGCCACGTACTCCGGTGTCCTGGACGAGCTGCGCCGGGCGTTCGCGTGCACCGAGGAGGCGGGGGCGGCGGGCCTCAAGGCGGGCGCCTTCTCCTACAACACGGGCTCGCTGCGCTGCCCCACGTGCGATGGGACGGGCCAGATCACCCTCGACGTGCAGTTCCTGCCCGACGTGGACATCGAGTGCACGGACTGCCGGGGGAGCCGCTACAGCGCCCAGGCTCTCGGGATCCGGCGCGACGGGCTGAGCCTGCCCGACATCATGGCCATGAGCGTGGACGACGCGCGGGGAGCGGTGCGGGGCCTGAAGAGAGCGGGCGCGCTGCTCGGCACGCTGTCGGGCCTGGGCCTGGGCTACTTGGCGCTCGGCGAGGCCACGCCCGCCCTGTCCGGAGGCGAGGCGCAGCGGCTCAAACTCGCCTCGGAGATGGGACGGCGCCAGGAGGGAGCGCTCTTCGTCTTCGACGAGCCGACCATCGGATTGCACCCCGACGACGTGCAGGTCCTCCTCGACGTGCTCCAGCGCCTCATCGACCGCGGTGCCACCGTCGTCGTCATCGAGCACGACCTGGACGTCATCGCCAACTCCGACTGGGTGATCGACATGGGGCCCGGCGGAGGGGCCGACGGCGGGCGCATCGTGGCGCAGGGCGCGCCCCGCGACGTGGCGGCCCACCCGGACTCGGCGACGGGACGCCATCTGCGCGCCGCCCGGCCCGGGATCCTGGGTTAGGCCGCGGCAGGCGGGGCCCGGCCAAGCGACGGTTTGGCCCCGAGGCCCGGCCTCCTCCTCGTCCGCCTGCGCTCAGCCGACGCGCGCCCGCATCCGGGCGGAAACAGGGCGCAAGGGGCAGCTGTTCCAAAAAGCGTCTGAGTCTGCCCGAATTCGCGCGAATCCGCTCGAAACCGTCAGACTCAGACGCAAAATGGACCACCGGGCCCGCGCTCAGCCGACGAGCGCCCGCATCCGGGCGCGGGCGCCCTCCGCCCGCAGTGCCCTCAGCTGCGAGGCGAACTCCTCGACGAAGCGCTCCTGGCCGGCCAAGTCGCCGAACACCGCGGCGTCGGAGACGAACGCGCGGTCGTCACCGGCCTTCTGGGCCGCCGCCAGCTCCAGCAGGCGTGCGCCCGCAGGGTCGTCGACCGCGATCGGGGCGCCCGCCTCGTCGACGCCCTCATCGCCCAGCGCCCACGCGGCCACCATCGCTGCGCCCAAGCGGATCGGGCCCCCGGACGCCAGGTTGTCGCGCACAGTGCCCAGCACGAACTTCGGCATCCTGTTCGACGCGTCCTGGGCCAAGCGGAACAGCGTGTCGGCGATGGCCTCGTTCGTGAACCGCTCGAAGAGCGTGTCCACGTACCCGTCCAGATCGATGCCGGGCACGGGCCGCAGCGTCGGGCGGGCCTCGCGCTCCAAGTAGGCGCGCACCCAGGCGGCGATGTCCGGGTCGGCGGCGGCGTCGTGCGCGTACTCGATGCCCAACAGCCGCCCCCAGTGGGCGAGGCCCTGGTGCGAGGCGTTGAGCAGGCGCAGTTTCATGAGCTCGTAGGGCACCACGTCGGACACCATTTGCACGCCGACGTCCTCGAAGGGCGGGCGCCCGTCGGTGAAGCGGTCCTCCAGCACCCACTGCGTGAAGGGCTCGCACACCACCGGCCACGCGTCCTCCACGCCCAGGCGCTCGCGGACGGACTCGATGTCCGCGGGCGTCGTCTGCGGGGTGATGCGGTCGACCATGCAGTTGGGGAAGGCGACATTGTCGTCGATCCACTGCGCGAAGACCGGGTCGCTCATCCGCGCCTGCGACACGACGGCCGTGCGCGCCACCTTCCCGTTGCCGGGCAGGTTGTCGCAGCTCATCACCGTGAACGGGGGGACGCCGGCGTCGCGGCGCCGGCGCAGGGCCTCCACGATGTAGCCGAAACTGGTCGTCGGGTGGTGCGGATCGGCGGCGTCGCGGGCGGCGCCCTCGGACTCCGTGCGGAACAGGCCGGTGGCGTCGTCGACGTTGTAACCGCCCTCCGTCACCGTCAGGGACACGATGCGCGTCGTCGGCGCGGTCATGACTCCCAGGACGGCCTCGGGGTCGTCGGGGGCGAAGAGGTAGTCGTGGATCGACCCGATGACGCGGGACTCGGCCCGCCCTCCGGGGTGCTTGAGGGTGAGGGAGTACAGGTAGTCCTGGCCGCGCAGCGCGTCACGCATGCGCGTGTCCTGCGGCATCAGGCCCACGCCGCAGATCCCCCAGTCCAGTGCCTCGCCGCGCCGCATGAGGTCGTCGAGGTAGGCGGCCTGGTGGGCGCGGTGGAAGCCGCCGACGCCCATGTGCACGATGCCCGTCGTGATGCGGGAACGGTCGTAGTCGGGGGCGAGGTCCGATTGGGACAACGTTGTCATGGGGGGCTCCTGGGTGGTTCTCGGCGGTTGGAACGAACGCGGGGCGGCTGTGGGCGCGGCGCGTCCGCGGGCGGTGCCCAGTCCCATTGTCCCACTGCGGGGCGCGGTTGAACAGGGGGCTCGTACGAGCGGGGCCAGGGAGTCAGTGCGCGATGACGACCCGCAGGTTGCGGGGGCCGTGCACGCCGTTGACCCGCACCAGCTCGATGTCGCTGGTCGCCGAACCGCCCGCGATCCACGTCATCGGGCGCAGGGGGTTCTCGCCCAGGACATCGACCGCCTGCGGCACCGTGGGGACGATCGCCGAGCGCTCCAGCACCACCACGTGCGTGTCCGGCACCAGGGAGATCGCGCGGCGCCCCTGGTCGGGCTCGCCGTCCAGCACGATCGTGCCGGAGATCGAGATGCCGACGCGCGAGCGCGTCACCACCGCGTCGATGGCGTCCAGCTCCAGGGTGGGGATCGCCTTCTCCCGCGAGTCCTCGCGCACAGTGCGGCTCGACCGGGCGGCGGCCTTCTTGAAGGGCGCGTCCAGCCCGGTGGGGACCACGACGGAGCCCATGCCCTCCAGGAAGGAGTCGATGGCGTCGGCCACCTTGGCGTCGGTGGGCGCCAGGACCACCTTCGCCGAGTAGTCCTCGAGCTTCTCGATCATCTCCTCGACCACGGCGTCCGAGCCGGGGGCGTCCGCCGTGGAGCGGATGTAGTCCCGGGGGATGGGGCGCACGGGGCGGCCCTGCTGCGAGCGCCCGATCGCGTCGCGCGCACGGGCCAGAATCGCGGTCTTCGCGTCCATGGGAGCCATGTCAGTCCTCCGTGGTGTCGTCGTTCGTGCGGGTCGTCATGCCGTGCTCGCTGGCCAGCGGGATCCCCCGGGCGGGGGCGTCCCAGCGGGTCGACGAGGCATCCGAGTCCGGGTGGGTCCGCTTCCACCACTGGCGGAAGGTCTCCTTCGGCGCCGTGGGCAGATCCCGCGCCCCCGTCCACAACGAGGCGGGGAAGGGCAGGGCGCCGATGCGCCCCTTCTTGCCGCCGACGAGCCGCGTCGCCTTCACGGCCATGCCCGCCGCGGTCCACAGCTTCGCGTTCGACATGACGGGCGTGGCCGAGCCCATCGCCAGATCCCACACGTCGGGCAGCACGGCGTGCTTCTCGTCGACGGTGCGGGCCCGCAGGTGGATGAGGATCGTGGGGATCTCGATCTTGACGGGGCACACGTCGCCGCACGCGCCGCACAGGGACGAGGCGAAGGGCAGGGTGTGCACCGGGTCGTCGTGGGCCATGCCCTGGGTGAGCTGGGGGGTGAGGATCGCGCCGATCGGCCCGGGGTACACGGAGCCGTAGGCGTGGCCGGAGGTGTGCTGGTACACGGGGCAGATGTTCATGCACGAGCCGCAGCGGATGCACGCCAGGGCCTGCCTGCCGATCGGGTCCGCCAGGGTCTTCGTGCGCCCGTTGTCCATGAGCACCAGGTGGAACTCCTGGGGGCCGTCGCCGGGCGTGACGCCCGTCCACATGGAGGTGTACGGGTTCATGCGCTCGCCGGTGGCGCTGCGCGGCAGCAGCTGCGAGAAGATCTCCACGTCCTGGAAGCGGGGGACCAGCTTCTCGATGCCCATCAGGGTGATGAGCGTGTCGGGCAGCGTCAGGCACATGCGGCCGTTGCCCTCGGACTCGAAGATGGACACGGTGCCCGTCTCCGCGATGCCCATGTTGGTGCCCGAGACCGCGACCTTGGCGTGCAGGAACTTCTTGCGCAGGTGCGCCCGGGCGACGCCGGTGAGCTCGGTCGGGTCGTCGGACAGGTCCTCGGGGGCGTCCTCCATGCGGTCCAGGAAGATGCCGCGCACCTCGGAGCGGTTGCGGTGGATGGCGGGGACCACGATGTGGCTGGGCATGTCGTCGGCCAGCTGAACGATCATCTCGGCCAGGTCCGTCTCGCGCGCGGAGATCCCCTGGTCCTTGAGGTACTCGTTGAGGTTCGTCTCCTGGGTGGCCATCGACTTGACCTTGACGACCTCGTCGACGCCCTTGGACTTGATGATGCCCGCGATGATGCGGTTCGCCTCGTGCTTGTCGCGCGCCCAGTGGACGATGCCCCCACGGGCGGTGACGTTGCGCTCGAACTCTTCGAGCAGTTCGGGCAGCCGCGATTCGACTTCGAACTTCACGGCCTCGGCGGCGTTGCGCAGGTCCTCCCAGTCCGGCATCTCCTCGACGCGCTGTCCGCGCTTCGTGCGGATCGTGCGCGTGGCGTGGCCCAGGTTGCGGCGCATCTGCGTGTTCGCCAGGGTCTTCTTCGCGCCCTCGGGGAAGGTGGTGCCCCAGCGCAGTGTGTCCTCTGGGATGTCGACGGTGGTGCGCCACCCGCCGGTGTGGACGTCGGAGGAGGCCGAGTCGGCGACTGCGGGCATCCCGATGAATGTTGCGGTCATTGTCAGATCACCTGGGCGCTTTCTGGGGCGAAGGAGATGTTCCCGAGGAACGGCTGGTCCTTGGTGGAGGCGAGGATCTCGGCGAGGTGCATGGGGCGGATGCCCGACTGGAGTCGCGACAGGCCGCCGCCCACGTGCATGAGGCAGGAGTAGTCGCCCATGACGAGCACCTCGGCGCGGGTGGACATGACGTTGGCGACCTTGTCGGCCAGCATCGACGTGGAGGTCTGCGCGTTCTTGATCGAGAACGTCCCGCCGAACCCGCAGCACACCTCGGCGTCGGGCAGGTCCACCAGGGTGAGGGCCTCGACGGCGCGCAGCAGGCGGTAGGGGCGGTCGCCGACCCGTGCGATGCGCAGCGAGTGGCAGGTGGGGTGGTAGGTGACGGTGTGCGGGAAGTACGCGCCCACGTCCTCCATGCCCAGCACGTCGGTGATGAGCTCGGTGAGGTCGTAGGTGTGGGCGGCGATCTGGGCGGAGCGCTTGGCCAGTTCGTGGTCGCCGACGTGCTCGGCGACGACCCTCTGCTCGTGGCGGGCCGCGCCCGTGCAGGACCCGGAGGGGACCACGATCGCGTCCCACTGGCCGTCGAGCACGGGTTCGAACGCTTTCACGTGGTTGCGGGTGATCTTCGCCGCGTCTTCGAAGTAACCGGTGTTGGCGTGCATTTGCCCGCAGCAGACCTGGCCCTCGGGGAACACGACTTCGTGCCCGAGGCGCTCGAGGAGTGTGACGGTGGCCTGCGCGGCTTGTGGGAACATGACGTCCGCAAGACACGTGGCGAACAGGGCGATGCGCATAGGGTGTCCTTCCTCGGAGGGGCGTGGTGCCGCCAGCATATGCGTGGGTCCGAGGTCCCACCACGCCTTTGTCGTGGCATTTCCGCCTGAATGGCGGGAACGGCGTTTCCGCGCCGGAAAGTCCCTGTCGTCAGCGGCTTCTCCGGGGTCGGATCCACTATCCCGGAGCCGTTCGCCGGGAGGACTTAGCCAAGGCGGTGCTTGCGTTTATCACTGGGCTGCTGCCGCGCGGGGCGGGGGTGTTGGTGGTGTGCGCTGGTGGTGGGGGTCAGCGCCGCGCGGGGGTCAGCGGGGTGCGGTCGCGGTGAGGGCGGTGTCGGTCTTGGTGAGCATGAGTGCGGGAACGATGAGTGCGGGCCTGTCGGGGGCGCTGTCGGCGAAGTCCATGTATTGGCCGGTAGTGAGGTCGATGAGCACGGAGTTGCCGATGGCCAGGACCCGCCCGTCGTCGCTGACGGACAGCTGGTCCTGGAGCTCGCCCCCCGAATCGCCCAGGGTGAACGCCCGCTGTTCGTCGTCGCCGGTCAGGTCGAGGGCCGTGGTGGCCCCGTCGGGGGCCTGGTACTCGATGTGCCCGCAGTCGGCGGGCGTGAGGACGCCGCGCGTGGCCGAGGCGTCGGAGTCGCGGTAGTAGGCGGTGGCCTGGGCCAGTGTCGGCTCCTGGCCCCAGACGGGCACGCTGGCGTCGGAGCACTCGTGCTTGGAGCGGGTGGACATGGGCCAGTGGGCGGCGTCGAACGCCTCGACCGGGGTGCCGTCCGCTGCGAGTGCCCTGATCTGGGAGTCGCCCTCGCAGGCGACCAGCCACCCGTCCGCAGCGGGCGCGCGCCAGCACCCCTGCGCCGGCTCGAAGGAGGAGGTCTTGACCTGCCCGGTGGCGGCGTTGAGGAACACGTTCGATGTCGAGGTCCTGCCCAGCCAGATCCAGTCGTGCCCTGTGGATGCGGCACTGCCCCACATGGCGGTGCCGATCAGGCCGGTGGGGGCCTCCCACATAACGGTGCCGTCCGCCCTGCGCCCCGAGCACCCGCCCGTGCTCTTGTCGCAGGCCACGAGCACCAGGCCCGCCGTGACGCGCAGCTCTTTGTCCGCATGCCCCTCGGCCTCTTCGCGCATCCACGTCAAGGACACGATCTGGCCCGTGTCGGCGTTGACCGCGTAGTGGCCGACGAACAGGGTGCTGCCCACCCACGTGCTCTTCCGCTCGTCCCCGATACCGGGGCTGTCCAGGTCCTGGACGGTGTGGGACCACAGCTGGCGGGGCTCGCCCCCGCCCACGTCCCAGCCCTTGACCGTGCCCTGCCATAGGTTCGCCCTCTCCAGGGTCACCAGAACGCTCCCATTCGAGGAGACGCGGACGTTCTGCTCGGCGCCCCCATCGGCTGCGGGAAAGTCAAGGCCCCACGCCTGTTGCAGGCCGTTGAGCCACTGGCCCGATGGCACAACGGCGGTATCCGGGCGCACCACCGCCCCCGCCACCTCCCAGGGAACGGAATCCGTCTCCACGATGTCGGATTCCTGGCGCGAAGGGTCCGACTGCCGCCAATCGGAGGACGAGGAGGACTGCCTGGAATGCAGGTCGTAGAACATGAGCGCGAACACTATCACGACGATGACCAGCGCGATGACGTCCTTCAAAGAGCACAACGGCCTGCCAGCCCCCGCCGCACCGGGCGACTGCGCCGTCAACAGCGCGCCCTCCGCGGGCGCGACCGCGCCCCCATACGGGGCCGGATCCGGCACGGAACCGGATCCAGGCGGTACCGCCCCCGACCAAGAACGTGAGATCGGCGTGGCCCCCGGCGGAGGGAGGACGACCCGCCCGGAGGGCGAACGCCCTCCCCCCCGGCCCGCCCTGCTCCCGGGATCCCTCACGCCGCCCATCCGGTGAAGCACTCATCGCCGACGCCTTCCTCGTGCTGCGCGGATCCGGTCCGCTCGGAAAACTGCCTCGCACTCATAGGCTACATCGGGCGCGCGCGGCGCTGCGGGGCCGGTCCACAGGGCACGAGGCGGGGGCGGGTCCGGGCGCAGGGTGGGCTCGGGCGCTCCTTGTGTCCGCCGGTCACGGGGCGTCAGCGCGCGAAGCCCTCCATGTAGGCCGGGCGAAGCGCGAAGGCCTGCACCATCAGCGGGCCGCCGGTGAGGAACGTGCCCTTGCGGACAGGGGACGCGTCCACTGTGAGCAGGACCTCGCCCCCACCGCCGTCGAGGGGATCCCGGCGGAGCGTGAGGGGGGCCTCGGAATCGGCGGGGACGTCCAGTGTGAAGACGTTCTGGGCGTCGACGGTGAAACGGGATGCCTGGCTATCGGGGTCGGTCAGTGGAACGGTGAACAGCGGCCGCGTGGTCCCGGTGCCCAAATCGGTGCTGTAGACCTCGCCGTACGAGGTCACGAAGGTGTACACCGATCCCGATAGGTGCCCGACCAGCCAATCGAGGTGCCCGGGGGAGAACGCGATCGGCGATCCGTCGTCCCCGGCCATGGGGACCAGGTCGCGCGTCCCGTTGGTGGTGTCCCAGACCTGCAGCACGGGTTCGCCCGCGGTGGGGTCCTGCCCGTTGTCGGGATTCGCCCCCGGGTACGTCTTGTGGAATGTCGGCACGTAGATCTTGCCGTCGTAGCAGGGTGCCTCGTTCTGGGGGGTGTCCAGCCCCTCGTCCATCGGCGCGATGCCGACGATGGTGGCCTGGGGGTCATCATGCGGGTCCACGCGGATGAGCATGTCCGCGGGGCCCTGGCCATCCGGACGGGTGTCCGCCTGGAGGCCCGAGGCGTCCAACTGGGTGGGTAGGGACCCGTTCCCGGGGAAGCGCGTCGATGTCATGGAGTAAAGGTGGCCGTCGCAGACGGAGTTGAAGGGGTGCATGCCTGGGATCGGCGCGAACGCGCTGCCGCCGTCGGCGGTGACCGCCACCGCGTCCTGTTGGTCGCCGTCGATGTAGAAGGCGAGCGAGGCCCCGCCGTCGTCGATCGAGTACCGGCTGAGCTCGTGGCGCTCGTCCTTGCCGCGCGGGACGCTGGTCGTCCCGCTGTCGGACACCGCGACCTCGGCCCCCGACGTCCCGTAGTGGAGGCCGGAGGCGTTCCACACCAGCCCGGCGTCGATCATGGCGCCCACGTCGACGCTGTTCCCAGTCCCCGCCCCGTCGACCAGCAGCAGGCGGCCGACTCCGGTGCTGTACGCGTCGGCGCCGACTCCGGGGGAGTTCCCGATGCGCAGCGCCAGAACCGAGTCCGCCGTCGTCGCGCGGTCCTGGCCGACCTCGGGGAATGCCGTGCTCGACGAGCACCCCGGCAGGGCGCAGGCGCACACGAGCGCGAGGGCTGCGACGCCCGCTGATGGCGCCGAGAGGGCGCGGGGGGACTGGGACAGCATCGGCGCCTCCTAGAGGTTCGCGTAGGTGTAGGCGAGCGACCCTTCCACGATGTCGTGGGGGTACACGCCGGGGCCGCCGTTGCTGTCAATATCTACTCCGGCTCCATACTTGTACGCGTACCAGACGAGCTGTGAGCAGTTCAGCATCCACGGATTCTTCGACTTGTTGAAAGCGAAATTCAGATTGTAGCTGTAACCGCGTAGATTGTTGTAGGCGTAATCGGCTGCGGCGTCCTGCGTCGCTTGTGGAACATGGCAGTAGATTCCTCCGGGGTGGTCCCGTTTTCTGATGCCCAGTCGCTGGCTGCGTGGACCAGTTCGTCTCCGGAGGCTCCAGGGGTGATTTGAAGGATTTGAGTGACAGTGTCTTCGGGTGTCGCGACTGCTGGCGCTGAAAGTGCGAAAGCGTGCCCAGTGGGAAGAACACCAATTGAAAGTGTGCGGAACTGGCGTGTCATGACCCGCGTTTGGACGGTGGCCTCAGTACTGGCTGGCGGCCAGCCAGGCGGCCAGGAGGGCCGGCGCGTCCGCCTCCCACGTCCCGTCGAAACGGCGGCTCCCCTGGTGGGTGGCCGCCTCCATGCCGCCCAGCAGCCGGGCGGCGAACGGCGCGCCCGCGGCCACGGCCCACGCCCGGTCCCGCTCGAGGGC
>ERZ772945.673-NODE-673-length-26645-cov-6.169237_pt1 | contig 26645 bp, 30 predicted proteins | sample MGYA00511681_ERZ772945 | MGnify/ENA primary metagenome ERZ772945 (study PRJEB29015, sample SAMEA2737943) | human oral metagenome | biome: human oral; feature: human-associated habitat; material: dental | place: China | collected 2143 ...
CCCCGTGATGCCAGGGCGCTCGGACCTGAGGCCCACGCCACCGGGGCGGTGACGCAACCACCCACACGAACTCACGAAGCCTCCTCTATACTGCGGAACTACGGGGGCCACCGCCCGGAGCTCGTCTTCCGAGACGATGCGATGGCAGGCGTCGCCGCAGCCAACCCGGAGGCGCTCTGGAAGCTCGAGAACCTCAGGGAGACGCGCCGATAGGGCCCACCATCTGCTATAATGTGCGCTGGCGCCTGTCCGAGCGGCTGGCGCCCGTGAAGATAGAAACGCAACGCGCGCTCGTGCGCGCCAGAGCCGGTAGGTAGCCCGGCCGTCCCGCATCTGCGGGGTAAGTAACCCTCCCTCCTTGGGTTGTCCGTTCTTCGCGAGACGACATACAAAGGAGGAAGACCATGGAGCAATCCAGCATCACGCTGACCGTGCTGTTCGACGCACCCTTCTGGGTGGGCATCTTCGAGAGGGTCGAGGGCGGCGAGCTCGCAGTGGCGAAGGTCACCTTCGGCGCCGAGCCGAGCGACCCCGAGGTCCTAGACTTCGTGCTCGAGCACTTCTGCGACCTCAGGTTCAGTCCACCCGTGACGGCGGAGGCAAACCGCGTCGCCGAGAGCCCGAAGCGCAGGCAGCGGGCAGCCCGCAGGCAGGTAAGGGAGTCCGGCATCGGCACCAGGTCGCAACGGGCGCTGCAGGCGCAGCTTGAGGCGGCCAAGTCCGAGCGCAAGCGTGAGGGAAAGGAGCTCCGCGAGGCCGAGGAACGGCGCAAGTTCGACCTCAGGCAGGCAAAGCGTCGCGAGAAGCGTCGCGGCCACTAGAGCACAAAATCGACCTCGTCGTTCCCCTCGCGCCACCACTGCACGTCGAAGCCAAGGTCCAGCCCCAGGGCGAGCAGGCGGGCCCCGACGGCGCTCTTTACGAGGTGGCCGCGAAGCTCCGAGTCGCCCAACAGCAGCTCCCTCGAGCGGCCGGAAACCGCCGTCATGAGCGCCGTGTCGTAGACCATGAGCCTCGGCGAGGACTTCCTGCGCTCGATGGCCTTCGGGTGGTACTTCTTGAGGCCGCAGAGCACGCCCGCCTTGTCGAGCAGGGTCAGGTAGTGCGCCAGCGTCGTCGTGTTGCCAGCATCCTGCAGCTGGCCGAGCATCTTGTTGTAGGAGAGCTTCTGGCCAGAGAAGCGCGCCCCCAGGTCGAAAAGCGCACGCAAGAGCACCGGCTTGCGCACGTCCTCCTGCTCGAGCACGTCGTTGGATATCGTGGGCTCGATGATCGAGTCCCGCATGTACGCCCGCCAGCGCCTCTCGTCGACCGCAAGGCGCGCAGCGCCTGGGAAGCCCCCAAAGAACAGGAAGTCGTCGAGCATGAACCCGAATGCCTCCCAGCACTCGGCAAGGCCCCAATGCGTGGAGCGCAGCACCTCGAAGCGTCCCTTCAGCGAGTCCTCAAGCCCCTTGCGCAGGAGCAGGCTCGACGAGCCAGACAGCACGACCTTCAGAGGGCGCCCCTCGCGTTGATCGGCGTCCCGGAGCCCCTTCACCGCGTTGGGCCATCCGCGCACCTTCTGCACCTCGTCGAGCACGAGAATGGCTGGTCTGTCCGAATCGCGCTGCAAGTTGCGCACCTGTTGCCATTCCGTCCGCAGCCATTACACGTCGGGGGCGATGACGTCATCAGCGCTCGCCGAGTGGGCGGGCTTGTCCACTTTCTCGAGCGCCTGTGCGATTGCCGTTGACTTGCCGGTTTGGCGGGGACCGGCCACGACCTGGATGGGGCGGTTATCGTCCTCCCACATCCTCGCGGCGATGATCTCCACGATCTTGCGCTGGAACATCAAGGCTCGCCTCCTTTTATTTCGAATGATGGTGCGTGATTTTACTCAATACAATGAGCAAAAACATGACCTGGGGTGCGGAACCGAGAGAGACGATAAGGTCGAGAATACAGTAGAAGGCTCCGCGCTTCGCGTTGCCCATCAGCATGAGGAGCCCCCGAACGTATATCAATATCCAGCATTATCCTACGCTGCTTGAACAACTATTGATTATTCGCACGTTAAGTGACCGGCACACCCAGCAGTGAGTGCACCGGTCATCAATCTCTTCGGCATTCCCCGTGCAGCACTCCCTAAGGTATTGCCATCCGATGCCCTCTTCGGCATCTCGGACTTCAACGGCACGCTCTCAAATCCCATCCCGCTCCATGCGATGCTCGGAGACTCCCGGGCAGCGCTTGCTGCTCGGGACTGCCTCGCGCCAAGACAGGTGAAGGCAACCTACGGTACCGGCTCCTCTGTCATGCTCATGGCAGGAGATGCCCCCATCCGGAGCACGCATGGCCTTGTCTCGAGCATTGCCTGGAGCCTCGAAGGCAGAATCCCCTATGTGCTCGAAGGAAACCTCAGCTACACGGGGCCGTCGTCACCTGGCTAAAGAATAAGGTGCATCCGATCGAAAGCCCGGACGAGCTTGAAGGCCTGATCCAAGAGGCAAACCAGAATGATCGGAGCTACTTCGTGCCGGCCTTCACGGGCCTCGGTGCACCCTGGTGGGATAGTGGCGCCACGGACATGCTCACAGGCGTCACGACGCTCACCGGCAGGGCAGAGATCGCAAAGGCCTGTGCCGAGTGCATCTCCCACCAGCTAGCAGATGTGCTCAATGCACTCAGGGCAGATACGGGTCTTGCCCTCGAGACGCTCAGGGCAGATGGCGGCGTCACAAAGAATGCCTACCTTATGCAGTTTCAGGCAGACATGGCAGACACCTCGGTCGAGGCCTCAAAGCTCGCCGAGCTCTCTGCCGCAGGAGCCGCCTTCGCTGCAGGCCATGCAGCTGGTCTCTGGACCGCAAACGCAATTCATGAGCGGTACGGACATGAGACCTATATGCCCCAGATGGCAGATACAGTGAGGCAGAGCAAGCGCTCTGGCAGGCGGACGGCCTTTCGACAGGTCCGCTGCCATATAGCTGACCTATCTGGGTAGAACACGCAACGGACACACAGCGCAGGGCCAGTGGGAAGCTGGCCCTGCCGCACAGGAAAGGGAATATGCATGGCTGGATACAAGACCTTCACCTCGGCCACCGATATGGGACCCTATGTCTCGAAGCTCATCCTCGAGCTCCCCGAGAAGGTACACACAAAATTCGTGGACAGGCAGGGCTTCAGCGTCTATGTGGAGCGCAATGATGCAAAGACCAGCGAGGTCGTGCTCGCAAAGGAGCACCATACGGACGAGTGCGCCTTCCCTTCGAAGGGCTACATTCCCGTGCTTTCTGCCTATGCCTCTGACGGCGAAGGCAACCCGCAGACCGAGGGTTCCTCTATCGCGCTCAAGCTCCCCGAAGAGCTCCTCACGAAAAGGATCGATGGAGCGCTCACCCGTGGCTACATCCGCCCGATGAGCTTCCGCATCACGCAGACGAAGGAGATCCCGAGTGAAGGGCCCGGAGAGGCCCCGCTCACAGGCATGGTATTCGATATCGACACAGGAGACGTCTGCCCCGATCTTACTGGCTGGGACCTCACGGGCTCCGGCATCTTCGATGATATTGATATGAACTACGGTTTCTTCACGCCCGATCTCATTACAGTCAATACTGCACGTGCAACCCGTCCGTTCACGCCGCTTCCTCCTGTCGAGAAGGTGCCGCTCCTCGTCTGGCTCCATGGTGCAGGAGAAGGGCAGGAGCCCTACCGTACCGTTATGGGCAACCGCGTGACGGCGCTCTCCTCCCCCGACATCCAGGAAAAGCTCGGCGGTGCCGCCTACATCCTTGCCCCTTCGAGCCCGACCTACTGGATGGACTCAGGCTCGGGAGAAATTGCAGATGACAACAAGTCCATCTACACGAAGGCGCTGAAGACCCTGATCGATGAATTCATAGAAGCGCGTCCCGACATCGACCACAAGCGCATCTATGTGGGTGGACTCTCGAACGGCGGATTTATGACCATGAGACTGGTGGCAGACTATCCGGGATTCTTTGCCGCAGGCGTCCCCATCTGTGCTCCCTGGGTCGCATCCCTGGCAACAGACGACGAGATGAAGTCGATTGCCAAGACGCCCCTCTGGTTCGTGCAGTCTGCTGACGACCCGATCGTGACGGCAGATGTCCATACCTTGGCAAACTATAGGAGACTCAAGGAGCTCGGTGCCACAGACGTACATATCACCTGCTTCGACCACATCGAGGACGAGACTGGGCGCTACCACGACAAGTTCGGCCAGCCCCAGCGCTACATCGGCCACTTCGCCTGGATTCCTGCCTATCACGACACGGTGAAGACGGAGCTCGACGGCACGAACGTGCTGGTGGGCGGTGCCCCCGTCACCCTCTGGCAGTGGGTCGGTCTCCATCGGCTGACGTAGACTCAGAAAACGCGCTCCCGTACGCAGGCGACCCGGCTCCTGGTGAGCCGAGCCGCTCTTTTCTGATCGCATCACTCCATATGCTTCGGAGCGCCCTTCTCTCTGCACCGCTTCCGTACTCCGTGGACGATTACGTCTGCCACAACGGCCAGAAGGACAAGGACCGACCGCTCAAGCACGCCTCGATGCCCTTTCACGAGTTGCCTGCTCCTCTGCCTCCTCAGGGACATGTTACGCCCTCTAGCCAGTACGAGGAGCCCATGGTCATTCACCCCACAGGGCTTGCAGGCGACAGATGAAGAACGTCCGAGCGATGTTCCCCGGCACCGCGAAGAACGAGCGCATAGATGCCGAGGTTTGAGCGGAGCGTCTACGAGGACAGGACCGAGGCCTGGGACGCCGAGAGGCAGCTCAAGGCGCGGGTTTTGCGCAGGATATGACGTGGGGCAACATGAGGGACAGTCGAGCCACAGCGGCCAAGGCCGCCCGCAGGATGCCGACGATAGCCAACGAGGACGCATGGAGAAGGGCATGCTGCTCGAATAAGGGACAAGGAGCTGTCAGGCATACAATGGACAAAGGGTCAAGCAGAAGAGTTCGAGGTGGGTGATATGCTCGCACGTATCGTGCTGTGGGTCATATTCGCGGTGTGCGCCGCCATGACCGTCGCCTTTCTGTCCGGTCACGGAGCAAACCTTATCGCGGGCTACAACACTGCCACCGAGGCGGAGAAGGAGACGGTGAACGAGCGGAAGCTGCTCCGGGTCATGGGTGGAGGGATGCTCGTGGCCACGCTCGTCATTTTCGTCTTGGCACTGCTGGGAGGGGCGGCCCCCATGGTGCTCGTGTGCGTGTCAACCGCCGTCATCGCAGTTGACAGCGTCGCAATGGTCTACCTCGCAAACACGAAGTGCAAAAAGTAGCGGCAAGTTACCCGCGATGCTGTTACCGATACCGTTGCTTTCGTTGGCTTTGGTCCTTAGGAAAAGAAGAAGTACTCCGGACGTCTCTGGGTGGATGCACGACATGAGCGCAGACGGCTATGCGCCCAAGAGCTGCTCTAAGGCCTTCCGCCTATTCAAGCAGGCGCTCAAGTGGGCCGTGGCGCAGGACCTCATAGCGAAGAACCCCTACGACTTCTGCAAGCCGCCCAAGCGCGTGAAGACGCCCATCAACGCCCTCTCACGTGAGGAGCGCACGCGGATGCTGCGCCTCGCCATGCAGGCTGAGCCTCAGCCTCTGGGCTTTGCGGTGGAGATAGCCCTCACCACGGGCATGAGGCGCGGCGAGGTCTGCGCCCTCAGGTGGTCCGACCTATCCGACGACGGCACCATAACCGTGAGCCACGCCCTGGGAAACGGTCCGGGCGGCTTCTACGTGAAGGAGCCCAAGACCGGGAGCTCCGTCAGGACAATCCCCCTCACCAAGCACCTGAACACGATGCTCTCCGCTAGGCGCCGCGACGCGGAGCGCGTGGCGCGCGAGATGGGCGTGTCGCTGGGTGATCCGTATATTCTGGGAACGCAGGAGGAGAAGAGCCGGCCCTACAACCCCACGCAGCTCGGGAAGGACTTCGCCGCCTTCTGCAAGATGAACGGCTTCAAGTGCACCTTCCACGGCCTCAGGCACACCTTCGCCACCATGATGATTGCCGGCGGCTGCGACGTGAGGACCGTTGCGAGCTACCTGGGGCACGCCAGCGTATCCATGACCCAGGATATCTACGCCGACGTGGACCCGGATGCGAAGCGTGCGGCTGTGGACAAGGTGGCGGACTCGTTCGACGTAGACCTCGACTCGCTCTACGACTTCCCGAGCCCCGCCGCAGCGCCAAGCGCTGGTGCTGGCGCACTCACGTTCTCGGTGGATCAGCTCAAGGCAATGCTCGCCGCCGCAGAGGAGAAGGAGGTAGGCCATGGGCGTCTCTAGGCTCGTCTGGCGCTTCGTGCGCTGGCTCTTCCGCGCTATCTCGCGCTGGATGTGAGCGCGCTTGATAGAATTGCATCATCGGTTCGAGGAGGAAGACTACGGCCATGGCTGAAAAAGAACCCGCTAGGAATGAATCTGCAATCATCGCCTCCAACGATGCGCAGATCAGGGACATGATCTACACCGTGCGAGGCCAGCAGGTCATGCTCGACAGCGACCTTGCCGAACTGTACGAGGTCGAGACCGGCGCCCTCAACCGCGCCGCCAAGCGCAATGAGGACCGCTTTCCCGAGGACTTCCGCTTCAGGCTCACTGACGACGAGTACGAAAACTTGAGGTGCCAAATTGGCATCTCAAGCGATGACCTGCAGAAATTCGCAGCTGGCGGCCGCCGTTACATGCCTTATGTGTACACCGAGCAAGGCGTGGCGATGCTCTCGGGCGTGCTCCGCAGCAGGGTCGCAATTGATGCAAGCGTCCGCATCATGCGCGCCTTCGTAGAGATGCGACACTTCATCGCAGACAACGCCCATATGTTCGAGCAGATCCGCACGGTTGAGCTCAGACAGCTCAAATATCAGAAGAGCACCGACGAGCGCTTCGAGCGTGTCTTCGACTACATGGAGACTCACGAGGCGCCGAGCCAGAAGGTCTTCTTCGAGGGACAGGTCTACGATGCGTTCGAGCTGCTGGTTTCCCTCGTGCAGAGAGCCAAGCGCAAAATCGTCCTGATTGACGGCTACGTGGACACGGGGACGCTCAACATCCTCGCTAAGAAGAGGCAAGGCGTCTCCGTCACCGTGTGGACGCACCCAAAGACCAGCCTCACCAAGTGTGACGTCGAGACCTTCAACGCGCAGTACTCCACGCTCGAGATCAGGCACACGGCCTCGTTCCATGACCGCTTCCTCATCCTAGACGGTATCGAGGGCTACCTGGTGGGGGCGTCGCTGAAGGACGCAGGCAAGAAGAGCTTCGCGGTCGCCAAACTTGAGGACTCCGCCGTCGTTGGCTCGATTGTCGCCGCGCTTGACAAGTAGAAAATGAGATCTCTAGCTCTAAGGTCACAGAATGTGACAGACGGTCTCGACGCTGCTCGGCCACGCGGACCCCGCCATGACACTACGCGCCTACACCGACAACCTCGAGGACGGCAAGCGTACCCAGATGGAGAAGCTGGACGGACTGCTGTAGAGACGGGACCGCGAGGTTCGACAGGTCCGACATACTCCGACAAAGTCACGGCAGGGCTATGACGCGATGGAAACTTCGGAACCAGACTCAACGCGTCGCAGGTAAACGGGCTACGCGGAATAGGCCCAAGGGGTTCTTCGGGGCTTCGACAAGGTACGACAAGGTACGACAAGGTACGACAAGGAGGATTCTACCTCAGCGCATAGAACTGACGGGGGTCGTTGATCGAGGAGCCGTGCCACTCAAGCAGGCCCTCTGGCCCGGCAATGCCCTTAAGCACTCTGGTGGCGGTTCTCTGGCTGCGGCCAATGCGCTCAGCGAGCTCCTTGGCCGTGACCCTCCCATTCGTGAAGGCGAGGCGCACCGCCGCCAGCTCGTACTCGTCGAGCGCGGAGACCACCCCTTCGGTCAACCTGTCCTCGAGGGCCTCATGTCGTCTCACCGTGCGCGCGACGATGTTGTTCTCGAGCGTCAGCTGGACCTTGGCGCCGCCCGGCTCGGAGTAGGTGGGGTCCTTGAGCAGCATGCTCTGCATCTCGCTGTAGATGCGCGGCACGCCCTCGTTGAGCTCGCGAACCCAGCCGAACTCGACGAGGGTACGCGCTATGCGCGGATTACGCGAGTAGCGCGTCGTCATCATGTTGTCGAGCGTCACGATGTTGGGCAGCGCACCCGGACTCACGATCTCCAAGCGGTCGTCGAAGACCGAGACGCGCACGTAGTCGCCGCGATAGGCGTAGTCGCGTGACGGCATTCACAAGTCCCTCGAACCACGCAAACTCAGGGTACTCCGGGACCGTTCGGAACTTGCCATCCGACGCCAGGAACTGGAACTCTCGCAGCATACCGGAGATAAGCGAGTATGCGCCCTCGATGACCCTGGGAAGAGGGCCGCAGAACACGCGTTCCTTCGTGATGTTGAGGCGCTTACCAGTCTCGGCCCTCGTGCCATCGTAGCGCAGCACGCGCGCCTGGGGCATCATCGCAGACGGATCGCTCGCGAAGAGCAGTGCGCCCGCGACTGTCAGCTTGCCGTCACGCATGAAGCGCCTGGATCTAAGCACCTGCTCGTCAGGAAGGTCGGTCCCAAGGACCCCCTTTTACCTATCCAGGACCTCATGGTCGACGTCCTCTATCGAGGAGTCCTCGATGAGCTCGTCCTCGAAGGCGCGCTGGCCCTTATCGTACTCGAGGGCCAAGACCTGCCCGCGGGTCAGCCTAACGTTCCTGTCATTCTGCCGCAGGAAGACCTCGCCGTCGCTCAAGCGGGAGATGACGTGGCTCGAGGACGCCTCGATGTCCAAGACGAGCACTATGTCATCCTCGCCGGCCGAATTGGTCACGGAGACGCGCTCGGCGCGGACGATGGGGCTCGGGAAGCAGGTGGCGAGCGGCGCCCTCTCGAAGTCCTCGATGTTACGGGCGCCGTTTCTCCTGAAGCCCGTGATATCGCCGCCGTCCTCGATGCCGATGACGAGCTTGCCGCCCGATGCGTTGGCGAAGGCGCTGATATGCTTGGCAATCTCCCTGTCATCCTTGCGGGCGCTTTTGCGGTGCCGCCCGAGCCACGGGGAGCGCCAAAGGGGCGCCCCACAAGCTTAGGGGCCAATCATGGGAAACAGGGCAGTCATCACCACGAAGTAGCATGAGATCGGCGTCTACCTGCACTGGAACGCGGCAAGGACACGGTCGCACCACTGCTCAGGTACTGCGAGCTACAGGGCTACCGCCCACCGAGCGGAGACTGCTACGGATGGGCACGGATCTGCCAGGTGATGGGCAACTTCTTCGGGAGCGGCCTGTGCTTGGGAATCGACCGGGTCGAGCAATTAGCCAACCAGGGCGACAACGGCACCTACGTCATCGACGGCCGGGAGATTGTTGGCCACGAGAAGCTCTACGACGGCTTCGCCGAGCAGGACCAATACGACTTCGACGAGATACTCCGAACGTTCGACCTCGATGCCTAAGGACGAGCGGCTTGGCGAGTACCTGAACGCGGTTGAGGAGCGCGCGGCCGAGATCGAGCTGGGCGACAAGGTTTGGATGGAAACGGTGAACGGCCGCAAGGCTCTCCCGGTCATGGGCTTCGCCGAGCGTCCCGTCCCCCTCTCACAAGGTGGCAGAAGGCTCGAGCACAGTCCGTACGTCGCGCTCTGCGAGAGAGACGGCGACTACACCTGGAATCCCAACAACTTCCCGAAAGGAGACGTCCTGCGCGTGCGGCGGAGGGCGTAGCAACTGCCGGGGCGCGCCAGATCGACCCCTGTACCCGAAACGTTCGCCTAGCAGGCCTCTCTGCAGAGGGCGTGTCCTCCTGGATGTGCGACATGAGCGCCGACGGATACGCGCTCACCAAGCACCTGGAGACAACGCTCTCCGCCAAGCGCTGCGACGCCGAGCGCGTGGCGCACGAGACGGGAGTGGCGCGCGGCGACCCCTGTGCACCGGGAACGCGGGGGAGTGGGCCTGCCCTGCAACCCAGCTCGGCTCGGCAAGGACCTCTCGGCCCTCCGCAGGGTGAACGGCCTTAGCTGCGCGTTCCACGACCTCAGGCACGCCCTCGCCACCATGATGATAGCGGGCGGGCGCGACGTGAGGACCGCGGCGAGCTGCCTGGGGCACGCGAGCGCGTCGATGGCCCCGGACATCCACGCCGACGTCGACCCAAAGGCCAAGCGGGCAGCCGTGGACAGGGTGGCGGACTCCTTCGACGCGGACCTCGACCCGCCCTACGACTTCCCGAGCCCCCGCTGCGGCGTCGAGCGCTGGTGCCGGCGGCCTCACCTTCTCGGTGGAGCAGCTCAGGGCCATGCTCGCCTCCGCAGAGGGGAAGGAGGCTTCCCGTGGGCGTCCTTAGGCTCGCCTGGAGCTTCGCGCGCCGGCTCTTCCGCGCCATGTCTCGGTGGATGTGATTGGATGGGACTCTCGGATTTGCAGTTAATATCATATGGAAATAGTTACAACTTGTACCCGTTTCCACTATACTTCGTCTGCATGAAGTTCAAAGAGTACATAGCATCGCATCAGGCGTTCACGACGGGCGACCTTTACGCCATCGCCACGAGGGAGACCGCGCGGACGCTTCTGCGACGCGCCCTCAGGTCGGGCGAGGTCGAGCGGGTGCGCCGGGGCGCCTATGTCTCCAAGACCGGCAAGTTCCTCGGCGAGGCGCCCGACCCGTTCCTCGTGGCCAAGACCGTCGACCCCGAGGCGATCGTCTCGTATCACTCGGCGCTCGTGGCTCACGGCGTCGCGCACAATGTCGGCTTCGAGTGCTCGTTCAGGTCCGCGACAGTGCGCTCGCCATTTGAGTACGGGGGCGTCCGCTACGTCCCCTTCGGTGCCGGCGGCGATCCGCGTGTGCAGACCATGCGCTCGAGGTCCTACGGTGCGATCAGGGTGACCACGCGCGAGCAGACGCTCATCGATTGCCTGATGTACCCCGGAAGAGCCGGCGGCGCAGAGGAGGCGTTGCGCTCCTGCTCGGCCTTTCCCTACCTCGACCTAGAAGCCCTGACCGAGATCCTTGGCAGCGCGCCTGCCGCCGTCGTTGCCCGGGCGGGCTGGCTCCTCGAAGCGAAGCGGGGCGACTGGGGCATAGCCGACGAGACGCTCTCAGCGCTCGAAGGGCGACTTCGGCGCGGCCCATCCAAGTTGGATCCGAAATCACAGGAGAACAGGGGCTGGAGCCGTCGCTGGAGGTTGTACCTGCCCGAAAGCGAGGAGGAGGTCCTGTCGTGGACATCATGAGCACTGACGAGTTCGAGCCGAGGACCGTGGACAAGGTCGAGCGCCTGCTCGACCTCCTGGACGAGATGGAACGCCACCCCGCCCTCAAGGGCAAGCTGGCGCTGCACGGCGGCACCGCCATCAACCTCTTCATGCTCGACGTACCGAGGCTCTCGGTCGACATCGACGTCTCCTACATCGGCAGCGTCTCGCGCGAGGGCATGCTCGCCGACAGGCCGCACGTCGAGGACGGCATAGAGGCCGTCGCACAGGCACAGGGCTATGCGGTAGAGGCACACCCCGGCGGGCATGCTGGACGTACCTTCCTCTTGCGCTACCGTGGCGACTGGGGCGTCGACCACATCAAGGCCGACTGCATCTACATGAACCGCTCTCCCATCCTGCAGCCCGTGTTGCGAGAGACGCCCGTGAGGCCGGGCGCTATGGTGCGCACGCTCGCAGACGCCGAGCTCGCGGCCGGCAAGGTGAAGGCGTTCTTCGACCGTGTGAAGGTCCGCGACCTCTACGACATCTCCAACCTGAGGGGCGTCTACGAGACACTCGAACCCGGCGAGCAGGAGAGGGTCCACCGGCTGGCCCTGTACTACGCCTCGCTCTCCGCGTGCTTTCCAAAGCCCTTCGAGGGAAGGGAGCAGCGCTTCGCGGACAGACTTTCCGAGCTCGCAGACCAGCTCTACCCCATGCTCCGCTCGTCGATAGAGCACCCGACGCTTGAGGCCCTCATGGAGGACGCCAAGCGCTTCGTCGCTGACTGGATCCTTCCCAAGACGGATAGAGAGCGCGAGTATCTGGAACGGCTGGCGGCCGGAGACTATCGCCCGGAGCTCGTCTTCCAAGACGAGTCGATGGCCAAGGCCGCCGCCGTCAATCCCGAGGCGCTCTGGAAACTCGAGAACCTCAGGAAGATACCCCGATAGAACAACCTGCCCGATCCCCAAGGCCCAAGGCAGTCGCCTGGGCCAACCTCCTCGTCGAGAGGACCGACGCGGCGGAGCAGTGGCCCTCTAGGCCACCGCCAGACACGATGACGAACGGGCACTGAGGCCTCCATGCCACAGACGAGCAACGCCACCACGGCGCAAAGCACCCCGCGCACTTCACGGGCATGACAGCTGTGCATCGTGCGTCACCCGCACAACCACGCCGTCGCCCAGCGGAGTCGACGCGACCCTGAGCACATCACACCTCCACCACACGCTCCAGTACACAGGCACACCAAACCCCGCAGCGACCACATCGCCCCATTCCCACGAGCTGCCTCCGCATGCTGCCCCACCCCACCCCGCCTTGGGAGCGAAGACTCGCCCACGGACGTTTCCGCGCAAGGGCCGCAAAAGCTTTCCCGAAGGGCCGCAGGCGATCCTTCAGGAAACTCCAGCGCATCCGCGTTTTGCCTACACACCCTACACAGGCGCTTGCCCGCAGGCGTCATCCTCCCCGCAAGGCGCGCCAAGGGGCGGGCCCCAACACGAGGAGGCAGATAGTCATGAGAAAGAGCACCGACGAGAGGTCGCACGAGACGGAGTGCGCACGTGATGCCCTCATCGTTGAGCTCGAGCTCTTGGGAGGGGCGCCGTCCTCCAACGTCTCCCTCAGGGACTTCATGGCCTCGTTCATGCGCCACAAGGAGGACTCCGGCACCATCGAGCCCTCCACGGTGCGGGGCTACCGCGCCGAGACGCGCATCATCTGCCGCTACCTCGGCAGCGTGAGGCTCGCCGTGCTCTTCATACCGGGCGCGTCCTCCTGGATGCGCGACATGGGCGCCGACGGATGCGCGCCCCCTCCCGACCAGACGCCAGACGCAATGACATAGCGGGCGCCGCAGCCCACACATCACAGGAGGGCGGTGCCACAACGACTATGAGCGCACCCGGGCATCATCACGGGCACAGCCACCGCATATTACGCAGCGCTCGGGAGTCAGTCCGCTGCCTACGCGAGCCGAACCCCCCCTCGCCGTGACGGACCGTGCGTGCACGCCCATCCTTAACAGCGCGAACCATAATCAGAGCTGATGGTGTATTCCGCCATGGCGACCCCTTCCATGAATGCGGCGCGAACGCCTCTTGCAACGACGGCAGAAGCTTACCGCGAACCACGGGCCCGAGGGCATGCGCCGAAGGGAGCTCATCTTTCATGCCGAGGGAAAGTCGTTTCCCATCCGGATGCCGATGCCTGGTGATCGTCGGCGAGACGCGCGACGTCTTTGTCCGCCGTCATCCCAGCTCCTTCACGAGCCCGCCAAAACCTGCTGCCTGTCCCAAGCTCGCCTTCGCCAGACCGCCTTCATAGAATGAGATGAGCTCGGAGACGAACGCCTGGGCGGACCGACGATCCAGACCGTGTCGCAGTGTCTCGAACATGCCGTCGAAGAAGCCGCGCGTGAGCACGTGGACAAGCAGCCGCTGGTCGTCATCAAGAGGCATCCCCAAAACGTCGGACTGGGCGTAGATGCGCCGGCAAGGCTGTTCGGCGACCTTTTCCACGTAGTGCTCGAACGCGGTGCCCGCCGAGGCATCCAGCAGCAGCATGAACGCGTCGCGGTTGTCGAACATCAAGTCGACTAGTTCCTCATATACGGAGTGCGAGAACAGCTCGCGTTCTCGGATTGACTCGTTCCCCATGTCGAAATACCTATCGTAGCCCGCCATGAGGGTTTCCATGAACTTGCCTGCCGCCGGCCCAACCAACGCGGCGAACAGTCCTTCTTTGCTGCCGAAACGCGTGTACACGGTGTGCGTGGTCACTCCCGAATCGAGGGCGATGGTGCGCAGCGACGCATTCGCGAACCCATGCCGGGAAAACTCCCTCCGCGCGCTTGCAAGAAGCTTTTCCGTTGTGCCTTCGGCACGTTTCGCCACGCGACACCCCTCTTTCACCTAGGGATCGAATTAGATCCGACCTCGTTATTATAGGATAGGCATGATGTCCCTGCTTGTTGCTTTGCCTGCGGCCGCTCCAGCACGCGCCCGCACCCCGTGCGAAGGCCCCTTGCCTTGACCGACGGTGGCCGCGCTAGCCAACGATGCGCGAGAAGTGCTTGGCGAACAGCCTGCGCCCTAAAAGGGTTCCTGCCACGGCGCCCACCGTCGTCGCGGCGCCGAACGCCATCAGAAGCGGCCCCCGCACGCATCCGGCGAGCGTCGCCATGTAGTCGACGCCGTAGCTCTTGACCGCTGAATCCATGTAGCCTTCCATGGAGAATGCGATCGGCGACATGAAGCCGAACCAGATAAGCAACGCGAACAGGACGTATCCTGCGACGATGAGGGGAAAACTCTTGTACCTGCCTGCCGACACGACCACTTCACCCACAATGCCGGCCATTAGAACGAACAACGGAACGGGCCCGTATGCCCCTATGAGGAAGTTAACCAGCGCCGAGATGGCGCCGAGGCCGAACACGGCCCCGCGTTTGGGGACCTTTGCCACGATGTAGACGAAGATGATGCCACCGGGGATGAAGCCGACAAGGCCGAACAGCGGGAATCCGACGGCGGACAGGCCACCTATCGCGCCCACGATGAACAGCACCGCCGTATGCAAGAGGGCGAAGATGCCCACGGTGACGTAGTCTTTGGTCGACATCTTCTTGCCTGTGCCGCCCGTTCTCACGGCCTGCGCCGGCATTCCCGCATCTTTGTTCTCTTCCATTCTTCCTTCCTTTCGGTCGAAGGGAGCCTGTGGATCTTGCCCTCTCGGCTCACCCTTTGCTCACCCGATCGAAAACCACGCGCGCAGGAGCGCCGCATGCTCTGTGTCAAGCGGATACGTGCAGGTCACCCGGCCGGATTCCAGCACCGCGATATCGTCGGCCATACGGCAGATGAACTCGTAGTCATGCGTTATGACCAAGACGCGCGTTCCTCTGCGCGCCAAGCGCCTTATCGCCTGGGCGATCCGCTGCATGTTGACGAAGTCGAGCCCGCTTGTCGGCTCGTCGAGTATCACCACGTCGGGCTCCGCCACGATCGCCGTGGCGATGGCGAGGCGTTGCTTCTCGCCTCCCGAAAGCGAGAGCGGATGCCTGGACAGCGTGCCGCCCAGCCCCAGCTCTTCAAGCAAAACGGCGGTGGCCTTAACGGTCAAGCTGCCCTTCGTGTCGGACATCGCAAGCTCACCTGCAACGGTATCGCTGAAAAGCTGGCTCCCTGCGTCTTGCATGATGAGGAAGAATCGACCCGCTCGCCGCCTGAACGAAAGCTCGCGGCCTACCGACACGAGGCCCGAGCGCTCGCGCACAAGGCCGCAGAGCATGCTTGCCAACGTGGATTTTCCTGCGCCGTTCTTCCCCAGCAGGCAGACGGTTCTGCCTGCCGGCACCTCGATGTCTACGCCGCGCAACGTCTCTCGCCTTCGGTATCCGCCGCGAAGCCCTTCTACGCGCAGGGGAGCCCCCGTTTGGCTGTCGTGCTCCGGCTGGGCTGTCGCCACCTGCGCCTCCACGAGGCTCAGGTCGAGACTGCGCAGCCCCAGTGCCGCTTGGTCGCCAGACGAAAGCGCCAGGTATCCGTCTCGGCTGAACTCATGGCTCACTCGCCCATCTTGAAGGTACACGCAGCGGTCCACGGCGTCTTTCAGATAGTACACGCGATGCTCGGAGACCACCACGGTCTTGCCACACTCTTTCAGCCGTTCCACGAGCCGCCCGAGGCGCCTGGTTGCATCGAAGTCGAGGTTGGCGCTCGGCTCGTCCATCACGAACACGTCGGGGCCGAGCGCGTAGGCGGCGGCGATGGCCACGATCTGCTTCTCGCCACCGGAAAGCTCGAACACGCTCTTTCCCATCAGGGTCTCTATGTCCAGGTCGACCACCACACGTTCGACGCGCCGGCGTATCTCTTCAGTCGGCATGCCGAGGTTCTCCAACCCGAACGCGATCTCGGTTACCGTGTCGGTATTGAAGAACTGACTGCGAGGATTTTGGAACACGCTCCCCACCATGCGCGCGATCGCAGGCATGGGAAGGCTGGAGAGCGTTTGGCCGCCTACGCTCACCGAACCGGTCATGTACCCTTCGTAGTAGTGGGGAATGAGCCCGTTCAAGGCGCGGATGAGGGTGGTCTTTCCCGAGCCGCTCCTCCCCGTGACCACGACGACTTCACCGCTTTTCACGGAGAGGCTGACATCCTGCAGGCATGCGCCGTCGCCGCCCTCGTAGGAGAAACCGAGATTCGAGATCTCTATCATGCGATTGCTCCCGCGCGGCTTGCCACCGCTGCCGCCACCAGGCATGTGCATGCCACAAGGCATATGGCATCCGCAAGACCGATCTCCATGGGGTAGACCGTGGTGCGCACATCCTGTGCCTCGATGCCGCGCGTTATGGCGGCGGCAGAGATTTCCTCGGCGACGGTCGCGCTGCGCACGATTATGGGCACCATGACATACTCCATCGTGCGCACAAGATGGAACGCGACGTTTTTGGGCGACACACCGAAGCCGCGCATCTTCATCGCCCCTGTCACATTGCGCCATTCCGAAGCCAGCGAGGGGAAGTAGCTCAAGACGACCGAGAACGGGATGGTGATGCTGTTGGGAAGACGGAGCTTCTGCATGACCACCAACAGCTCGCTTATCTTGGTGGTGGCGACCAGGCAGTAGCCGAACCCGAAGATGGGCGTGGTCTTGCGGATGACCATGGCGACGACCAGCAAGACCGAGGCGATGCCGTTCTCGCCGCCCGCAAACGCCATGATGATCACCGCCGCCGCGTAGGTGGCGGTGCAGCGTATGGCCGTGCGGTTGAGCCTGCTGTACAGAAGAGCCGCCACGATGCACGCCATGACGGCGATCTCGACCGAGAAGCTGCGGTTGAGTACCGCAGCCACGTTCACGGCCAGCAACGCGGCGACTTTCACGCGGGCATCCAGGCGGGGCGGCTCCCTGTCGAAAAGCCCTCCGATACACGTATCAAGGCCTGGTGTTCGCGAATGCTCGACATGCGGTAGAAGCCCTGTCTTTGGCATGCATGCCCGCCCGCTCATCGCACGTCGTTCCCGTCTCGCCCCGCCGACCACGAAGCGCTTTTTGTTTGCAGCGCGAACAGGCGGCTGTACAGCCCCTTCGCGCCCATCAGCTGCTCGTGGACGCCCTCTTCGACGACGGTACCCTCCTGAAGCACGACGATGTGGTCGCAGCCGGCGATCGAGCGCAGCCGATGGGCCACAACGAGCACGGTCTTGTTTTTCACGAGCGCCCCCAGAGCCTGCTGGATATGTGTCTCGTTCTCAGGGTCGACGGACGCGGTCGCCTCGTCGAGTAGCACGATCGGCGCATCCTTCAGCAGGGCGCGGGCGATGGATATGCGCTGTCGCTGCCCTCCCGAGAGCGTGCGACCGTTTTCGCCCACGATGGTCTCGTAGCCGTGCGGGAGCTTTTCTACGAACTCGTCGCAGCATGCGGCCCGCGCGGCCTCACGCACCTCCTCGTCGGTTGCCCCCGCGCGTCCGATGCGGATGTTGTTCGCTATCGTGTCATCGAACAGCACCACGTCTTGAAACACGAACGCGTAGCTGCGCAGGAGTGTCTCGGGGTCGATGCCGCCTATGTCGATGCCGTCCATGCGCACCGTGCCCCTATCCACATCCCAGAAGCGCGCGGCGAGTCTGCATAGCGTCGACTTCCCGCAGCCCGAAGGCCCCACGAGTGCGGTTGTCTGTCCCTGCGGGGCGGTAAAAGACACGTCGTGGATGACATCGTCCTCGCCATAGGCGAATGTCACGTGGTCGAATTCGAGATCATACGCCCTCGGATGGACGTCGCCGTCCCCCTCCTGAACGGGATGGTCCAGTATCTCGCCGATACGCTGGGATGCCACGAGCGCATGAATGATGGCGCCCAGCCGCTCGATGGCGACGCAGAGCGGTTCGTACAGGCGCACCGAGGCGAACAGGAAGAGGAGAAACTCGAACGTGCCCAAATCCCCCGATGCCATCCGCGCTGCACCGTAGACGATCACCACGCCCATGCCGCAGCGCAGGAAATTCTCACCGAACGAGATCCCCAGACCGGCCAGCAGCTCGTATAGGACCAGCCCGGGCACCAGTTTTCTGGACGCACGGCGAATCTTGCCTTGGTAGCCATTCATCAGGTTGAGAGCGTGCAGCTCCTGCATGTTTTCTAGGTACTCCTGCATCGCCTCGCTCATCTGCAGGCGCCTTGCGCGGTTGCGCCTGTTCTGTCCCTCGGAGATCAAACGGGACAGAGCCATGAACAGGGCGGCAAGCGGGAGACATGCGGCAAGCGCAAGCGTCATGCGCCAGTCGACGACAAGCAGGCAGACAATGCTTGCCAGAGCGAACAGCAGGCCGCTCACCAGCTCGACAAACGAAGTCGCGAGCACGCCCTGCACGGTGTCGACGTCGTCCATGACTGCGGAGGTGAAGTCGGAGAGGTCGCGCTTCCCCAGATAGGACATGGGGAGCCGACGGATTCTTTCGGCAAGCGCGATGCGCATGCGGGCATCCTCGTCTCCCGCACTCAGGTATTTGCTTTTGTACGATACCCAATACGCCAAGAACATGACGACGACCAACGCCGCCGCTGCCCCCAGATAGGGCAGCGGCGGTACGTCCTGGGCGTTTACGCCCGCACTCCGAACGACCATCTCGTTCGCTATCATCGCGAGTAGTATGACGGGAAGGAAGGCGGCGAGCCTGAAAGCGCACATCCACGCGCTCGCCCGCAGCAGGTTGGCATTGCCCTCGTCGCTTACGCGCAAGGCTTTCTGCAGCGGATTGCCCATCATGCGGCCCCTCCGATCTTCCATTCCACGCTCCGCTCGTACTCCTTGTACATGCGGGCATAAGAACCAGCCTGCGCTATAAGCTCGTCGTGCACGCCCCTCTCGACGATGCGTCCGTTCTCCACCACGCATATCTGGTCGGCGTCGACCACGGTAGAGAGGCGGTGTGCGATCATGAGCACGGTCTTTCCGCGCAGCAGCTTGGACAGCGCCTGCTGGATAAGGTGCTCGTTTTCGGCGTCGGAATAAGCGGTCGCCTCGTCGAGCAGCACGATAGGGGCATCTTTGAGCATGGCGCGTGCCAGAGCGATGCGCTGCATCTCCCCACCGGACAGGTACACGCCTCGCGCACCCACGACAGCGTCGGCCCCGTTGGGGAATTCTTGGAGGATATCGTCGCATTGCGCCAGATGAAGGGCCCGCAGCACCTCTTCCCGCGAAGCGGTAGGCTTCGCATACGCCACGTTGTCCGCGATGGAGGCCTTGAACAGCCGCGTGTCCTGGAAGACGATGCTCGTGTGCGCAGCCAGCCAGGTGTAGTCCATCTCGCGCACATCGTCTCCCCCGATGCGCACGGTTCCTTCCTGAACATCCCAGAAGCGCGCGATCAGATTGGCCACGGTGGTCTTGCCCCCTCCCGATTGCCCCACGAGGGCGCACACGGTGCCGGCGGGAATGCGCAGCGTCACGTTGTCGAGCGCGAGAGGAGAGTCGGGCTTGTAGCGGAATGAGACGTGATCCAAGGCTATGTCGAAGCACTCAGGCTCCTTCGGGGTAAGAGGGCGTTCCAGCACGGGCTGGGCGAGAATGCCGTCCACGGCGTCGAGCGACGCGCTGGAAACCATGAGGTTCGACGCCGCGTTCATGATGCGCGTAAGCATGGTCACGGTCATGGGGATGAGCACGCAGAAGAAGATGAAGGTCGCCGCTGCTGTGGTTGCCGCCGCACCGCCTTTCGCGCTGTCGTGCAGGACGATGGCGGTTGGGATGAGAAACAGGAACCCCGCGTTGATGGTGACGGTGTAGAGGCTGTCCGGCAGGCGCATGGAGAGTGCGTATTTGAGCATCCATGATCGGTGCTCTTCCACCGAGTCGTGATAGCGCTTGAACGACTCCGCCGTTTGGCCGAACACCTTCACCACGGCGATGCCGCGTACGTACTCGGTGGTGGCGCTCGCCATGTCCTCTGCCGACTTCTGCTGCTTGGCGTAGAAGGACTTGCTCGAGTCGTTCAGCATCCACGCCAGCACGAAGAACCCTGCGACCAGGGGCGCTAGACAGGCGAGCGAAAGACGCCAGTCGAAGGCGAACATGCACGCGATATACGCGACCGGCAGTGCGATGGCATTGACGAAGTCGGGCATGGTGTGCGCGATGGTGTTTTCGATGTTATCGGTGTTCTTCTCTATTATCTTGCGCAGCTTGCCCGAGGGATTTGCCACGTGGTAGCCCAGGGAGACCCGCCCCAAGTGGCACACGATGCGGTCGCGCAGACGGGCAACCGTGTTGAACGCCGTCAGATGCGAGAAGAGCAGGCCGATGCCGTATATTCCGAATGCCGCCATGATAAACAGCACCGCGTCCCAGCCGAGGGCCGCTATCGCTTGCCGGTCGATTGAGGAAAGGTCGCCGGCTGTCGTGAGCACAGCTTCTCCCACGTAGTATACGCGCACGTAAGCGAGCAGGTTCATGGCCGCAGAGGCCGCCACGGTTGCCATGCTGACAATCTCGAGCCAGCGATAGCCGCCCATGAGCACGAACAATCGCCGCACCGTGCCCTTCTTGTCCATGTCCACTCCTCATATCGGTAACAACGTTTCCGTTAATAATACACCATAGGGAACACTGTTTCCGATAGAAATTGGACTCAGGTGTTGCAAGGCGCTAGAGACGAGGGAAACAACGACGGCTTCATGGCCGCCAAAGGCCCCACTCTGGGAATCTTTACAGATGATAGTAAGCATCCCGTACGGAAGGCTGGCGAGAAGCGATGTGATTCGGACATGCAAAAACGTATGTTTGAGTCCTCAGTTGCCGCCGAGGGATAAAACCCGCTCGAACTCGCCACCGACATGCGCTGCAGCAAGGTGTGCGCTCAGGTGGAGCGGCCTCAAGGAGGACGGCCGTGCGGGTGCTTAGGGTGCTGGTCAAAGCTATCAGGCTCATCGCCAAGGCGGCGCTCAGGTTGATGCGAGCATAGGCAACCGATAAGTCCGAACCATTTGGAACTTGGTAGAACCTTGAAGGCACAGGATGTGACCTCAAGCGGAGGAAAGGGGGACATGGCAGACGAGAAGACCGGGTCGGGCGAGGGACGAGACGCCATCGTCCCCGTGGTCGACGCCCGGACCCGCAGCATGATCCACACCGTGCGCGGCAGGCAGGTCATGCTCGATAGCGACCTCGCAGAGCTCTACGGAGTGGAGACCAAGGCACTCAATCGTTCCGCCTCGCGCAACTCGGCGCGTTTCCCCGAAGATTTCAGGTTCAAATTGGGCCACGATGAATTCGAATCTTTGAGGTGCCAAATTGGCACCTCAAACAACGGAGACGGACGCGGCGGGCGGCGCTACATGCCATACGCCTACACCGAGCAGGGCGTCTCGATGCTCTCGGCAGTGCTCAGAAGCGAAGCTGCGGTGCGCGTGAGCGTGAGCGTGCAGATCATGCGCGCCTTCGTCGAGATGCGCCACTTCATCGCCGACAACGCCCACATGTTCGAGCAGATCCGCGACGTCGAGCGACGCCAGATCGAGTACCAGCAGAAGACCGACGAGCGCTTCGAGCGCGTCTTCGACTACATGGAATCGCACGTGGCCCCCAGGCAGAAGGTATTCTTCGAGGGCCAGGTCTGGGACGCCTTCGAGCTCTTGGTCTCTCTCGTCCGGAGGGCAAAGGAATCAATCGTCCTGATTGACGGCTACACCGACGCAGGCACCCTCAACATCCTGGCAAAGAAAAACGACGGCATCTCCGTGACGCTCTGGACCCACCCCAAAGCCAAGCTCACCGCCAAAGACATCGAGACCTTCAACGCCCAGTACCCCGAACTCACGGTCAGGCGCACGGAGTCCTTCCACGACCGCTTCATCATCCTGGACGGCACGGAGACCTACCTCGTCTGTGCATCCCTCAAGGACGCGGGCAAGAAGGCATTCGGCATCACGAGGATCGAAGGCTCGGAGACCGTGCAAACAATCCTGGTAAGGCTGGACCCAGGGGAAGAGAACGCGGACGTCAAGGAGGGGACCGAAGGACAAGCAGCCGAAGGATAGCGTGGCCGAGAGACGCGGTTAACAAACCAGCATGGATAAGAGCAGCGCCGCATCCCAAGTGGGTCACGACGCTGCTTCATACCACAAAGGCAGCCACCAAGAGTTTCCAACAGCGCGGCGCGGCTGCGGCTTGAGGCAGGGACCTCTACCGCGCCGCGCGATTGAAAACTCGTACGAGGTTTGGGCCGCCGGACCTACGGGCAAGCCGGAGGGGTTTCCAACACCGCGCAAAGGACGCGCGGCATTGAAAACCCGTGCGACGGTCACGCACCTGCAAGGGCAGGCAGCGGGGCGCTGCGTGCCCCGCTGCCGTCAATGACGGCCATACATGAGCCAAAGCAGCAGCGCCAGCGGAGCGACAAGCAGGCAGAACACAAGGGCCAGAACGTCAGCCAAGCCCCAAGCCAGCTCCTCATGCAGACGGCCTCTCATTTCAGCAGCTCGTTCACGTGCCGCTGCACCGCCGCGTATTTCTCGCCCAGACGGCACCTGAGCTCCTCGCCGTTGCCGTAGTCGCCCCGGATCACGGCGCGAGCCATGGCATCGATGTCCGCGGCCTTGGCGGAAGAGGCCTTCGCGGATCCCGCCCGAGAGGTGTAGTCTAGGCAGATCCAGCCCGCGCCGAACTTCAGGCGGCCCCAGTTGCCGGAGGTCCCCACAATGGTGTACGTCCCCCGATCGTGGATACAGCCGACGACGGCATAGCCCGTTCCGGACCCCTTGCGGATGTTCAGCGCGTCGCAGGTCACCTTCACGAGGTACACGTCGCCAGAGCTCCCGGACTTGCTGTCCGATTTCGTGGAGCCGCCGTCCAGCCGCGCGTTAACCTCACTCGCCAGCTTCCCATGCGGGCATGCAGCCACGCCCCCGGGCAGGCGGTCGAGGCGAACATGCCGTGCTCGGTCAGGCTCCCGTTCCGGTCGCCCGTGTAGTTGAGCCGAAACCCGTACCGCGTGCAGATGTCCGCGCAAAGTCCGACCAAGGCGTCCCATGTCTTCTGACTCATCTCGCCCGTGGAGTTATCGATGTTCCCGCACTCGATGGTGATGGCCCGCCTGTCGTTCCAAGCGCTGCTCGACGTCCAGGCCCGGTCGTCCTCGTCCATGCTCATGGCCACGTCGCCGTCGACCCCGATGCAGTAGTTCGAGGACGCCTGCCGAGTCGTCCCAGCGAAGTAGTCCGCGCACTGCCTGCCACTCCACCTGGCCGCCATGTAGTGCGGCGTGATCTTGCAGACCCTGCAGCCGACGCGATCGGCACTGCGGTTCCTCGTGATGTGCGTGTAGGCGCACAACTTACTCTTCGTCATCAGGCCCTCTCCCGTCGGCTTCCAAACCGTCCGTGCGCTCAAGGTCGTCACTCATCGGAACCGCCCTCCTCGATCTCGCCAGCCGGCGCCACGTGCTTGCCGACCTCCGCCATCACCGGCGACAGCACCGCCATCACGAGGGCCACGACCAAGGCGCGCCATTCGGGCGCAAGCGCCAGCGTCCCCACGAGCAGGTCCAGGTTCGCCATCAGAACGCCCAGGACGCCCTGCGCCACCGTGCGGGCCAGCCACCACCACTCGTTGCCCGTCAGAAACTCAGTCATGCGAATCCACCTTCCGCTCGATGTCCTCGACATCGTTCTTCAGCAGTGCCACGTCCCGTTCCAGCAGGTAGGTGCGCTCGATCAGGTAGTTGTGCTTGTCCACGCGCCGCGTGAGCTCGTCGAGCTTCTGCTCCATGACGGCCCGCGACCGCGAGTTCGACGCCACCACGCCAGCCGGCGTCACCGCGCCTCCAATGAGCGCCACCAATACCGACTCCATACGAGAAAGCCCTCCCTGCGACGCCATCCAATGCACTCATCCTCCAACCCCGTCACAAACGCTTGAGAAGGCCACATATATGGCTATAATTCTGGCTAGTTACAAGAACTCTCGGAAAGGGGCGCCCATGCCCGCCGTCACGATGGGCCTCGCGGAGGCCAAGAACAACTTCTCCAAGGTCACGGCCGAGGTCAACCGCACGGGCCGTCCCGTCACCGTGCTCAAGAACAATAGGCCCTGGGTCGTCATCCAGCCGGCAGCGGGGGCCGCCCAGACAGACGCCGTGGACGTGGCCGTCGACTTCATGGACGAGTACGCCGACGTCTTCCGGGAGCTGGCCAAGTGAACGCCCCGCAGGACCCGCTCGTCGCCAAGGACCAGGTCCTCGCCATCCACGACGTGGCCATCGCGCGCTTCGGCGGCCTTCCCGGCGTGCGCGACGAGGGCCTGCTCGACTCGGCCCTGGCTCAGCCCTGGCAGACCTTCGGTGGCCGGGACCTCTACGAGGGCGACGTCGCCAAGGTCTGCCGCCTGCGCTACGGCGTGATCCGCGACCACCCCTTCACCGACGGCAACAAGCGCACGGGGGCCGCCCTTCTGGGAGCATCCCTGCGCCTCTGCGGCCACCACTTCAAGCCCGCCACGACGACTTCCTGCGGGCGATGCCAGCGGTCGCCGACGGCAGCATGTCCTACGAGCAGCTCGTCGAGTGGGTCGAGAAGGCTGTCTCCTAGGCCTTCGCCGTGAGGTACCCCGCCTGCCCGTCCTTGTCCACCACGCAGTAGGCCATCCCGGTCTTTCCGCTAGCCCGGGCCGTGCCGTTCCCGCCCACGAGGCTCTTGCAGCTGTAGAAGCACTGGTTCCCAGTGCAGCCGGAGGGCAGGGTCCAGTCCGCATCCACGTAGATCGTCGTGAGCGCCGAGCACCCCGCGAAGGCGTAGAAAAGGTCCGTGAGCGAGGAGGGGTCGAAGCCTGTCAGGTCGAGCTCCGTCACAGCCGTGCACGACGAAAACGCATGCCGCATCCGCGAGACGGGCCTCAGGCTCCCCAGTCCCTCGAAGCTTGTCACGTCCCCGTATGCATGGAACCAGTAGTTCATGTTGAGTTCTGTGAACCCCGCCGTCGCCATGTCGGCCTTCACCTTGACCTTGGTGAGGCGGTCCTTCTCGTCCGACCACGGCAGCCCTGAGGCCAGCTGGTACTTGGCCTAGGCGCGGTCCGCCCGCGCCCCGCGACCCCGCGCGACCACGTAACGTCCGAGCTCGCCGAGATCTCCAGGTACCCGTCCGCGTAGACCGTCCCCCAGAACCACTGCCTCGTGTCGTTGCCGGGGTCCGTCGGCACGCCGCCCTCCCCGAGCTTGCAGATGGAGTAGACGGTCAAGTTCCCCACCACGGTCCCATCGGTTCCCCCGACCAGCTTCTGGCAGTCGTAGAACATCTGGTAGCCCGCCGTGAGCGCCGACGTGTCGAAGAAGGTGGCGTAGACGGACTCCAGGTCCGTGCGCGAGACGAAGCACTGCTTCACGGTCGTCATGCCCGAGAGGTGCTGGAACCCCACGCCCTCGGTCGTCGCGGACATACGCAAGGAGACAGTCCGCTTGGAAATCCGGCCGTCCGAGACCTCATACGAGCACTCCAGCTCCCCGTCCCAGACGGACTCGACCCTGCGCAAGGCTGCCAAGGCGTTCGAGTGGCAGAGCAGCGCCCCGCGCTTGGTGGAATCATCGCAACTCACCGTGCCCAGTGACCATCGCGTGTGAGCGACCACCGCCGCCATGGCCTGCGAGACAGTCTTGGCTACCAGCTGCTCCTCTTCCACGAAATCGCGCAGCAGCTCGCACAATGAACTCTCGGCATAGACGTGCGCAATGCCCGCCGTCTCCTCGTCGGTCCTCACAACCTCGTGCTCGCGCCAGGCCCCGGTGTCGGGGTCCCGCCACACCAGCCGGTCGCCCTTCTCAGGCGCCACCAGGCAGCCGAACTCCAGCGTGTCCTCGCCTCCCAGCCCCTCAGTATGTGTCATGAAGCCCAGGGTCGGCAGCACCCCCAGCCGCTTGTCCCACCGGTCGAAGAGGTAGAGGGTCGGGACTGCCATCAGGCCCACCTCTCGACCCAGCTCACGGAGTGAAAAGAACAACCCGAGAAGACTAAGGCATTTTCCACCGGGTACCAGCGCGAAGAAGTCAGATTCGAGCGAGACCCGCGCCGTGGCATCGGCCCCGTTCGCGGTCACTGCCTGCCGCTCCATGTCGATGACCACCACATCGCCGGCGGCGAAGGTGCCTTCCGCAGCGACGGAAGAGCTCCCGTCGCCCACGGAGACTGCACTCCTGGCCTCAGCTACAAGCGTGATCGTCGGCCAGGTCTCCCACGTTCCGCCGACCTCGAACGATTCGGCGCCGCTCGTCTTAGGAACTGTCGATAATAAGAGGCTCTTCGGGGGTTCGTGTGGGTTGACGCCTTGGCGAAGATGCCAGCCTGGCAGCGGCGCCACTCGCTCAGAGCCTGTCTTCCCGACCAAGCGGGAGGGGCCAGCGAGGGGGCGCCGCCGGCA
>ERZ772945.678-NODE-678-length-26530-cov-6.581983_pt1 | contig 26530 bp, 21 predicted proteins | sample MGYA00511681_ERZ772945 | MGnify/ENA primary metagenome ERZ772945 (study PRJEB29015, sample SAMEA2737943) | human oral metagenome | biome: human oral; feature: human-associated habitat; material: dental | place: China | collected 2143 ...
CGATTGAGAACGCGAATCACCTCTCTGGTATAGGGGGATTCGGGCTCCGGTAACACAAGGCCGAAACCGGTCAGCGCCTCTGCCTCCGCAACACTCGAGACTTCCTGCCAGGGGTTGCCGGTCTGCATGACAGCGCCGCTTTGTTCTGTCTCCGCCTGCCTGCGAAGATATAGCGGTGCCCCGATGACTAACACAAGGCAGGCTGCCGCAAGCCCCGTGATTTGCGCTGCCGACGGAAGTTTTCGGATCTTTGCTTTCCGAAACTGCTCTGCCTCCTCAATATACTTATCATCAATCTCCGTCAACGCGCGAAGGAGCGTTTTCGCATTTTTGTGTTTCATACGCGGTAACCCTCTTTCTCCAGCACTTCTTTTAAGCTCTGCCTGGTCCTGAGAAGGCTCATTTTAATTTTGCTTTCTCCGAAGCCGCTGCGCGCGGAAATTTCCTGCACCGAATCGCCGAACCAGTAGCGCCGCAGAAAAATAGTTCTCGCGTCCGGCTTTAAGCCGCCGAGAAACGCATTGAGTACTTCGCGCAAGGCCTCCGTATCCGCCGGGAATGCCTTCTCGTCGGCAACGACTTCCGCAAGTTCGTCCAGCAAGAGCGGCACTTCGCCACCGCCCCGTTTCTCCGCGTGCATCGCATCATAGCGGTCCAGCGAAAGGTTGCGGGTGATTTTCGCGAGAAAGGCCGACAGCTTTTCCGGTCTCTTCGGCGGTATGGTGTCCCAGGCTCTTAAATAGGTGTCATTTTCGCACTCCTCGGCATCTTCCTCGTTTCGCAAAATACCTCTCGAAATCGAGAGCAGGAGTCTGCCGTATTGCTTCTTTGTCTCTAAAATCGCGGTTTCCGCGCGCTTCCAGTAGAGCGCGACAATCGCCCGGTCTTCCATGTGCCACCTTTACTTCTTCTGTTCTTCGGTTGCGGACGGAAGCTCCGTGCCGAGCTCCAGTTTTTCTGTATCCCGCACCTCGGCGCTGCCATCCGCCTTCTTCTGCACGGTCAGCAGGCAAAAACTTCTGTCCGCATTCGGGACGGCTCTGTTGCCGCAGAGAAGCGTATAGCTGTTCTCCGGCTCTCCCGCGCCGCCGATGTACGCAATCGGTTCATAGACACTGCCCACCTTGCCGGTGAGCGCTGCCTCAAACACCTCCTGTACCGCGGGATTTGCCTGCGGGTCGCTGTCGCCGCTGTTATACTTCCACTCTGCCGCCATTCCGGCCGCTGCGGCGGGCAGCAACTCTCTGGTCCCGCGGAGTTCTGCCTTGCCGTCCAAATCCTCATAGACATTGACCAGGAGATACGCGGAGGTTGCATCCGGCACCACCGCCGTGCCCTTGCAGAGATACGCGTAATTCGTACCCGCGACCGGCTGCGAACCCAGCACGGCAAGCACCTCGTACTTGTAGCCTGTCATCCCCTCCACAGCCGCAGTAAAGGCCTTCATCGCGTCGGCATTATCTTCCGGCAAAAGGCTCCCCTGGTTGGCGCTCCAGCCGCCTGTCAGGATATCATCACTCTCTCTCGTCTCCGTTTCCGCACTGCTCTCCGCAGCCGTACTCGCCTGTGCCTTTCCCTGTCCGCAAGCTGCGAGCATCACACTCAACATAAGCGCCGCCGTCATCAGTCTCTTCTTCATCTCTGTCGCATCCTTTCTTGCTTTTCCCGCAGGACTTTTTCCTGTTCTCATCCTATCAGACGGTTTCCGTCTCTCCAAGGTCACAGTTTCTCAGATTTTTTTTATTTTGCCCAGCCTTTTTTCTCTTCTTCCGGAAGATGTCGCAAAAAACGGATGTCATCGCCCCCGAAAAGGGCGGTGACATCCGTTCATGCAGCAAAACAACCGGTTTCTCGGTTCCTGTCTCAGCTTTTCTTTTTCTTTCGCGGTGTGACCTTCGGCGCTTTCTTTTTCGGCGCTGCGGTGCTCTCCTTCGCTTTCTTCGGCTGCACCTTGCCGCTGCCCTTCTTATCCTCTGCCGTGCTCTCATCCGTCTTCTTCGTGTCGCCCGGTTTCAGACCCGGAATGCCGATTTCATCGTCCGGCGTGAGCGTGCGGGACGGCGGGAAGATGACAGCGGATGTGTGAATGTTACAGCGTCTCTGCGGCGTCAGGCGGGAATCATCCGTCTCGACTTCCGAATCCGGCACCACCATCACGACGCGGCTCGTGGTCGGGCAGTACGGCGTCGGCAAGAGTCCCGTGACAGAGCAGACCGACATGGTCGTGTGCTTGTCGCACATCTCGGTCGGAATGGTGCCGCGCGCAAAGAATTCGGTGTAGACCGCATCGCCGCGCGGGTCGTTGCTGCAGACACCCTTGACCGGGAGTTTGCCGGACTTCCGGCAGATGTCGGCGGTCACAATGCTGTCCGGCATCACAAAGCCCGGATCCGGCTTGCCCTGGTGCACCTGCTCCATAATCTTCCGCCAGATGTCCTTGTGAAAGGAGTTTCCGCCGTTGCCGTCCGTGAGCGGCTGGTTGTCGTCGCAACCGCCCCAGATACCCGCCGTATAGTAGGGCGTGAAGCCCACAAACCAGACGTCCACGTTGTTGCTCGTGGTGCCGGACTTGCCGGCGCTGCTCATGTTCGAGGGCTTGGCGCGCGTGCTCGTCGTATTGACATTGATGCCGCTGCTCGCAAATTTGCGGTTCGGCAGCATGGACTGCTGCAGCGCATCCGTCAGCAGAAAAGCGGTCGAGTCCTTGATGACGCGGTGCTGCTCCGGGTTATTCTCGAGGAGCACTTTGCCGTTGTGATCCAGAATTTTGGTGTAGAACACCGGCTTCGTGTAGACACCCTGGTTTGCGATTGCCGCGAAGGCCGCCGTGAGCTCCAGGTTGTTGACGCCCTTGGTGAGGCCGCCGAGCGCCATGGCCGGGTTATAGTCCGAGTCCGTGAGGCTCGTGATGCCGAACTTCTTGCTGTACTCGGCGCCGAGCTGCGGGCTCACGGTTTCCATGAGGCAGCGCACCGCGACAATGTTCATCGAGTACATGATGCCGTCGCGAATGCTGGACCAGCCGAGATAGTTGTCGTCGCCGTACCAGTTCCGGAACTGCTTGCCGTTTGCCTCGTAGGGGCCGTCGTAGTAGACAGAGCCGAGCGTCTGCCCGCAGGCATCGATTGCCGGTGCAAACGCGGACAAGACCTTGAAGGTCGAACCCGGCTGACGGTAGGAATCCGTTGCGCGGTTTAAGGAGAGCGAAACGGTCTTCTCGCCGCGGCCGCCCGAGAGCGCCTTGACCTGTCCCGTGCTCTGCTCCATCAGCACGAACGAATCCTGCGGCTCGAGGATGATGTGCAGGCTCTCGCCGACAATCTGGTCCTCGGCGGGATTCACGACGCTCGCCCGGAAAGCCTCGGCATCCGCCTTCGCCTCGGCATCCGTCCGGTACAGACCGTCAAAGTCTTTCCCCTTGTTGGCGAGCACGTTGCGTTCGCTGTAATTCTGCACCTCGCCGTTTGCGCGCTTCACCGAGAGGCGGTATTCGAGCGCATATTTGGTGACCGCATAGTTCGCGGGGTTATTGATCTCGCCGTCCACAATCGCCTGCAGCGCGGGATCCTGGGTCGTGTAAATCGAGAGGCCGCCGCTGTAGAGGAGATTATGCGCCTGTGTGTCGGTATAGCCGAACTTGTCCTTCAGATCCTGCTGCACCTGGCTCACAAGTTCGTCGGTAAAGTAGCTGTAGGTGTGGGTCGCCTTCTCCTTGGAAACCAGGTCGGCATTCTCAATGCGGTCGTAGACATTGTCCGCGAGTGCCGCCTCCTGCTCCTCCTTGGTGATGTAGCCCTGCCGCAACATATAGCGGAGTATCACCTTCCGCTTCTCCTCGTTCGCCTGCCGCCCCGTAATCGGGTTGAGGCGCGAGGGGTTCTGGGTGATGCCGGCGAGCACGGTGCACTCCGAGAGCGTCAGATCCTTGACCTCTTTGTTGAAGTAGCGCCGCGAAGCCACCTTTACGCCGAGCGCATTGCTGCCGAGATTGATGGTATTCAGGTAGTTCGTCAGAATAACTTCCTTGCTCATGATGCGCTCGAGCTTCATCGCAAGGTACTGCTCCTGAATTTTTCGGGTCAGCTTCTCGCCGAAGCTCTTTTCCCGGCCGCCGTTGAAAAGATTGTTTTTGATGAGCTGCTGGGTGATGGTCGAGCCGCCGCCCGAACTCGAAGTCCCGCGAATCACACCGACAACCGCGCGCATGATGGAGCGCGTGTCGACGCCGTTATGCTGCCAGAATCTCTCATCCTCGATCGCGACGAACGCATTAATCAGGTTCTTCGGCAATTCCTCATAAGTCGCCTCTTCGCGGTTCGAGCCAGCCATGACCAAAGTCTCCACCTGATTTCCGGTCGCATCGTAGACCGAAGTCGCAAAGCCCATCGGGGCAATGCTGTCCGGCTTGAGCTCCGGCGCCGAATCCACAATGCCGCGAATCGCGCCGAGCACAAAGGACACCGCGATTGCGGCAATCAAGAGCAGCAGCATGAGCACCACGCGGACTGCCGTGAGAGAGATCAGATTTTTCAGTTTGCTCCGGTGCGCGTCCTTGTCCTGCAGCGCGCGCTCCACGGAATTTCTTCCAAAATCCACTGCGCACTCCTTTGAAAAAATTTTGAGAGTTCACTCTAGTATAGCATGAGTCACCCCCGAACTCCAGCAATCCCCCGTCGCTGTCCCACAGGGCCTTTGCCGCTCTCCTTGCATTTTGGCTGTCCGCAATGCTATGCTAAGATCTCAGTGAAAAATTTCTGTCCTATCTACCTAAGACAGAACAAGGAGGTCCTTCATGCCCGAGTGCCGGTATACCCTACTAAGGAGCGGCAGAGCCGAACTGGAAGAAAAGAAATCGCGCTTCCTGGCGCAGAGTTTCTTTGTGCGGAGCGAGGCAGAGGTCGCGGAAATCCTGGCGGCCGTCCGGAAAGAACACTACGACGCCCGGCATGTCTGCTCAGCCTATGTGCTCTTTGGCAATCCGCCGCTTGAAAAATCCTCCGACGACGGCGAACCCGCAAAGACCGCGGGGCTCCCGATGTTAGACCTGCTCCGCGCGGCTTCGCTCTGCAATACACTCGTCACGGTGACCCGCTACTTCGGCGGCATCAAGCTCGGTACCGGCGGTCTGGTCCGCGCCTATACGGCGGCGGCCAAGGGCGCGCTTGAACAGGCTGTCATTGCGGAATTGCTGCCTGCCGTGCGGCTCTCCCTGACCGTCGACTACGGGCTCTACGGAAAAGTGTCCCGCCTCGCCGAGGACTGCGCGGGCACTGTGCTCTCCCTCGACTTTCTCGCGGAAGTGTCCCTCTGTCTCCTCTTTCGGGCAGAGGACAGCGCGCGCTTTCTCGCCGCGCTGACCGAGCTATCGGGCGGCAGCCTGACACCCGACAGCGCAGAAACCCTGACCTGTGTCGAGCGGGACGGAAAGCTCACACCTATACAGCTTAGCGCCTGCTGAAAACACGCACCCGCAAGCAAAGACCCGAACCCTCCGAAGGGTTCGGGTCTTTTGTTCTGTTTGTTCTTTTGCTCTATTTGTTCTTTACACAGCGTTTTACTGTGTTTTCTCGCTCTCCGCCTGTCTCGCGAGTTCTGTGCCCGGGAAGCGCGAAATGACTTCCGCAAAAAAGGTATTCGCGTTTTCCGTGTCTCCGAGCGCCTTATAGGCCATGGCCTTCCGGAAGAGCGCCGGCTCGTAATTCTGATTGATTGCGAGCGCCTTGTCGTAGAGATCGATGGCCGCCCGGTAATTGCCCGCCTGGAACTGCACTTCGGCGCGGCTGTAGAGGCTTAAGTACCCCTCGCTGTTCATTTTCCCCGCGACCGACTGATAAATCTGCTGCACCGAGACGCCGCTGCCGTCGTCGATGTCGGTGAGCTGAGACACATCGAGGGTCGCGTAGAGCTCGGCCGCGTGCGCATAGTCGTTATTCCGGAAGTCGTTCAGAATGCCCGCTAGCTTCTGGTACTGCGAGAGCTTGCTGTTTTCGCCCTCGGTCAGCATGTCGACCTGACTCTGGAGCGCGCTCTTCTCCTCCTCCGCGCTGCTGTGATTCACCTCGACATCGCGGAGCGCGCTGTTTACGGATGCGAGCTTCCGGTCCATCTCCCGGAGCTCGGCGTTATGACTTGAATTCAGCTCGGCCCGCTTGGTCGGCATATAGAGAAAAATCACCGCCGCCGCGCCGATTAAAAGGCCGATGGCAATGTTCAGGCCGGTCTGCCAGCCCGTGCTCTCGCGGTAAGTCGAGGGAATCAGAACCTCGTCATCCGACATCTCCCGGTGCGAATAGGTTCTTGAGCCGTTGTCGATTTCCTCTTTGGGCTTATCCTGCTTTTTTTGGATGCGCCGCTTCTCCTGCTCGGCGGCATCCGCATAGCGCACCGCCGTCTGGTTCATGCGGTCGGTTTTCCGCACCAGTTTGAGATAGTGATCCGCCCGCTTATAATCGCCCGCCTCGATATAGAGGAGCGAGAGCAGGAGCCCCGCCCGCACATAGTTCGGATGCTGGGCGACGATACCGGCGAGCTGATGAATCGCCGTGTCGTAATTGCCGTTTTTCGCCGCCTCAAGCGCCACATTGTAGCGCTCAATCATCTTCGAGAACGAAGCGAGCTGTCCGCCGCGCCGTCTGACATCATCGAGATAAAAGACCGCGCGGTTATTTTCGGTCCGGAGGTCAATGCTGATGACCCACTGCACGAGCGCATCGCCGACCTCTCCCATCTCATAAAAGATGAGTCCCAGAAGATTTCTGGCATCCGTCAGATCTTTGTTGAGCTCCAGGGCGCGCTTTAAGTACGGTACCGCCCCGGATAAATCCCTCTGTCTCGCGAGCTGCAGGCCGCGATTGTAACAGCTGTTGGCCGCCCGAACGCTGCGCTCCAGTACATTCATGCTTCTGTCTCTCCGCTCCGCTTTAAGAGCTCCATCAAAATATCCTTCATGTCCGTGAGATCGCTCCGCACAATCGCATCTTCCACCGCCGAAATCTCAAGGCTCGAGCGATAGTTCCGGATCTCCTCGTCAAAATTAATCATTTGCTTTCCTCCGCCAAAATTTCACCTGCCAGATAGAGCGAGCCCGCGATGAATAAAATCGCGTCCTCCGCCTGCTCCCCTCTCGCCTGCCGGAGGGCTTCCCCGACACTCCCGTAGGTCTTCACCGCGGTCGCCCCTGCATTGCGGTAGATGTCCGCGAGCGCGTGCACTTCCGTTCCGCGCGAAGTGTGAAGCGGCGCGAGATAAATGCAAGCCGGCCGCAGGACTTTCACAAAGGTCTCCGCAATCGCAGCGAGTTCCTTATCCTGCACGGACGAAGTCAGCAGGAGCGGCTTCTTGCCGCGCTTTGCCGCAAGCGCTGCCCCGGCCTCCGCCATCCGCAGCACGCCGTCCGCATTGTGCGCGCCGTCCAGAAACACATCGGGATGTATTTCCTGCATGCGGCCTGTCCAGACTGTCGCCCGGACGGCCTCCGGAAAAGAAACTGCCGATACGCGTTGCCGCGCTTCTCCTGTCTCTCCCTCCGAAAAGACCTGAAACGCCTTCGCGGCGAGCGCCGCATTTTCCCGCTGATACGCAGCCGGCAAAAAGGCAAAGCGCGTGTCCGCGGGGTCCGGCGCGACCGGATAGGCAGGTGCCTGCATCTCCCGCGCCTTCGCCGCAATGATGTCCGCGACCGAAGGCACGGCGTCCAAATAGACCACCGGAACGCCTTTCTTAATGATGCCCGCCTTTTCCGCCGCAATCTTCTCGACCGTGTCGCCGAGATACTGCATGTGGTCCAGGCTTATGCTGGTCAGCACGGTGAGGCAGGGCGCGCAGCTGTTCGTCGCGTCGAGGCGCCCGCCGAGCCCGGTCTCAAGCACGACAACTTCGCAACCCGCCTCCCGGAAGAGCAGCATGGCCATGTAGTAGAGATACTCAAAGTAGGCGGGAAAATTCCGGCCGGCCCGTACCTCTGCCTCCCCTTGGCGCTTCACTGTCTCCGCGGCCGCCCGAAAGGCTTCCGAAGAGACCATCTTCCCGTCGATTAAGATGCGCTCCCGTATGTCCACGAGATGCGGCGAGACAAAGGTGCCGACACGGTACCCCGCGCGGCGCAGCGCCTCCGTCAGATAGGCGCAGACAGAACCCTTGCCGTTGGTCCCCGCGACGTGAATGACCCGGAACGTGCGGTCCGGCGCGCCGAGCGCATCTAAAAATGCCCTGACTTCCGCCACGGAAGTCTTCTTCTCGCCCCACATGGGCAAATCATCGGGGCAACGCCTCTCTTCCGCCATCGTTTTCCCTCGTTATGCGCCGAGCATCTTTCTCTGCTCGCGCACTTTTTCCAGCATTTCCTCGTACTTTTTCCGCTTCTCCTGCTCGGCAGCGACCTTGTCGGCCGGTGCCTTCGCGAGGAACTTTTCGTTCCGGAGCATACCGTCCGCACGGGCAATCTCGCTCTCGAGCCGCGCCTCTTCCTTCGCGAGGCGCTCCTTCTCTTTCTCGACATCGACCAAATCCGCAAACGGAATGTAAATCATAGCGCCCGGGATGACGGCCGAGACCGCATCCTCCCGAATGCCGGTCTTGTCCTTCTGGAGCTTCACCTCCGAAGCGCGACCGAGTACGCGGAAGAAATCCTCCGCGCGGCGGAAGCTGTCGAGCACAGCCTCGTCCTCGGAGACCACAAAAACCTCCGCCTGCTGTCCCGGCGCAACATTCATCGACGTGCGGATGCGGCGAATTTCACGGACCGCGTCTTTGACGCGCTCCACCTCGGCCGCATCCTCCGGGAACACGAAACGCGCTTCTTCGACCGGCCAGGGCGAGACCATGATGCTGTCCTCTTCGTTGAGGCTTAAGAACACTTCCTCGGTGATGAAGGGCATGAACGGGTGCAAGAGCTTCAGCGCGCGACTCAAGACCTCGCGAAGCGTCCAGAGCGCCGCCTCGCGGGTCGGATCCTCCTTGTTCCAGAGGCGCGGCTTCACCATCTCGATGTACCAGTCGCAGAACTCCTCCCAGATAAAGTCATAGACCTTCTGGAGGGCAATGCCGAGCTCGAACTTCTCGAGGTTCTCGGTAACTTCTCCGGTGAGACGGTTCAGCTGATGCAGCACCCAGCGGTCCTGCGGAAGAAGCGCCGATGCCGCGGGCTCCGCCGGCATGGTCTCGCCGAGGTTCATCTCGATGAAGCGCGCCGCATTCCAGATCTTATTCGCGAAGTTTCGCGCGGCTTCCACTCTCTCCCAGTAGAAGCGCATGTCGTTGCCCGGCGCATTGCCGGTCATCAGCGTGAGGCGCAGTGCGTCCGCGCCGTAGCGCTCAATGACTTCGAGCGGATCGATGCCGTTGCCGAGCGACTTGGACATCTTTCTGCCCTCCGCATCGCGCACCAGACCGTGAATCAACACCGTGTGGAACGGCAGCTTGCCGGTCTGCTCGATGCCGGAGAAGACCATGCGGATGACCCAGAAGAAGATGATGTCATAGCCGGTCACGAGCACATCGGTCGGATAGAAGTAACGATACTCCGGCGTATCCTTCGGCCAGCCGAGGGTCGAGAACGGCCAGAGTGCCGAACTGAACCAGGTGTCGAGCGTATCCTCTTCCTGACGGAAGCTGTGGCCGCCGCAGTGCGGGCAGGTATGCGGCATCTCGCGCGCCACGACCACTTCGCCGCACTTGTCGCAGTAATAAGCCGGAATCCGGTGTCCCCACCAGAGCTGGCGGGAGATGCACCAGTCGTGAATGCCCTCGAGCCAGTTTAAGTAAGTCTTGCCGTAGCTCTCCGGCACAAACTTGAGCTCGCCGCTCTTCAGCGCCGCAATCGCCGGCTTTGCCATCTCCTCCATCTTCACAAACCACTGGGGCTTGATCATGGGCTCGATGACGGTCTTGCAGCGGTCGTGCACGCCGACCGCATGGCTGTGCGGCACGACCTTCACGAGGAGCCCCGCTGCCTCGAGGTCCTTGACCATCGCTTTCCGCGCCTCGTAGCGGTCCATCCCGTCGTAGGGCGAACCCGGGCAGCGAATCGTCGCATCGTCGTTTAAAATCGTGATTTCCGGCAGGTTGTGGCGCTTGCCGACCTCAAAGTCGTTCGGGTCGTGCGCCGGCGTGATCTTCACGCAGCCGGTTCCGAATTCGGGATCCACATAGCTGTCCGCGATGACCGGAATCTCGCGCTCCGTGAGCGGAAGCTTTAACATTTTGCCGACCAGCGCCGTGTAGCGCGCATCGTCCGGATTCACCGCAACGGCGGTATCGCCGAGCAGGGTCTCCGGTCTCGTGGTCGCAATCTCGACAAAGGCGCCGTCTTCGCCGACAATCGGATACTTGATATGCCAGAAGAAGCCGTCCTTGTCGACATGCTCGACTTCCGCGTCGGAAATCGTGGTCTGACAGACCGGGCACCAGTTGATGATGCGGCTGCCGCGGTAGATGTAGCCCTTCTCATAGAGGCGCAGGAAGACCTCCTTCACCGCCTCCGAGCAGCCCTCGTCCATCGTAAAGCGCTCTCTGTCCCAGTCCGCGGAGGAGCCGAGTTTCTTTAACTGGTTGATGATGCGGTTGCCGTATTCATCCTTCCACGCCCAGCACTCCTCGAGGAACTTCTCTCTGCCGAGCTGTTCCTTGTCTCTGCCCTCTTTTTTGAGCTTTTCGATGACCTTGACTTCGGTCGCGATTGCCGCGTGATCCGTGCCCGGCTGCCAGAGGGCGGAATAGCCCTGCATTCTCCGGAAGCGGATTAGGATGTCCTGCATCGTATTGTCGAGCGCATGGCCCATGTGCAGCTGTCCCGTGATATTCGGCGGCGGCATGACAATGCAGAACGCCTTCTTCTTTTCATCCACCTCGGCGTGGAAATAGCCGCGGTCCATCCATCTCTGATACAGCTTATCCTCAATCTCCGAGGGCGTATAAGTCTTCGGCAGTATTTTCATATTCAGTCCTCTCTGCGTTTGTCTCGTCCGGGCCGGTCTTCAGACCATGCTCCGGTATTCTTCCCGCCACTGCGCAATGATTTTTTCTTCGCGCGCACGGCGCTTTGTCTCATCCTGTTCGGCAAAAATGTCTGCGACTTCTTTTGCCTCTCTGCCCGTTGCGCCGCGCGATGTCACTTCGCGCAGCTGTTCCTCCCAACGCGCTTTCTCGCTGTCCCGCATCTCCGGCAGTTCCCGCCGGAAACGCGCTTTCAGTGTCTCGTCCGTCTCGGTCTCCGCAAGGAAATACATGCGCTTGATGGTATTTCTGTCCCGCCCGAGCGCATAGGCCTCCTGAAAACAGTCGAACGCGCGCTCCGAGAGAAAGAGATTCGCGAGCGCCGCGCCCTCGCGGTCCAGAAGGCGACTCTTCGAGGCGCGGTCCAGCTTATCGTCCGCAAGCGCCCTCTCGTAGGCGCCGACCGCCTTCCCGTATTTCCGGAGCGAGAAAAAGAGATCACCCCGCTTTAACTCGGCTCTCTCCCGGGGAAGCGCGAGATACTCCTTCGCGTCCTGCAAAAACATGCTCTGCTGTCTCGGGCTCGCATAGCCGCTCCGCGCAAGAAAGCGCGCGAGTACCTCTTCGCTCCGCGCATTCTCGCCCCGGTAGCTCCGAAGTTCCCGCGCGAGCGCGGGCTGCAGTGCGCCCCGCTCCACAAAGGCAAAAAATGCCTCTCCGACAAAACCCTCGAGAAACAGCGGCGGATACTTGAGAATCAGATAAGAGAGCTCTTCCGCGGTCTCCGCATGAATGCCCAGATTCTCGAGATAGAGCCTCTCTCTCGGATTGTTCTTGCCAACCAGTATTACTCCCACAGCTCCACCTCCTGCGCGAGCACCTCGCCGCCCGGCGGATAAATCTCTCCGAATCCGGCGTCGCGAAGCTTCAGCGAAACGGTGCGCTCATCCCCGAAACGGAATGCGCAATCGACATAACAGCTCTTCTCCTCCCGCTCCGGCAAAAAGCCGAGCGGCACGCTGAGGGTCTGCGCCGCGCCGCGCGGGCCGGCGCCGACTGTGAGCAGCAGTTCTTTTCTGTCTTCGGGGAGCAGACGAAAGCTGCCGCCCGCCGTGAGCAGTGATTCTCCCGCCTCGACGAGCACCAGCTCCCGCTCTTCGCCGTACTGTTTCACCGGAAGCGAAATCTGCGCAGCCGCCCGGCCCGCACAGATCAAACGCGGCGCTATGCCGCTGTTCTCCGAAAGACGGCAGGCCTCGACCGCGCCGCGCGAAAACAGTTCCTTCTCCTGGTACAGCTTCCGCTGTCCCTTGCAGATGGCACGCTGAAAGCCCTCCGACCAGCTCATACGGTTAAAGCCCTCGCCGGTCAGAATCACACTTGCGAAATGGCGATTCCGGAGAAGCCGCTCGGCACTGACCGTCAGCACCTGATCGGCCATGCGCTCTCCCTGCGGTGTCGAGAGCATGCGAAGCGTAAAGGCATCGCGGAGCTTTCGCTGTTCCGCATAGAGACAGCTTCTTCCCTTTTCTTTCTTTTCACGCGCCATATAAAAACAGAGCGACTTCTCCGCGAGATCAAAGAGTCCCACTTCGCCCGCGGCGAGCAGAGCCGGTTCCGCCGAGATAAAGGCGAGAAAGCTCTCCTCGCGGCTTACGAGACGCGTTCTCTCCGCCGGAAAGCCGAACTGCGGCAACAGCGCCGCGAGCTCCCGCACAAACGCGAGCCGGTAATCCGGCAACACAATGACCGTGCGGAGTTCTTCCGCTTTTTCGTCTCCGAGCACCTGCTTCCGCGCGAGCTTTAAAAACCGCGCCAGCAGTTCCACAGCGCGGTATTCGGTATCCTCCGCCACCAGAAGCCCGTCCCGCTCGCTCTCGGCGAGCAGCCCCTGTACCATGCTGCCCCGTCCCGCGAGCGCCTTTTCATAGGCCTCCGCATCGATATACCAGCGGTCTTCCCGCTTGTCGCGGCAGAGCTCCGTGCGAAGCAAGAGCTTTTGTTCCCGCCCGTCGGAAACAAACAGGAGGTTCGCATCCGTGTTCGAGAGATCAATTCCCAGATACTGCATCGACCTCGGCTCCTCTCTGCGTCATCAGAGACGCCATACTGTCCGCACCGAAGGAGAAGAGCTCGCTTCTCGCCTCGCGCGCAGCGGCATAGGCAGAGAGCTCTGCCTTAAGTTCCTCTTCCGCGCCGCCGAGCAACTCGCCGAAGCGGTTCAGCCGGGCATAGGCGCTGCCGCGCGAAATGCGCTCCGTGCTCTCGCGGAGCACCGTGCGCCGCACGACCTCGCCGCTCTCGGCTTCGAGAACGCGGTACTCCTCGGTCTCGCCCGAAAAGAGCACACTGCTCCTGAGGTAAATTCTGCCGAAGAGCTCCGTGCAGTCTGCGCGGCGAAAAGCTGTCTCACCGGGCAGCACGCGGCTCTCCACAATGTAGCGTTTGCCTTCCTCTCCCCGGAACGAAAAGAGGGATCTCTCGAGCAGCGCATCCGGCAACCATATCTTTCCGGCGAGCTGTTTGCTCTCCGGCAGGAAAATATCCTGCTCGGAAAGCATCTGTAAGAAGCGTTCGGCCAGCGTTTTTTCCCGCGCGCCGAGCGCATCGAGCGACACATAATAGTGCAGCAGCGCACAGGCATAAAGACGCGGTACCTTGGTCATCTGTTCCGCGTAGTCCTCCATGGCCCGCGCCTGATCGGGCGTGAGCGGGATGTCCGAGAGCAAATATTCGCCCGCACAAACCGTGAAATACGCTTCCGCGAGTTCCCGCTCCACAGCGCCCTGCTGTTCGCAGCAGGCAAAGACCCAGCGGATCTCGCTGCGGTCGCCGAGGAAAAGCTGGCCCGCGAGCACGCGCGTCGGCAAATCCGCGGGCTCTGCGCCCTGCTCTGTCACGGCGTGCAGGAGAGAGCGCATCTCGCCGATGCCGCCGTTATAGTGCGCCGCGAGATATCCGAGGATCGCCCGGTCGGCTTTTCCGGCGCGGAATACCGCGAGTGCCAGTTTGCGGAACAACTCCTCCGACGGCGCCTTGTCCGCCTGCACGAGGTAAGAGACCAGTCTTGCCAGGGCATCCGGCTCGAGTTCCCGCGGCAGATATTCCTGCAGAAGCTCATAGGCCTCCTGCCATTTTTCCCGCTGCACCAGCAGCGAAAAAATCTCGGCCCGCTCTTTCTCGGTAAAATCCGCCTTGTCGCTGCGCTGCAGATAGCCCTCACAGCGCGACTTATTCGCGAGCAGCGCCGCGCGTATCCGGCCCTTACAGCTCTCGGCGAGCGACATATGTTCGAGGCCGAAGCGCAGCGTGCGCACGCCCTCGTCGTCCAGGTTTTCGTTTGCCTCGCTTGCGCGCTGCAGGAGTTCGTCGAGCTTCCGCAGCAACACGGCGGGCTGTTCCGGCTGAAGTGCCTCGCACTGCGCGAGATACTGCGGCAAATCAAAGAGCGCTTTCCGCTCCAGCCCCTTCGGCGCGCGGCGATTGCCCGCGCTGTCCTCGGTGAGGAGCAGCGCCTGCGGCGAATAAATCGGCAAATACGCCTCACCCGCCCGGAAGTCCGCCGTCTCCTCTTCTTCGAGTTCCGGATACACCGCAACGAGGCGGCGATCCTCCGCCCGCGGCGCTGCGACATACTGTGTCTGCAGGATGCGCGGCAGCACAGCGGCGAGTTTTTCATCTATCATGCCGTTCCAGAGCAGCGCCTCATAAATCGGCGCGAGACTCCGGCTCACCTCACCGGCGAGCAGCTTCCGAAGTCCGAAGTCCTCAATCTCGCGGCGATATTCCCGCCAGATTTCCGGCTCTTCGAGTCGGCGCTCACAGACTTTGCGGTAGAGCTTTACCAAGCTCTCCTCGCCGAGCGTATTGTCAAATAAAAAGTATAAGAGCAGCTCGTGCGGCAGCGGTTCCGCCGCATCCTCCGGCATACTCGCAAGCAACGCCTCATAGAGTCCCGGAATCCGAAGATCCCGGCGCACTGCCTCGCAGTACCAGCCATAGGCAGTGCGGTCCGTTGCCCTGCGCCGCAGCACACTGCGCACAAAGACTTCGAGTAACTCCCGCTGCGGCAGTTTTTCATAGACCGCGCGCAACACGCGGAGTGTCTCGCCGGGCTGCTGCGCCGTCGTCTCGGTTGCAAGGGTTGCAACCCGCCGCGCGACTGTCTTTGTCATTGCCTGTTCCCGGAGGAGAAAGCGAAGGGCCGCGAGCGAAACCGGCGTGAGGTCCGTAAGCGCCTCCCGCCGCTCCCGAAAAGCGCGCGCGAGGAGCGCATAGAGATACACACTCCGGCTGCCCTGCCGGTAACAGTGCTTTAAGAGCTTTTCCCACTTTGCGGCGCGCGCCGTCGGGTATTCGGGCACGAGGAGCAGAAGCGCCGGCAGCAATTCCGCCTTGCCTTCCCGCACAATCTCGCGCTCAACGCGCTCGGCAGTCCGATTCTTCTGGTGCTCATCGCCGGAGAGGAGACTCTTTAAGCTGTCCGCAAGGTACATTTTCAGGCGCTCCGTTCCCGCGACACGGATGCCGGAGAACGTTCCGTCGAGCGCATCGAGATACTGCTGCGCGCGCGCCGTATTGCCGCGTGCGGCGAGCAGCTCCGCTGTATAGAGCGCCGATCGCTGTGCGTCGATTTCCTTCTCGTGCTCCGCTTCCCGGAGCGCTGCCTCCGCCTCGCCGAGCTGCTCCCTTCTTCCGGTCAGCAAAAACAGCGCGTGGGCGTGGCGGTAGCGCAGCATGTGACGCCCCTCGCGCAATTCCGTCGCCTGGTTCTGCGGCGCAAACCCGCGGCGTTCCGCAGCGCCCGCTTTCAGAGAAATCGGCACTACTTGTTCGGTCTCCCCGCTCCGGAACAGAAGCGCGCCGAAATTCTTGCCCTCGTGCAGCGCTGACCGGTCTATGTCAAAGCGATAGCTGTACGGCACACCGCACAGCTTCTCCGGCGCAATCCGGCGCTGCGGCGTCAAGAGAAAGGCCGCCTGCGCTTCGACCGTCACCGGCAAGAGCAGCATATCCCGGCTCTCCAAAAAAACATGGCCGCTCCGCGCCGCTCTCGGCAGCGTCGTGACTTCCGCAGTCGCGCGGAAGCTGTCGCCCTGTCTCGCGCCGAGTGCCTCCAGAAACGCATCCATGCCGCATGCCGCATCGCGGCTCTTTGCGAAGGCACGATAGAGCGCGCTCCGCTCCGGATCTCGCAGGAAGGGCGCGCGCCAAAATTCCCGGTACGCAAAAATGCGAAGCGCCGCCTCCCGGTCTGTCTTCGCAACTTTTGCAAAATCCTCTGTGGTTTTCAGGCGCTCCAAGAGTTCCGAGCCCTGCTGGTCCGTCACAGTGAAACAATACGGTATTGTCTTCTCACCGCCGTCCGTCACCAGAAGCAACCGACCGGTGAGTTCATCTCCCACTTCCAAGTAGCGCGCGTCCACCGTGAGTCGTATCCGGTTTTTGACGCCGCCGAAACTGTCTGTCAGCACCCGAACGCGAATATCATCCGAGTACGCAAGTCCCTTCAGCTGTATCCCATTGTCGCTGTCCGCATGAAACTCTGCGCTGAGCATCTCCCCGCGCCGCACAGAGAGACGTAAGTTCTCCGGACGCACGGAAAGCACAGGCACTTCTGAGTTCAGTACGCCCCGCGCAAGTCGGTTGATTCTTTCTCTCATCGCCTTCCTCTGTGCCTCCATTTATCGCAAGATATTTTAGCACACTTCCCCTTGCTTGCAAAGCTTGCTATACTTGCCGGGATTGGAGGTACACATGCTGTCCGAACCCATGACACTTTATAAGCTCATGATACTCTATCTGTTAAAGCAGGTGAATGTCGCGCTGAGCGAGAATATGATCTCGGAATTCTTTCTGTCGCGCGAATACACCGGCTATTTTACCCTGAAGCAGGCGCTCTCGGAGCTCGGCGAATCCGGTCTGATTCAGCTGCACAGCACCCGGAACGCGAGCCGCTATTCGGTCACCGAAGAAGGCGTGCAGACGCTCTCCTTCTTCGGCAAGCGCCTCTCGCCCGAAATTCTCGCCGACATCGACCGCTTTCTCCGGGAAAATCGCTTCCAAATCCGGAACGAACTCAGCGTACACGCCGACTACTACCCCGCCGGGCAGACGGGCTACCGCGTGCACTGCGAGGTGACCGAGGGCAAGAACTCCCTCTTTTCGGTCGAGCTCACCGCGCCGGAGGAAGCGCAGGCCATCGAGATGTGCCGCCGCTTTTCCCTCTGTTCCGGCGAAGTGTACCGCCTGCTGCTCAAAGAATTACTGCAGGCGGACTGACGCCTGCTTTGCCATCTCCGCGACGAGACGCAGCAGTTCCTCTCTCCCCTGTTTCGTGACCGAGGAAAAGAGAATCAGCGGTGTCTCTTTCGGTGCGCCCAAAGTCTCGCGAAGCAGCTTCTTCTGCTTTTCGAGCTGGCTCCGCTTTAACTTGTCCGCCTTGGTGCCGACCAGCACGGCCGGCAGGCCCTGATCTATGATCCAGTTGTACATCAGGACATCGTTCTCCGAAGGCGCGTGGCGGAGGTCGAGGAGCAGGAAGACCGCGCGGAGCTGCTTGTCCTCATGTAAATAGCGCTCTATCATCTTGCCCCAGCTCGCCTTGACCGCCTCGCTCGCGCTCGCATAGCCGTAGCCCGGCAAATCGACAAAGTAGACCGCGCCGTTCACGCGGTAAAAGTTGATGGTCTGGGTCTTACCGGGCTGGGCCGAAGTGCGCGCGAGCGCCTTGCGGTTCACAAGCGCATTTAAAAGGCTTGACTTGCCCACATTCGACTTCCCGGCAAACGCAAATTCCGGGAGAACGCTCTCCGGCAGCGCGCTCGTCACACCGAGTACAAACTGCAACACCGCATCCTTAATCTGACTGTTGCCGTCTTCGCCGATTAAGGGGCGGCACACCGCCGGCGGAACTTCAATTCCCTTCTTCTTCACCCTCTCCTTCTTCACGCTCGGCCGCTTTTTCCCAAAGGCACCTGCCACTGAGGGGCGTACTGTTGTCGCTTTCTTCTCCATCTGTCTCTTCTCCCCGTCCTGTCAGCGCAAGCGCTGCAAGTTCCCGAAACTCTCTGATATAGTACAATTTTAATCCTGCCGTAACTTCCTTCGGCAGCGCTGTAATCTCCGCGCGATTTTCGTACGGCAGTGCGAGCGCCGTGAAGCGCTCCCGTCTCGCCGCAAGTAACTTCTCTTTCAGACCGCCGACCGGCAGAATATGACCGCGCAGCGTGATTTCGCCTGTCACCGCGAGATCGGCGCGCACCGCCTCGTGCCGGAAGGCCGAGAGCAGCGCAAGCGCCATCGCGGCGCCGGCACTCGGCCCGTCCTTCGGAATTGCCCCGGCCGGAATGTGCAGGTGAAAGTCGTGCTCGCGGAAGTAGCCGCTCGGCGTGCCGCGCTCTACCGCAAGCTGCCTTGCGACCACGAGCGCCAGTTCCGCAGACTCCCGCATCACGGCGCCCATCTGCCCGGTCGGCCGGAAGAGCCCTCTGCCGACATTGACCTCGACCTCAACCGAGAGTGCCACGCCGCCCGCTGCGGTGTACGCGAGCCCGTGTGCCACGCCGACTTCGTCCCGCCGGTGACTCCGTTTTGCCGGAAAGCGCGCCTTGCCGAGGTAGTCCTCGAGATTTCCCGCCGTAATCGCGAAGCGCTCACGCTCCTTTAAGAGAAGCTGCCTCACGCACTTTTCCGTGAGCGCGCGGAGCTCTCGCTCAACGCCGCGCACCCCCGCCTCCCGCGTGTAGCAGCGAATCAGCGTCCTGACAGCGCCGTCCGTCAGTGAAAACTGCTCTGCCGTGAGACCCGCGTTCCGGCGCGCCCGCGGCAGGAGATAGCGCCGCGCAATGTGAAATTTCTCGGCCTCCGTGTAGCTGCTGAGGTAAATCAGATTCATGCGATCCATGAGCGGCGCCGGTATGCCCTCGGTTGTATTCGCCGTCGCGAGGAAAAAGACCTGTGAGAGGTCCATCGGCAGTTCCACATAGTGATCGCGGTAGCTCCGGTTCTGCGAGCTGTCGAGCACCTCAAGAAGCGCCGCAACGGCCGCCTGGCCCCGGTAGTCTTTCGAAAGCTTGTCGATCTCATCCAGCAGAATCAGCGGATTCTTGCTGCCCGCGCGCCGGAGAGCCTCCGCAATCCGCCCCGGCATCGCACCGACATAGGTTCTGCGGTGGCCGCGGAGTTCGGCTTCGTCCTGAATGCCGCCGAGGCTGATGCGCACATAACGCCGTCCGAGTGCGCGCGCGATGCTCTCGGCAATCGACGTTTTGCCCGTTCCGGGCGGTCCCACAAGGCAGAGTACATCCTGCGAAGCCGTCGGGTTCAGCTTTCTGACGGCAAGGCAGTTCAGTATCTTCTCCTTGACGGTTTCCAGACCGTAGTGATCCCGTTCCAGCACGCGCTTTGCCGCGGCGAGATTCGCCGTGTCCTCCGTGACGCGGTCAAACGGCAGCGCCAGCACCGTGTCGAGGTAATTCTGCTGCAGGGCAAATTCCTGTGTCCCCTGCGGCAGATGCCGGAGCCGCAAAGTCTCCCGGCGAAGCGCCTGCTTCACCTCGTCCCCGGCGGGCAGAGCGTCAATCTTTTCCGCATAGGCTTTTACATCGCCCGCAGTGCCTGCATCCTCTCCGAGTTCCTCTTCGATGATGCGAAGCTGCTCTCGCAACATGAATTCGCGCTGGCTCCGGTCGAGGCGCACGCGAAGCTTCTGCTCATACTCATGGCGCATCCGCACGACATCGATTTCGCGCGAGAGTTCACCGGTCAGAACCTCGTAAAACTCATCGCCCGTATTGCACTCGAGCAGGCGCTGCCCCGTGCCCCAGGCCCAGGGGAGCTGCGAAGAGCTGTCCCTGAGAAGCTGCATGAGGCCGGTCTGCGAGATGAGCCGCGGCAGGTACTTCTCCGCAAACGCCTTGTCCTCTCTCGCGTAGAGCTGCAGATAGCCCTTCAGCGCGCGGAGCATGGCTTCTTTCTCCTTGCTGTCCTTCTCGATTTCCCGAAGCGGCGCGTTATATAATTCCGCCTCGTAAATATCGCCTTCCAGAACCAGCTGTTCCACGCTGCAGCGCCGTATGCCGAACAACATGGCGCGCCGCGTGTCCCGTGACGTCCGCGTGAGGGAGCGAATCTGGCACAGCGTGCCGTAGCGGTACGTGCCGCCAACCCCCGGGTCCAACTCCTCCGGATTTTTTTGTGCCACCAGAAAAATCAGACCGTCCCGCACCATGGCTTCCTCGACAGCTGCGACGGTCCGGCTGCGGCTCAGGTCAAAACGAGCCACGCCGCCCGGCAGAACAACCTGCGCGCGCATCGCAACCACAGGATATCTTCTCCTTGTCCTCATGACCTCCTCCTATCTTCGTGCCGCAAATGACTCAAAAGGCGGGCATATGCCCGCCTTCCTGTCACAAGTCTCGTGTTCACACACTATTCTGTTTCTGTACTCTTTTCTTTGGATATGCGCGCCGTCAGGCAATCTCGCCCGGCCGCGAGGGTTTCTCGCGATCCCGCTGAATGCTCGACTCGCGGTGCACAATCTGCGGTCCGGCCTCATGCCGTACCATCTCCTCCGTGACCGTGCAAATGCCGACGGACTCATCGGAGGGCACTTCGTACATCAAATCCATCATCACATCTTCGACAATCGCGCGAAGACCTCTGGCGCCGGTCTTTCGCTCCAGCGCGAGGTGAGCGATTTCGCGCACCGCCCCCTCCGTGAACTCGAGTTTCACATTGTCGAGCTCAAAGAGCTTCCGGTACTGCTTGATCAGAGCATTCTTCGGCGCAGTCAGAATCTGCACCAGTGCATTCTCATCGAGCAAATCCAGCGCGACCGTAATCGGCACGCGGCCGATGAACTCCGGAATCAGACCGTACTTCACAAGATCCTGCGGCATGACCTGGTGGAAAAGTTCGTCCACCTCCCGCGCATTCTTCGCGACTACCTGGGCGTTGAAGCCCAGACCGCCGCTGCCGAGACGGGAGTCGACAATCTTCTCGAGACCGTCGAACGCGCCGCCGCAGATGAAGAGAATATTGGTTGTATCGATCTGAATGAGCTCCTGGTGGGGGTGCTTCCGTCCGCCCTGCGGCGGCACCGAGGCAATCGTGCCCTCCAGAATCTTTAAGAGCGCCTGCTGCACACCTTCGCCCGAGACATCCCGGGTGATAGATACATTTTCGCTCTTTTTGGTGATTTTGTCAATTTCATCGATGTAAACAATGCCGTATTCGGCACGTTTCACATCATCTCCCGCCGCCTGAATCAGCTTCAGCAGGATATTCTCGACGTCCTCGCCGACATAGCCTGCCTCCGTGAGCGTCGTCGCATCCGCAATCGCAAACGGCACGTTCAGAATCTTGGCCAGGGTCTGCGCGAGATAGGTCTTGCCCGAACCCGTCGGACCGAGCATTAAGATATTACTCTTCTGAATCTCGACGTCGGAGTCCGTATTGGACATAATGCGCTTGTAGTGGTTGTAGACCGCGACCGAGAGCACCTTCTTGGCCGTCTCCTGACCGATCACATACTCATCGAGAAAGGTCTTGATTTCCTTCGGACGCAGGAGGTTGATGCCTTTTAAGCCGCTCGCCGCCGCGTCGTCCTCCTGAAATTCCTCCTGCAGGATCTCGTTGCAGAGCGCCACGCACTCATCGCAAATGTAGACGCCGTTCGGTCCCGACAGGAGTTTTCTCACATGATCTTCCGTCTTGCCACAGAAAGAGCAACGCACATGTTCCCCGTTCTTATTGGGCATGTTTCTTTTCTTCTCCTTTTACTCAGTGATGCGCGATGACTTCGTCGATGAGGCCGTACTCCTTGGCCTCCGCCGCCGTCATGTAGTTGTCACGCTCAGTGTCGCGCGCAATCACCTCGAGATCCTTCCCGGTATTCGCCGCGAGAATCTCGTTCAACTTATTGCGTGTCTTCAGAATCTGCTCGGCGACAATGCGGATCTCCGTCTCCTGCCCCTGGGCACCGCCGGAGGGCTGGTGAATCATAATCTCCGCGTTCGGGAGCGCATAGCGCTTGCCCTTGGTGCCGCCGGAGAGCAGGAACGCGCCCATGCTCGCCGCCATGCCGATGCAGATGGTCGAGACATCGCACTTCACATACTGCATGGTGTCGTAAATGGCCATGCCCGCCGTCACACTGCCGCCCGGGCTGTTGATGTAGAGGTTGATGTCCTTGTCCGGATCCTCGGACTCGAGGAACAGGAGCTGCGCAACCACAAGGCCCGCGCTCACATCATTGACCTCCTCATCGAGGAAGATGATTCTGTCCTTTAAAAGGCGGGAAAAGATATCGTAGCTCCGCTCGCCCCGGCTGGACTCCTCCACCACATATGGCACTAAACTCATCTGATTTCTCCTGACTTTCACTGGAGCTTTGCCTCCGCGACGAGGAAGTCGACTGCCTCCTGGATCTTTAAATCCATCGCCAGCTCTTCTCTCTGCTCCGCGCCGACATACTCCTTCATCTTCTCCGGTGCAATCTTGTAAGCCTCGGCCATCTTCGCGATCTCGGCGTCAATCGCCTCCTCGCTGACCGCGATATTCTCGGCCTTGACGACCTCCTCGAGCACTAGTCTGGTCTTTAAGTTTCTCTCGGCCTGCGGGCGGAACTGCTCTTTCAGCTTCTCGACCGTCATGCCGGTGTACTGCAGGTACTGCTCGAGCGGCAGACCCTGGGACTGCATGCGGCGCGCATAGTCATCGAGCATCTGCTCGCACTGCATCTCGACCATCGGTGCCGGAAGCGCAAGCTCTGCGTTCTCGACAACCTTCTCGACCACGTTGTTCTCGTTCTGTGCCGCTGCATTCTTTGCCTTCGCCTCTTCGAGCTGCTTCTTCAAATCCGCCTTGTACTCGTCGAGAGTCTCGAACTGCGAAATCTCGCTTGCGAACTCATCGTTCAGCTCCGGGAGATCCTTTCTCTGAATCTCGAGCAGCTTGCAGGCAAAGACCGCTTCCTTGCCCGCGAGTTCCTTCGCGTGATACTCGGTCGGGAAGGTCACATTGACATCGAAGCTGTCGCCGGTCTTGTGGCCCACAATCTGCTCCTCAAAGCCGTCGATGAAGCTGCCGCTGCCGAGCACCAGCGGATAGTTCTCACCCTTACCGCCGTCAAAGTGCACGCCGTCAATGCTACCATCAAAGTCGATCTTAACATTGTCGCCCATTTCCGCCGCGCGGTCGTCGACCGTCACGAGGCGGGCGTTCTTCTCAAGCTCCTTCTGCAGTGCCTCGTTGAGGTCCTCGTCGGACACCGTCGCATCCGCCTTCTGCACCTCGACGCCCTTATACTGGCCGAGCTTGACTTCCGGCTTCGTCGCAACCGTCGCCGTATAGACGAGGTCCTTGTCCGTGCCGATTTCGGTCACATTGATCTCCGGGCGGGACACAATCGTGAGGCCGCTCTCCTTTGCCGCCTCCGGATAGGTATCGTTGATACAGCTGTTCACAGCGCTCTCAAAGAACACGCCCTGACCGTAGAACTTTTCAATGACTGCCTGCGGCACATGACCCTTCCGGAAACCCTGCACCTGATACTTGCCCTTCTCGCGGTTGTATGCTGCAGTGACTGCTTTCTGAAACTCTGTCTGCGGCACAGTCACCGTAATCACTGCCATGTTGTTTTCTTTCTGCTCTACCTGAAATCCCATCTGGACGTCCTCCTGGATAATCTGTTCTCTGAATTAGCATATTACTTGCAAAAGAGACATATTCAGTAGAACAGTATATCACAGAGGCACGCTTGTCACAATGCTTTTCCGGCGTTGCGGGAGAGCATCTTCTCCGCGAGATAAAAGGCGCGCGCCGTGCGCTTCGCGTTGTCGTCGAAATGACCGCCCGGATTCCACTCAAGCACCAGGGTGCCAGGCTGCATGCGCTCCGACAGTTGTTCATGGTACTGCCGCATTAAGCTGCCGCAGCTCGCCATCATCTCGTTCCGGGCCTTCTCTTCCCTGTCGCCGAGGCTTAAGGAGAGCGCCTTGACGCGCGGGGTTCTGCCCCTCTGATACTTCATGAAACCCTGAAACCAGAGCGAGGGCGAGGCCGCAGCGACCGCGGCGAACGCATCCGTCCGGTAGGACGCCCAGAGCGAGAAGAAACCGGCGAGCGAATAGCCGCCGAGCAGCACGGGGCAGTCCTCCGGCAAATCGTAGCGCGCGCGAAGTGCCGGAATCAGTGAAAGCAGCTTTTCGAGGAAAGCGGGCGCACCGTCTCCGAAGAGACTGTTGCCCGAGGGCTGGGGCGCTTCCCAGGGGGCAAGCTCACGCATCCAGTCATTGACCCGGACCGCGACCAGCAGGCCGCGATCGGCGAGCTTTTCCTTTTCTTCAAACGCGGCGAGAAACTTTGCCTCTTCTTCCACGCCCTCTAAATCGTGCTCATCGGCCGGCTGCAGGAGCAGATAGGCCGCCCCCGCGCTGCCGCAGGCAAAACACTCGCGCTGTAACAGCGAAAACTCTTCCCGTATGTTTGCCATCCCGCTTCACGCCTCTCCGGCTTCCCGGAGAATGCGCGCCCCCGCCTGGCAGGCGTCACAGAGGCAGTTCGGCTCTCCGTTTGCCTTTGCCGCTTCCGCCGCCGTTTTGGTTGCCGCCGCAGCTTCCTTGCCGAAAACTGCCTCGCCGGACGGCGAGGACGCAAAAGCAATCAGATCGTCAATGCTGCAGACATCCTCCTTGAGCTCTCCGACCAGCGCTTCGCGCGCCGCCGCTTCGTCTGCCGTTCCGACTGCCTCTAAATAGCGCTTTCCCGCCGCAACGACTTCCGCACAAGCGCTCGGCGCCTGAATCAGCTTTTCCACATCTTCTCTTACAATCTGCTCTGCCATGACTCTTTCCTTTCTCAAAACGGACCCATCTGTCCGAACTATCGTTCTATTTATATTGTACCCGTAAGCATACAAAATTACAAGACACCGCGGCAACGCGTCCATACAGGCAGCGCAGTCTTACTGTTTTGTTCTCCCACGAAAGAGAATCTCTGTCCTCGGTGTACGGCAAACATTCGTCCTCTCCTCTATCTTCTCTTTTCTTTTCCTATCTTTTATCAGACAAAGCACAGAGCGGCCGAACGCTCTGCGCTGTCGGCCCTGCATCTCCGAAAAAAGGCGGAAGGGCAAACACAGCACCCGCGATATAGCGCGGGGCAACTCATGCGCCCGGTGCAAGCGTCTCTCGCATCGCCCTCGATAGGAAGCTGCGCCCCTCACTCTTCGGTCGAGCGGAAAGTCGGCTCATTCGCGCTATGGCGCGGGTGTGCCTCGCGCCATAGCCGTGCGGCTGCTTTCTTCCCTGCGGCGCAGGCGGATTTCCGCCGCAAAGAAAGCGCAGGGCGCACGGTAACGAAATGCCGAAGCGTAACTCTCTCTGGAAAAACCGGCGGAAACCCTGTAAGCTGATAGAAAAAGAACCGGTGTCCCCGTCACGCTGTGCGGAACACGGCAGGAAAGGATTACATTCCATGGAACACATTGAAATCGAGCGGAAGTTTTTGCCGCCCGCTTTGCCGGACGGCCTCGAGCACTATCCGCACAAAGAATTTTTGCAGGGCTATCTCTCGACTTCGCCGACAGTGCGCGTGCGCCGCGAGGGCGAGGCTTATGTGCTCACCTATAAGGGCAGCGGTCTCCTGAAACGGGAGGAATATAATCTCCCGCTCACGGCGGAGAGCTTTGCCCACCTCCTCGAAAAATGCGACGGCCTCCGCATCGAAAAGACACGCTATCGGATTTCGCTCTCCGGCACAGAGCTCACCGCGGAACTCGATGTATTCCACGGGACGCTCGCGGGGCTCTTGCTCGTCGAGGTCGAATTCCCGGATGAGGCGAGTGCGCGCGCGTTCACGCCGCCCGCCTGGTTCGGCAGAGAGGTGACCGGCGACCCGCGCTATCAGAATTCGTCGCTCAGCCGTTTCGGGCTTCCCGGAGAGGAGCAAGCATGACACAGAAACGAAAACGGGAACTGATTCTCATCGCTGTCCTCTGCCTCGCAGCGTTACTCTTACTTCTCTGGCAACGGCTCGGCAGCGGTCAACACGGCATGCGCGTCCTGGTCTCCCAAAACGGCACGGTGGTCGGTGACTATCCGCTCTCCAAAAACCGCGAGGATGTATTTCAAACCTCGGACGGCGGCACAAATACCCTCGTGATTCATGACGGCGAGGCCTGGATCAGCGAGGCCAACTGCCCCGACAAGGTCTGCGTGCACACCGGACGCATCTCCCGCCCCGGCGAGATCATCGCCTGCCTGCCGCACCGCCTGGTCGTGCAGATATCGGAGCGGTAAATTTCTTTCCCACTGTGACAAGAACGGGAAGTGCTTTCCCCCAAGCAGGGCAAAGCGCTTCCCGTTTCTCATTCTTCTCAGTATCAGATGTCAATCGTTTCACGCCCCTGCCCGAGCTGCCTGCGCGTCTCCCACAGCTGTGCCAATAGCACACCCATGACCGTCAGCAATATCTCCCAGGGATACAGGAGGTATCCCCTCCAAAAACAAACGAGCAGGATGCCGTCCAGAAGCAGAAACGCATTCCAGAGCTTCCGATTCAATCTCGCATATTTCACATGTAATGTGAGCAA
>ERZ772945.680-NODE-680-length-26474-cov-57.304289_pt1 | contig 26474 bp, 19 predicted proteins | sample MGYA00511681_ERZ772945 | MGnify/ENA primary metagenome ERZ772945 (study PRJEB29015, sample SAMEA2737943) | human oral metagenome | biome: human oral; feature: human-associated habitat; material: dental | place: China | collected 2143 ...
TAGCGACTGACCTCTGGGGAAGCCTACACCACAACATTTGACAAAGAACCTTCTTTTCTAGGCTAAAAAGAAGGGTTTTTCCTCTTATTTTTTCATTAAGGTTTTATTGGTTACGACACCTTAGACAAGCCCCTGCGCGAGCATGGCCTCTGCGACCTTGAGGAACGCCGTGATGTTTGCGCCCGCGACGAGGTTGTCTGGATCGGCATACGCTTCCGCGTTCTTCTTCGCGTTCTCGTAGATGTTCTTCATGATGCCCTTGAGGCGCTCATCGACCTCCTCAAACGTCCACTGAAGACGCTCGGAGTTCTGCGCCATCTCGAGCGCGGAGACGGCGACGCCACCCGCATTTGCCGCCTTTGCGGGAGCAAAGAGAACCTTGTTCTCGAGGAAATACGCGATTGCCTCGAGCGTGGACGGCATATTCGCGCCCTCGCCGACGGCCTGCACGCCGTTTGCAACGAGCGCCTTTGCGCTCTCGAGGTCGATCTCGCTCTGCGTTGCGCACGGGAGTGCCACGTCGCACTTGACCGTCCAGACGCCCTTGCAGCCCTCATGGTACTCGGCATTCGGATGCGTCTCGACGTACTCCTTGATGCGCGCGCGGCGGACTTCCTTGATGTTCTTGAGCGCCGCAAGGTCGATTCCGTCCGGATCGTAGACGTAGCCGTTCGAATCAGAGCACGTCACGACCTTTGCGCCGAAGCTCTGCGCCTTCTCGATCGCATACGTCGCGACGTTGCCCGCGCCGGAAACGACGATCGTCTTGCCTTTGAGGTCGATCCCCTTCGCGTCGAGCATATTTTTGACGAAATAGAGGAGGCCGTAGCCCGTCGCCTCGGTGCGCGCGAACGAGCCCCAGAAGTCCACGCGCTTGCCCGTCAGCACGCCCGCGTCATAGCTGTCGCGGATGCGCTTGTACTGGCCGTAGAGATAGCCGATCTCGCGGCCGCCGACGCCAATATCGCCTGCCGGCACGTCGACGTCCGGGCCGATGTGGCGATAGAGTTCCGTCATGAAGCTCTGGCAGAAGTGCATAACTTCATTGTCGCTCTTGCCATGCGGGTCGAAGTCCGAGCCGCCCTTTGCGCCGCCGATGGGAAGCCCCGTCAGCGCGTTCTTGTAGACCTGCTCGAACGCGAGGAACTTCAAAATGTCGAGCGTGACGCTCGGATGGAAGCGAAGGCCGCCCTTGTACGGTCCGATGACGCTCGACATCTGCACGCGGAAGCCGCGGTTGACATGGTACTCGCCATTATCGTCCTGCCACGGAACGCGGAACATGATGACGCGCTCCGGCTCGATCATGCGCTCCAGCATCTTCGCCGTTTTATAATTCGGATGCGCCTCCAGAACGGGCGCGATAGAGCTAAACACTTCCGTGACCGTGTCACGGAACATCTTCTGATCGGGATCGCGCTTCGCAAGAAGTGCGAGTGTGTCGTTTACATACTGATTCTCTGCCAAAATAACAGCTCCTTTAGGTGAAAACACATATCGGTAATGCGCTTAAAATTATACTATATTCCATTCCAAAAGTACATAGTTCGCAAGAGGGACGCGCGCCGATATACTGTATACATTCGTGCACATGGCAGCGCCAAGTTTCTTTCATTATGCTCGTATTATTCTCCCTAAAAATATTTTCTAGCCGTCACAAATAAAGTGTGTTATAATGCGCGTGTGGGAATCCCCCACTGATTCATATTTCGTGACATATCTCACAGGAGGTTTTTGTTATGCCAATCACAAAAGACATGGGCATTCTGGAAATCGTCCAGAAGTACCCTGATACGGTTGAGGTTTTCGTCAACAGCGGCATGGGCTGCCTTGGCTGCGCGGCATCGCACTTCGAGAATCTCGAGCAGGGCGCAATGGCACACGGCATCGACGTCGATGAGCTCGTCGCGAACCTCAATGCAGTTGTCGGCGCATAAGACGCACAGGCAAGCGCATACGAAACTTTATGCACAAACGTCCACTTTGTGGACGTTTGTGCACCGCCCTTGATGAAGGCGGCCAATCCGTCTGCGCCTTTGGCTTGCCTTCTTGGGCTTTCATAACAAAAGAGCGGTTACGTTTCGCGCGTAACCGCTTTTTTATGTCCATCGTAAGTTTCGATTCACTCCATCACACAGCAAGCCGCATCGCCCTGCACCGCTGCCGCGCCAACTGCCTGCTCGGCGCGTTTGATGACGATAGAAAGCTCGTCCGCCTCGTGGATCATCACGCCGCCGATGCTGACGTGGACGCCCGCCGCCCTCGCCTCTTTGGGGAGCACGCCCTCCGCCGCCTTTCTGAAGCGCTCGCAGCAGCCATAGAGCGTCTCATAGCAGAGCTGGTTCGAGATGTAGATCGCAAACCGATTGCCTTCAACGCGCCCTAGAATATCGTTGCCGCGAATCGTTTCCAACAATTTCCCCGCAACGCTTTTGAGCGCGGCATCGGCTTTTGCCTGCCCATTCCCTGCGGAGAAGCGATCCGTGCCCGCCACGTCGACGAGGATGAGCGCGCCCGTGAGCAGTGGGCGCTGCTCGCGCATCCGGCGCTCGATGAGAAAGCGCGTCGTGCCCGCATTGAACACGCCCGTCACGCCGTCGCGCCCGCCTGCCGAGTCGAGCGTCTCCTGCTCGCGCACCTCGCGCGTGACGTCGGTTAGAATGCCGACGCAGCTTGGCCGCTTTTCCTTCCCGCTGCAGAACTCCTTGCTCGATGCGTCGAAGATCCCCATGCGCCCATCGGGCTTTAAGATCTCAAAGCGCGCACTCTCCTTCGAGCACGCCATGACCTTGCGCACGCAGGCGAGCCCGCGACGCAGCGTTGTATCCTTCGTCTGCTCGCTGACGCGCGAGAAGGCGCGGACGAGCTCCGGCACTTCGAGAAGCTTCGCGCACTTTGGCGAGAACCAGAGCTCGTCGCGCTGCCCGTCGTACTCGAAGAGGTAGAGCTCCGATGCCTTCATAATCCAGTAGAAATGCTCCTTGCGCGATTTCAGCTGCTTTTGCAGGACGAAAATGGCGATAAGCCCTGCCAATATGATGAGCGTGCAAAATGCCACGAGATAGCCCATCGTGTTCCCCACGGCGATTGCCAGCACGCTCAGTAAATCCAATGTCGTATTATCCATATTTGAAACTACCTGCCTAGTTGATTGCAGCGAAACAGAGGGACGTCATTACTTCCCGTGTAATGTTACTACAATCAAGGGAAAAGTACAAGCAATTTCGCCTTGCGGGTTATTGCTCCGCCTTTCAGTCGCCGAAATACTGGACTTCATGCTCTTGACAGCGTCTTTTATGCACCACGGGAGAAGCCGCATTGATCGCATGATAGCGTGGGCAATCCTGCCCGTGGTCGTTGATGATGCCGCAGGCCTGCAAGTGCGAGTAGACCGTGATGCTGCCGAGGTACTTGAAGCCGCGCTGTTTCAGATCCTTGCTGATCTTGTCCGACAGCCCGTTGCTCGTCGGAATCCAGCCCTCCGCATGATGGTTGTAGAGGACGGTCTTGCCATCCGTATAGCCCCAGAGATAGGCGTCAAAAGAGCCGCACTCCTCTCGGATTTGTTGGAAGCAGCGCGCATTTTGGATGACTGTCTCGATCTTTCGGCGGGAGCGTATCATGCCCGGCGTCGCCATGATGCGCTCGATGTCCGCCTCGTCTAAAGCTGCCACCCGATCATAGTCAAAGCCAGCGAAGCACGCGCGGAAGATCTCGCGCTTGTTCAGCATCATGTTCCAGTTCAGCCCGCACTGCATGACCTCCATCATCAGGAACTCGAATTGTTTCTTGTCGTCATGCAGCGGCACGCCCCACTCCTCATCGTGGTAGCGGATCATGATGTCACTAATCAAATTCCAATCGCAATATGCCATTTCTCCACCTCCCGTTTTTCCCCTATTCTATCACAGATGAACCGCCCTCGCATCGCCATGCCCGCATTTTTCCACACAGCAAAACGCTCCCATATAGCATCTGCCATATAGGAGCGTTGCCTTTTCATTCTTTTCGGTAGCCCGTCGTCTCCCTCTCTACGAGGCGATTCTCCAGGACGATGCTGCGCGTCGTCCCGTGCTCAATCGTTTCGAGCATGAGGCCTGCTGCCGCCGTGCCGAGTTCCGTCATGCGCTGATCCACCGTCGTGAGCTTCGGCATCAAGAACTGGCTCAGCGGCGTATTGTCGAAGCCGATGACGGAAATGTCGCCCGGCACGCTGCGCTCCATGCGCTGGCAGGCATTAACCGCGCCCGCGCCCATCATATCGTTGCAGCAGAAGATCGCCGTTGCCGAGAGCGTCAGCATGAGATCCATGAGCACGTACATCGTGTTATCCACGGTTTCGAGGCGGTTGCCCTCCCCGACGTCCACGATATTTTGTGGGGAGAACGTGCCGCGCTCCTGCATGACGCTGCGGTAGACCTCCTCCTTGATGCGGTAGCTGTCGCCCTTGTCGCCGCGCACGAAAAGGATGTTTTCATGCCCGTACCGAAAGAGGTGCTCGAGCGCCATTTTCGTCCCGCCGCGCTCATCGTCCATCACATAGGAGACGTTCGGCACGCGCCGATAGCTGTTGATGAGCACGAGCGGCAGGCGCTGTGCCATCGTCTCGTAGAAATTCGTCGTCATCGTCTCCGTATTCGGGCTGACGACAATGACGCCGGACACATTGCGCGAGAGGAGATCGAGCATGCACCGCTCCTCCTGCGCCGAGTCGTTTTCCGCGCAAGCGAGCAGGAGCGAATAGGCGCTCTGGCGCAGGCTGTCCTCGATGCCGCGCAGCACCTCCGCGAAGAACATATTCTCAAAGCTCGGCACGACGACGCCGATGCTCGACGATGTCTGCATATTGAGCTCGCGCGCCTGTATATTCGGCACGTAGGCGAGCGCCGCAATCGCCGCCTCGACGCGCTCGCGCGTCGCGCGCCGCACGGGATAGTTCCCATTGACGACGCGCGAGACGGTCGCGACGGAAACACCCGCCCGCTCTGCCACATCGACTATCGTTGCTTTCATACTGCCCTGCTTCCGTCCATGGAAAACATTCCCATCTTACTGGACCGACGCGATAAACCGGTCAAACGCCTCCATGCCCTTCGCGTCGCGTTTGAATACACCCGCGTGCGTCAGCACATTCAGAAACACCCTGCCGATCTCGTCCTTCAGAATGCCCCCGACATTCGCCTCGGAGACGTCCGCATGGCGTGCGCGGACGCCCTTGTACCAGTCCGCGTGCTTTTCGAGATCTGCGATACCGGAAATATCCGCCGTTCCCTTCAAGAGCGCGGCGCGCACCTGCTCCATCTCCTGCTTGAGGCGCGCGGGAAGGATCGCAAGCCCCAGAACCTCGATGAGCCCGATATTCTCCTTCTTGATATGGTGTACCTCCGCGTGTGGATGGAAGAGCCCCAGCGGATGCTCGGCCGTCGTGCGGTTGTTGCGGAAGACGAGGTCAAACTCAAACGCCTTGCCGCGCCGCCGCGCAATCGGCGTGATCGTGTTGTGCGGCGTGCCGTCCGTTTCGGCGAGAATCTCGACGCTCGCATCACTGTACGCGCGCCACGCCGTAAGAACCTTGTCCGCAAGTGCGATAAGCGCCTTCGGATCTTCGCTCGTCAGACGAAGCGCCGACATCGGCCACTTGACGCGCCCCGCGTGGACAGAGGGGAACGCGGCAAATGTGTATTCCTTCTCGACAGGCGCTTTTTCCATCGCAAACGTGCAGCGCCCGCCTTGATAGTGGTCATGCGAGAGGATCGAGCCGCCGACAATCGGAAGGTCTGCATTCGAGCCAGCGAAGTAATGCGGGAAAATCGAAAGGAAATACACGAGATTTTCAAACGTCGCCCGCGACACCTTCATCGGGATATGTTCGCTGTTTAAGATGATGCAATGCTCATTGTAATACGTGTACGGCGAGTATTGCAAAAACCACTCATGCCCGCCGAAATCGAGCGGTATCAAGCGGTGCGTCTCGCGTGCCGGGTGGTTCGTGCGCCCTGCATACCCTTCGTTCTCACGGCAGAGCAGGCATTTCGGATAGGAGGAAGCGGGCGCGAACTTCGCCTTTGCGATGTCGCGCGGGTCTTTCTCCGGCTTCGAGAGATTGATTGTCACGTCGAGATCGCCGTACTCCGTCGCCGTCTGCCATGCGATATTCTTGTCGATGCGCGCCTTGCGAATGTAATTCGACGCAATGCTGAGCTTGTAATAATCGTCCGTCGCCTCTTTCGGCGAATCCTTGTACTCCGCCCAAAAGCGCCGCACGACCTCCGATGGGCGCGGCATGACGCAGTCCATGATGCGCGTGTCAAAGAGGTCGCGCTCATTCGCCGTGTTTTCAATCAAGCCCTGCTCCGCCGCATAGTCCAGCATATTCTCAAGAATCGGCGTCGGTGTCTCAAGCACTTCCTCCACCGCCTCCGGCTCATACTCCTCGACGTGCAGGACGTCGAGCAAGCGATTCGCCGAATAGACGACGTCCTCCGGCGTGATGAGAAACTGCTGCTCGGCGAAGTTCAATAGTCTTGCGATCTCATGTTGAATCCCTGCCATGGCGCTTCTCCTCTCAGTCCCCATACCCATTCGGGTGCTTCTGATGCCACGTCCATGCCGTGCCGATGACCTTTGCGACGTCGGCGTAGCGCGGATTCCAGCCGAGCACCTTGCGCGCCTTCTCGCTCGACGCGATGAGCTGCGCGGGATCGCCCGCACGGCGCGCGCCGTACTCGACCTTGATATCCCTGCCCGTGACCTTCTTCGCCGTCTCGATCATTTCCTTGACCGAGAAGCCCTGCCCGTTGCCGAGGTTGAAGATATTACTCTCCCCGCCTTTTCGCAGGTAGTCGACGGCGAGCAGATGCGCGTCCGCGAGGTCGATGACGTGGATGTAGTCGCGCAGGCACGTCCCGTCCGGCGTCGCGTAATCCGTGCCGAATACCGTGATGTGGTCGCGTTTTCCAAGCGGCACTTGAAGAATGAGCGGGATGAGGTGCGTTTCCGTCGTGTGCGCCTCGCCGATCGAGCCGTCATCGAGCGCGCCTGCCGCATTGAAGTAGCGCAGGGAGACGTAGCGGATGCCGTCTGCGCGGCTGACCCACTTCATCATCTTCTCCATCGTGCGCTTCGTCTCGCCATACGGATTCGTCGGGTTCGTCTCGTCGTCCTCCATAATCGGAATGCGCTTCGGCTCGCCGTAGACGGCCGCCGTCGAGGAAAAGACGATCTTGTCGACGTGGTGGCGCACCATTGCCTCCAAGAGCACCTGCATACCGTACACGTTATTATTGAAATAAAGGAGCGGCTTCTCGACGCTCTCGCCGACGAGCGAGTTTGCCGCAAAGTGGATGACCGCCTCGATCGCATTCTCCGTGAAGACCTTGTCGAGCGTCTTCGGGTCGCGGATGTCGCCCTCGTAGAACTTCGCCTTCGGGTTGACTGCCGCGCGGTGTCCCGTCTGCAGGTTGTCGATGATGACGACTTCCTCGCCCTTTTCGATGAGCTGATGAACGGCATGCGATCCGATATAGCCAGCGCCGCCGCATACTAAAATTGCCATTTTCGTCTCCCTTTCTATCCTTCTGCTCAGCCGATGACGTGCGCGCCGTCTGCGATGCGCGCGACGTAGAAGCTCGGCGCATAGCCGATCTTCTTCGTGTACGCCTCGCCGACGTTCTTCTCAAAGGCGGGAATCGCGTCATTCTTGACAATGCTGACCGTGCAGCCGCCGAAGCCGCCGCCTGTCATGCGCGAGCCGATGACGCCGTCCTGCGCCCATGCGAGCTCGGCGAGCGTGTCGAGTTCCTCGCCCGTGACCTCGTAATCGTCGCGCAGCGAGACGTGCGAATCGTGCATCAGCTGGCCGAACTTCGCGAGGTCGTTCTGCTCCAGCGCCTTGACGGCCTCGAGCGTGCGCTGGTTCTCATAGACGGCATGGTGCGCGCGCTTGCGCTCGATGGGATCGGTAATATGGTCGGCGATCGCGTCGAACGCTTCATTCGTCAGCTCACCGAGCGACTTGATGGGCTTCACCTTCTGCAGGGCGGCAAGCGCCGCCTCACTCTGCGAGCGGCGCTCGTTGTACTGCGACGTCGTGAGCTTGTGTTTCTTGTTCGTATTCGTGATGACGATGCTCGCGTCTCCAAGCTCGATCTTGCTGTAACGATACTGAAGCGTATTGCAGTCGAGGAGAATCGCGCAGTCCTTCTTGCCCATGCCGACGGCGAACTGATCCATAATGCCGCAGTTCATGCCGACGAACTCGTTTTCCGTCTTCTGCGCGAGCTTCACGAGCTCAACGCGGTCGACGCCGAATCCGAAGATGTCGTCGAGGATGACACCCATCAGAACCTCAAGCGATGCCGAGGACGAAAGCCCCGACCCATTCGGCAGCGTGCCGTAGAAGACAACGTCGACGCCGCTCGTCGCCGCAAAGCCCGCCTGCTCCATCATGTGCACGACGCCGATCGGGTAGTTCGCCCAGTCGTACTCCTCCTTCGGCGAAAGCCCCGTCATCGGAAACGCAATGACGCCCTTTTCGGGGAGGTTCATCGAGTAGACGCGCGACGTCTTACCCTTTGCAGGCGCGGCGATCGCATACGTCCCGAGCGTGATCGCGCACGGGAATACATGCCCGCCGTTGTAGTCCGTGTGCTCGCCGATGAGGTTGACGCGCCCCGGCGAGAAATACGCCTTCGTCTCCGCCGCGCCAAACTTCTCCGCAAAGGCTGCGCGCATTTCCTTCAAGATTTCCATAAAAGTCCTCCTCGCCCAAACTAGATAGTAAACGTTTTCTTTTATATTCTTAGTGTACCGCATTTCACCGCGATATGCAAGCCCTTTGCGCGAGGAAAAATGAAGAAAAAAAGGAGCGCGGCGTAGTCGCCACACTCCTGACTTTATACATTCTTTTCTTTGTCCTTCGGCATACCGCGCGCGATCAGGTAAAGCGGCCGGCGCTTCGTCTCCTCGTAGGTGCGCCCAAGGTACTCACCGATGAGACCGAGCACCATGAGCTGCATCCCGCCAAAGAAGAGGATGCACGCCATGATCGTCGGCCAGCCCGCGACCGTGTCCGCTTCGACGAACGTCTCATAGAGGACGTGCAGCAGCACGAGAAAGCTCATGATGACGCTCAAAAAGCCCGCATAAAGCCCGATGCGCAACGGGAACGTCGAGCACGTCAGCACGCCGTCGATGGCGAGGCGGAGCATCTTGCGCGGCGAGAACTTCGAGCTGCCCGCATAGCGCGGTGGCGCCTCGAAGTGAACCTGCTTCTGCTTGAAGCCCATCGAGCCGATGAGCCCGCGGATAAAGCGCGCGTGCTCGCGGTAGCGGCGAAAGGCGACGACGACCTTGTGATCCATCAGGCGGAAGTCCGAGCCGCCCGGCTGCACGGGCACTTCCGAAATGATGTTGAGCCACTTGTAGTAGGCGGCCGACGTCGTGCGCTTCAGCCACGTCGCGTCCGCCGTCGCCTCGCGTATCGTCTGGACGACCTCATAGCCCTGCTGCCAGTAATCGAGAAGCGTCGGAATCAGCGACGGCGGGTGCTGCATATCGCCGTCCATCGTGATGACAGCGTCGCCCTCCGCATGGTCGAGCCCGCACGTCAGGGCAAGCTGATGCCCGGAGTTGCGCGCGAGGAAGATCGACTGGACGTGCGCATCGGCGCGCTCGAGGCGCTCCAAGATCGCGCGCGTATCGTCCACCGAACCGTCGTCGATGAAAAGCAGCTCCCACGCATAGGGAAGCCGCGCCATCTCGCTGCGCACCGCTTCATAAAAATGTTCCAAGTTGTCCGATTCGTTGAATACGGGCACCACGATGGAAAGGCTCTGCTTTGCCATCAATCCATGCTCCCTTTCGTCTTTGCCGCCGCGTCCGGCAAAACCATTTCATAGAGATCCAAATACCGTCGCTTCGTCAGGAGGCGGAACGACGCGCGTGGCAACGTCTTTTGCATCGACTCGGCCTGGCGCGGGATGCAGAGCACGTAGATTGGCTCGCCGACGGGCAAATCCTCAATCGCCATAAACGGCATGACATTCTTGGCGTTCCAGTTGATGCCCGACGGTTTCTCCCGCTTGATCTCGTCGCGCCATGCGAGAGACGGAATCTTCGCGTGCGTGTAATAGACCGCCGAGGCGCTGTAATCGCCATAGCTCACAATGAGCTGTGCGTCGAGGTCGCGCCCATCCACTTCTATGGCATGTGCGATGGGGCTTGCCGAATGCTCCTTGCAGAGCGGCACGGCGGCGGCGAAATTCAGCACGAGATAGAAGACGCCCATTCCCGCCGCGAGGCGCTTCACGAAGCGCTCGCGGTCACGCAGGAGACAGCCCGAGAGGATCGCAAGCGGCAAAAAGGCCGGCTGCGTGTACGTCACGTACTTCGTCGCCATCAGCTGGAAGAGCAGATTGACGAGCCCCGCCCAGATGACGAGGAAGATGACGTGCTCGCTCCACGCCTTATGGCGAAGCTCCTGCCATTTCGCCTTGATGCGCGCGAGCACGACGAACGACCACGGGAAGAAGCCGAGCAGGAAAATCAACGTGTAGTAGTACCAGACATCGTCGCGCGGATGTTCCGAGACGGTCGCGCGCAGGAAATTGTGCACGCCGAAGAAATTCGTGATGAAGTCCATGCCGTGCATTGCGTACATGCGGTAGTACCAGTAGCCGCCGACCGCCAAAAAGATCGCGAGCCCCGGAATCCAGCCCATGCGCAGAAGCTCCTTGGGGCGGCGGCGCACGCAGAGGAATACGAGCAGGATAAGCCCCGGCATCAGGATGCCGATGGGTCCCTTCGTCAGCGTCGCAAAGCCAGCGAACAGGAACGAAAGCAGGTAGAGCCTGCGATTTGCGCTCCGATACGCGAGATAAAAGGAAATCAAAACGCCATTGAAGAAAAAGACGAACGCCATATCCGTGATGACGGCGCGCGAGAGGTAGAAAAAGCTCGTCGTCGTCGCAAAGACGAGTGCGGAGCAAAGCGCCGTGCGCCCGCCATAAAGCTTCTTCGCGAACCAGTAGACGGCGGCGACATTGAGCAGTGCAAACACCGTCGGAAAGAAGCGCGCCGCAAAATCATTGACGCCGAACACGGCAAAGGCAGCAATGAGCTCCCAGTAGAAAAAGATCGGCTTGTCGTACCAAAAATTCCCGTAGATGCGCGGCGAGATGAAGTCCCCCGCCTCCAGCATCTCACGCGCCGTCAGCGCGTAGTTCGACTCCACAGGGTCGGTGATCGGCATCAGTGCATTGCCCGCAAAGAGAATCACCAATCCAGCCAAAAGCGCCCATCGCACCTTTTGGTTCATTCCCATATACTCCCCTTCAAAAAAACGATGACAATATCCTCCTTATCTTACGCGAAAGCCGCATGAAAAGCAATCCTTTCCATGCGGCTTTCACAAAAACCTCTAAGTTATAACAAAACCTTACCGCCCTTAAGGAAGCACTGATTAATTCAGCCGCCCATCTTCACACATCTGCACTGTCCTCTCGTCGTCGACAAATCCGCGGCGTAGCACCACTACGCCTGTGGTTTGTCTCCTAGATAGATACAGCGCATCTGTGTGAATCTGAGCAACTTCATTTTAATCAGCACTTCCTTAAATCCCCTTCACATAGAACGTGAAATGGCGGCTCGCATTCGGGTATGTATACGCCGGCAGGACGGGCGCGCCCCAGCTGTCGTCACCGCCCACGCCGCACATGCCCGCCGACGCGCGCAGATAGGTGTGGTGCACGGCAGGGAGATCGTGCGGATGGCGCGCCGCCTCAAGCTCGTGCGGGCTAAAGGGGAGCGCCGACGCCTCAAACGGCGTATCGCCGTAGACGCGAAGCCCGCGCCCGCGATGATCGCGCACCTCGAACCAACGAATGCCGCCGTGATTACCGCTCTCCTGCGGCACGAGGTACGGCTCGACGGAGTCCGCGACCGTCTGCTCGAAGATGCCAAGGCGCGCGCCCTCCTGCCGGTCGATGTAGTTGTCGGCAGGGCCTTGCCCGTAGAAGCGAATATCGCCGTAGTCGGCGGATAGCGTAAAGAGCATGGCGAAGTCGGGCATATCGTAGAGCCCTTCGACCTTCTCGTAACCCAGATCGACCTTTGCCGCGCCGTCTGCCGCCACCGTCCACGTCACCGTGCACGAGGCGGCGGGGCTCGTCGCGAGCGCGTAGGTGAAGCGGACGGCGACGGCCTCTGCCGCGCGCTCGCCGCAGCCATACGCGCCGAAGTACGGCGAACCGGATTCAAACGGCGCGCCGTCCACCGAGACGGCGATGCTCTCGCATTTCTTGTAGAGGCTCGCGAGCTTCCACTGCGCCGCATCCGCCATGCGGCGGCTGCCGCAGTCGTTGTCGATGGGCGCGCGCCAGAAGAGCGGCTGCGGCATCTCCTCGATCAGCTCCCGATCGCCGTAGCGATACGAAACGAGATTGCCCTGCGCGCTCGAGAACAGATAGGAGAAGCCCTCGCCCTGCACGCCGAGGTTGATGTCGCTGCAGACGACGCGCAGGCGTCCCGCCTTTGCGAGCGGGGCAATCGGGCGATACAGTTCCGTTCGCGCGAGCCACGCCGCGACGGGCTCTACCGCTGCCGCGCGCGCGCCGAGCACCGCCTGCCCGAATGCGACCTCAAAGCCCGCTTCCGCCCAAGGTGCGGCCGCTGCAAGATGGAGTGAAGCCGTCAGCACGTACTCGCCCGCGCCGTAGTGCGGAATGTCAAGCGCGGCCTCGCCCGTCTCCCCGGCGGGAATGGCAGGCGCCGCCTGCTCCGTGCGCCAGACCTCCGCGCCGTCCCGCAGAAGGACGAGGCGAAGCGTATAGATCGACGCATCCGTGAACAGACTCTTATTTTCGATCTCGACGCACTCCCACGATGGGGAAAGCGTGAAATTCTGATAGCAGAACTTCACCTCCTGCAGCTTCGTCGTCGGACGGCGATCTGCAAAATAAAGACCGTTTCCGCTGAAATGGTAATCCGTCGGGCGGTCGCCGAAGTCGCCGCCGTAGCAGAACATATCCTTGCCGCAGCGGTTCGGCCTGCGGATTGCCTGATCGACGAAATCCCAGATAAAGCCGCCCTGATAGAGCGGGTCGCTTTCCGTCAAATCCGTGTACTTGTGCAGGCCGCCGCAGCTGTTGCCCATCGCGTGCGAATACTCGCAGCAGATGAACGGCTTGTCGCGGTGCTCCGCGAGGAACGCCTGAATGCCCGAGACGGGCGTATACATCTGGCTCTCCATGTCGCTCGTCGCATTGTAGCGGCGATCCCAGAAAATGCTCTCATAATGCACGAGGCGCGAGGGGTCGCGCCGCCTGTAGTACGCGCTCATCTCGAAGATGTCCTTGCCGCCGCACGACTCGTTGCCGCACGACCAGATGACGACAGACGGGTGGTTCTTGTCGCGCTCCAGGACGGCCTCAGCGCGTGCGAGCACGGCGGGAAGCCATTTCTCATTGTCGTCCGGCACGGTATTCTCGTCGCGCACGCACGCGCCGTTTCGCATCCACGAGCCGTGCGTCTCGAGATTCGCCTCGTCGATGACGTAGAGCCCGTAGCGGTCGGCGAGCGCGTAGATGTAGCTGCTGTTCGGGTAATGCGACGTGCGGAGCGCGTTGATGTTGTGCCGCTTCATTTCGCGGATGTCCCGCTCAAACGTCGCGGGATCTGCCGCCCTTCCGTTGTCGCAGTCAAACTCGTGACGGTTCACGCCCTTGAATACGATGCGCTTGCCGTTGATCTTCATGAGGCCGCCATCCATCTTAAATTCGCGGAAGCCGACGTCCTGCGCCGCGACTTCCTGCACCTTGCCGTCTGCATCCATGACGCGAATCAAAGCGTGGTAGAGACTCGGCTGCTCGGCGCTCCAGAGCGCGACGTTCGTCACCTCGCCCGCAAGTGTGACGCGATCGCCCTTGACGGGGACGAAAACCGAGAGCACCTTTTTCCCCGCCGCGTCATACAGCGTGAGATCGACCTTTGCAGCCGCGCCGGAGAGGCGCACCTCGACGGAAAGCGCGCCATTCGTGTAGGCATCGGTCGGCACGGCGTGGACGAAAATGTCCTCGATATGCGCTGCGGGCTTCGTGTAGAGCACGACCGAGCGGAAAATGCCGCTGAACCGCCAGAAGTCCTGATCCTCTAGCCAGCTCCCGCTCGCGTAGCGCACGACCATTGCCGCGAGTTTGTTCTCGCCCGCGACGAGGTACGGCGTGAGATCGAAGTCGGCAGGCGTGCAGCTGTCCTCGCTGTACCCGACGAAATGGCCGTTGAGCCACAGCGTGAGCGCGCAGTCGACGCCCTGGAACGAGACGAATGCCGTTTCCCAGTCCGCGGGCGTCTCGAAATAGCGCACATAGCAGCCGACGGGATTCTCCCGCGCCGGGATCTCGCCGGGCTTCACATATTCATGTCCGTCCCACGGGTACGGCGTGTTCGTGTAGTGCGGCTTCCCGTATCCTTCGAGCTGGATATGCGCCGGCACGCGGATCGTCTCCCACTCATGGCAGTCGACGTCCGCCTCCATGAAATCCATCGGGCAAGCGGCGAGATTCGGCGCATAGGCGAAATGCCAAAGCCCGTCGAGCGAATACACGAGCGACGAGTTCCCCTCCGCCAGCTCCGCCTCATCGCGGTAAAACGCATGATCGCTATGCGCCGGCAAGCGATTCTCCGCAAAATAAAGCGGATCGGCGAGCATTTCAAAATCGGAACGTTTCATATCTATTTACCTCCCTTTCTTCACTAGCGTGACTTGGCGCGGGGCCGCCTCCATAAGCAGACCTTTATGGAGCAGGCGTAAAGAAGTCCTTTCTTTTCTCCCGCCGCTTCATTCTGTCGTTCAAGCGAAGCGCGTTTAAGAATGAAGCGGTTTATTTAGGGAAGCACTGATTAATTCAGCCGCCCAGCCCTGCATAAGCGACCGCTAAGCACTAAAGTGCTAAGCGTCTGCTTATCTTCACACATCTGCACTGTCCTCTCGTCGTCGACAAATCCGCGGCGTAGCACCACTACGCCTGTGGTTTGTCTCCTAGATAGGAACGGTGCATCTATGCAAATCTGGGCAACTTCATTATAATCAGCGCTTCCTTAGAGAAAAGAAAGGACTTTAGCTTGCGCCATACGCGTCCGCGTTGGAGGCGGCTCTGCGCCCGCGCACGCCCTTACTTATTCATTTCTTCCCATTTTTCCTCAAGCTCCAGCACGATGCGTGCGTGCTCACGCTCGGTCAGCGTGACCTTCGCGCGGTAGAGGATAGCGCCGAGGACGATGAAGATGAACGGCGCGGCGAACATGACGTACTTGAAGTGCGTGAGGTTCTCCGGCGTGATCGTCTCCGCCGTCGCGCCTGCCGTCATGCCGACCCAAATCGCCGTGAGGCCGATGAGTCCGCTCGTGATCGCGCCCGATAGCTTATCGACCAAGGGACGGATGCAGAGGCAAAGCGCTTCGTCGCGGTGGCCGAGCTTCAGCTGTCCATACTCGACCGTGTCCGTGATCGTCATGAGGACGACGAGGAAGATGAGCGGCTGTGGCAGGGCGAAGAGGCCTGCTGCAAAGAGCGTCAAGCCGACGTTCGTGCCCGCGAGCGCATAGAGGATGACGGCGGCGAGCATGATGGAGACCGAAGCGAAGAACAGCTTGCGGCGGCTGAACTTCGCCGTGAGCGCCGGGAAGAGTGCGACGGCGATGAGGCCGATGACGACGTTGATGACGCCGAGGAACGAGAACTTGCTCGCGTCGCCGAGGACGTAGATGAAGTAATAGAGGTTCAGGTTGTTGATGATGTTCTGCCCAAGGCCGAACACGAAGTACGCGCAGGCGACCCAGAGGAGCTGGTCGTTCTTGATGAGGATCGAGAAGACTTCCTTGAACGTCGTCTCCGACTTGTTCTCGCGCAGCGCCGACTCCTGCTCCTTCGTGCCGAGACCGAGGATGATCGCGCCGAGCGTCGCGATGCCGCCGCCGATTGCCGCAAACGCGAACCAGCCCGTCGGGTCGCCCGCGCCGCCATTTTGATTGACGGAGAAATAGAGGACGATCGGCATGACGAGAACCGTGACGAGCTGTCCGCCGAAGACCGAGCCGATACGCGCGAACGTCGCCGTGATCTCGCGCTCATGCGAGTCGAACGAGAGCGCCGGGATCATCGACCAGATCGCGACATCCTTTGCCGAGTAGAAAATATCCATGATGAGATAGAGAATGGCGAATGCGATGAGGTAGACCATCGGGTTCGACACCGTCATGCCGCCCATGTCCGTAAAGAGAATCGTCAGCGTGATCGCCGCGATGAACGCGCCCGAGAGCACCCAAGGCTTGAACTTGCCCCATCTCGTCTTCGTCTTGTCAATCGTGTTGCCGATGAACGGATCGATGAAGAGCTCGCCGACGCGCAGGACGAGGATGATCGTCGTGACGATGCCGATCATGTAAGCGTCGTGCGTCGGGTCGTCCGAATGGAACAGGTTGCTCGTGACGAAAATCATGAAATACGTGCCAATCATGGCATAGAAGAAATCGTGTCCGAACGTGCCGCAAGCATACGCGACGCGGGACCAGAACTGGCTTTTCATCGTGCTCCTCCTTATCCCTTGACCGTATGGATGTACGAAATAATGGCGTCCGCGATCTTGTCGAGCGAATCCTTGCTCGTGTTGACGACGAGATCGTAGTTCGCGCCGTCGCCCCACTCGAGCCCCGTGTAATAATTATAATAGCGGGCGCGCTTCGCGTCTTCCTTGTCGAGCTCCTTCAAGGACTTGCCCTCGTAAACCGTCTCGCCGCGCTTCTCGCGGAAGTCGTCGTCGGCGCAGACGAAAATCGAGAACACATCGTCGCGCTTCCGAAGCACGAAGTCGGCGCAGCGGCCGAGAATCACGCAAGGGCCGTCCTCAGCCAGCTTGCGGATTGCCGCAGACTCCGAATAGAACATCTCGCGCGAGGAGCTGCCCATATTCATGCCGAACGAATGGAACGGGATAAAGCTCATCGAGACGGGCTTCACCGTGTTCTCCATCTCAAGGAGTTCCCCCTCCGAAAGGTCGTGCAGCCCGAGCTTCGCCGCCGCGATATGGACGATCTGACGGTCGTAGAGCTTCACGCCGAGCTTCTCCGCCAGGATTCCCGCAAGCTCACGCCCGCCGCACCCATACTGTCGGCTGATGGTGATGATACACTTCTTCTCCTCCATAATAATTCCTCCTATCATGGTCGTAAACGTTTACTTTTCTTTTCTGAAGCGAGTTAGTAAACGTTTTCTATCTGGCTTTCATTATATGCGAAGAAGGAATAAAAAGCAAGCATTTTTTCTCTCCAAAACCACGCAAATTAGGGAAGCGCCCCATCGTCCGCTTTTGGACGATGGGGCGCTTTTTCGTGCGTTGAGTATCGATTTATCCGATTTTGAGCTTTTCCTGTCCCGTGACGTGGCGGTCGAAGCCGACGTCCTTCTTCGTCATGCCGATTGCAAGGCCGACGAGCTGCTGGAGGTGCAGGATCGGCATCTCCGCCGTCGAGTGGACGGCTTCGCGTCCCTCCGGCCCGTACATGTCGAGCTGCATCTGGCAGAGCGGGCAAGGCGTGACGACGAGTGCGGCCTCTGCGTTTGCGGCGCTCGCGGCGATCTGGCCCGTGACGGTCATGACGTCGTGCTCCGCGCCAAACTGCGCATGGAAGCCGCAGCACTTGCGGCTCGCATCGAACCAGACGGGCTCTGCGCCAAGGCGGCGCACGAGGCGTTCGAGGCTTTCGGGATGCTCGCCCTCCTCGTAGTTCATGACCTCTTTGGGGCGCAGGATGTGGCAGCCGTAGTAGCAGGCGACCTTCGTGCCTGCGAGCGCGCCCGTGACCTTGCCCTCGAGGAGCTCCGGATGCTGGTCGAGCACCCAGAGGAAGTGCGTGATCTCGCTCGTGCCCTTGTATTCATAGGGATGGCCTGCGTCCTTCAAGATCGCGTTGACCTTTTCCTTGAGCTTTTCGTCGTGGTCGAGGCGGTACTTCGCCGTGCGGAGCATGAGCGTGCAGGTGTTGCAGACCGTCATGATGGGCAGCCCCATGTTCTCCGCGATGGAGATGTTGCGCGCGTTGACGGCGAGCGCCGCGAGGTCGTTGACGCCCTGCGCGTGCGATGCGCCGCAGCACGTCCAGTTCGGGATGTCCTCTACTTCAAGGGCGATTGCCTCGCAGACCGCCTTCAGTGACGTATAGGCTTCCGCTGCCGCTCCTTCGAGGACGCAGCCCGGGAACAATGCGTATTTCATAGCTTACATTTCCTCCTTCTCTGCTGCCTCGGCCGCCTTGACAACTGCCGCAATCGTCTTGATGTCTGGATTGACCTTGTGGCTCTCGAACGGGTTCATCTTGCCGACGTTCATAAGGCGAAGCGCCATCGGGAGGCGCAGACCTGCTGCGAGGAAGCCCTCGGACTTGATGTTGAGCTTCGACTCGTCGAGCGTGCCCGACTCGGAAATATCGTCGTAGATGGCTTTCGCGTGGCGCGCGCCGACGTTGTCGTCGAGCTTGTACTTGAAGGAAAGCGCCTTGAGCTTCTCGATTGCGCCGGCGGGATCGAGCCCCTTCGGGCACTTCGCCGTGCACTCCTGACAGTTGAAGCACGCCCAAAGCCCCGCGTCGACCGCCGCCTTGACGTGATCCTTCGCGTCCTTGTCGCGCGAATCGGAGGCGATCTTCATCGCCTTGACGAAGGCGAACGGGTCGAGGAAGTCGTCCTGATTGAGCGCGTTCTTGTTGCACTCCGAGACGCATGAGCCGCAGAGAATGCAGCCCGCGAGCTTCTTGTATTTGTTGAACTCCGCGGGGGACTGGAGGCAGCCCGCCTCGGCGGAAAACTCGTCCTTCGGGTGAACGACGGGCTTTATCTTCTTGATGCGCGCGTACTTCGGATCCCAGTCGACGATGAGATCGCGGATCACGCGGAAGTTGCCGAGCGGCTCGATCGTAAGCTCCTCGGTCTGGTAGCGCTTCATGAGATCTTCGACGAGGACCTCGCACGAAAGCTCGGCATTGCCGTTGACGCGCGTCGCGCACGCGCCGCAGATGCTCGAGCGGCAGGAACAGGTGAATGAAAGCGTCGGATCCTGCTTTTCCTTGATTTCCGTCAAGGCGCCGAGGACGGTCATGCCTGTCTGCACGTCGACCTGATACGTCTGAATCCACTTCTTTTCATCGACGAAGCGGTGTATGTTCAGTGTTGCCTGCATAATCAATACTTCCTTTCCTTCGGCGGATACTTCGTGATGACGACGTCCTTATACTCGGCACGATAGCCGTCCTTGTCCTTGAAGATAAGCGTATGCTTCAGGAAGTTCTGATCGTCGCGCTTCGGGAAGTCTCGGCGCGAGTGGCCGCCGCGGCTCTCCTTGCGCGCAATCGCGCCCTGCACGATGGCGTGCGAGATCTGGAGGAGATTGCCAAGCTCGACGTACTGCTCAAATGCCGTGTTGTAGACGTGGCTCGGGTCGCCGACGAAGCACTTCTTGTAGTCCTTCTCGTGCTGCGCGAGCTCTTTTGCCGCCTCCTCGAGCTGCGGGCCGTTGCGGAACACGCCCGCCTTGAACCACATCGTATTCACCATGGCGTCGCGGATCTCGGGGACGGTGCGGTTGCCTTCGTGCGGGCGCGCCGTCACCTCGTCGAAGTGATCCTTCCACTTCGCGCAGTCCTGCGCAAGCTGCTCCTGCGAGCCCTCGTACTGGTGCTCCTTTGCGTACGCCGCCGCGCCGTCGCCTGCCGTACGGCCGAAGACGAGGACCTCGGAGAGGCTGTTCGCGCCGAGGCGGTTCGCGCCGTGCACGGAGACGCAGCTGCACTCGCCTGCCGTGTAGATGCCTGGCACGCGCGTCCCGCCCGTATGGAAGTCCGCCATTTCAAGCCCGCCCATCGAGTAGTGGCACGTCGGGCTGATGAGGACAGGCTCTTTCGTGATGTCGACGCCCGCGAAGCGCTTGGCAAGGCCGGCGACCTGCCCCAGGCGCTCACGGATGCGCTCGGCGGGGATTTTCGTGAAATCGAGGTAGACGCCTGCCGTCAGCCCCTCGCCTACGCCGCGCCCCTCCTCGATCTCCGTCGCGATGCTGCGCGCGACGATGTCCCGCGTCGCGAGCTCTTTTTTCTCCGGCGCGTACTTTTCCATGAAGCGCTCGCCGTTCTTATTGATGAGCAGCGCGCCCTCGGAGCGGCTCGACTCGGAGAGCAGGACGCCGTTGACGGAAAGCCCCGTCGGATGGAACTGCACCATTTCGGGATCCTTGAACGGGATGCCGGCCTTCATGCCCGCGACGATGCCGTCGCCCGTCGAGCTGTACGGGTTCGACGTGCGCACCCAGTAGGCGCGGCCGTAGCCGCCCGTCGCGATGATCACCGTCTTGGCGGGGACGCCGATGAAATTGCCCGTGCGCATATCCATGGCGATGACGCCTGCGAGCTTGTCGCCTGCCATGCTGATCTCGAGCATCTGGCACTCGGAAATGAAGTCGATCCCCTTGCCGAGGCACTGCTCGAAGAGCGTATGCACCATCGCATGACCCGCGCGATCCTCGAAGTACGCCGCGCGCGCGTGGGACGATCCGCCCATCTTGCGCGAGTGGAAATGCCCGTCCTCCTGCCGGTTGTACGGGTAGCCCATGTAGTCCATCTCGAGGATGTTCTTGCCGGCGCGCTCGGCGAAGTACTCGACCGCGTCCTGATCACAGAGATAGTCGCCGCCCTTGATAGTGTCGAACGTGTGCGACTCGACCGTATCGGCCGGATCTGTCAGCCCCGTGACGCCGTTCATGCCGCCCTGCGCCATCGTCGAAGCGGAGCGCGTCGGCACGAGCTTCGTCATCACCGCAACCTTGAGATCCTTGTTTTCTGCCGCCACAAGCGCCGCGCGCATCCCTGCGCCACCACTTCCGATGATGAGCACATCATACGTCACGTCGCCACGCTGCACCTTCTCCGGAATGTTCTTTCCATTCCACGAGAAGCAGCCGCTCGCCGTCAGGACGACGCCTGCTGCCGCCGCCCCCTTGATAAAGGTACGACGTGAGATTTCCTTTGACATAGCCTTCCCTCCTAAATCATACACAAACTTTATCGCAGGTATCAATAAAGTCTATCGTTATAAATTCGATAAAAAGCGACGTTTTCCTTCCCCTGCAGAAAAATGTGACCTTTGTCGCTGCTCCTGTACTCCACTGCAACAAAATTATGTGCTATTTCCCTTGATTTTTACCGACGATATGTTGAAAAAGTCCTCTTGGGCTTTCTGCCGACGGATTATTAAGGAAGCACTGATTAATTCAGGCGCCCATCTTCGCACATCTGCACTGTCCTCTCGTCGTCGACAAATCCGCGGCGTAGCACCACTACGCCTGTGGTTTGTCTCCTAGATAGGAACAGCGCATCTATGCAAATCTGGGCAACTTCATTTAATCAGCACTTCCTTAAAAGCAGCACTCCTGTAAAAAAAATCACAGTTATTTTCAAAAGATTAAACTATAATAAGGCGAAATCGCTTTGCAAAGGAGGGAATTTACACATGAAACTCAGCGCACGCAACCAGTTCAAGGGCAAGGTCGTCTCCATCGAGAAGGGCGCGGTCAACGCGATTGTCGGCATCGAGATCGCGGGCGGCAACGTCATCACCTCGACGATCAGCGTCGGCTCTGTCGAGCGTCTCGGCCTCGAAGTAGGCAAGGAGGCGTATGCTGTCATCAAGGCGACGTCCGTCATGGTCGGCATCGACGACTAAGTCAATCACACGCAAAGAAAGCCCGCCGCCCCTCGTTCCATCTGGACGAAGGGCAGGCGGGCTTTTTGGGTTCTATAATAAATGTTGGGTGGCTTCGCACCCTATGCCTTTTATCAAGATCGCACTAAAACGTCCGCCCTCATGTACCATGGTACGCAGATAGGAGCAAAATACGCAATCTGAAAAGCACGCCAAAAGAATACGAAACCATTGTATTTTCTATCTTATTTTGCTATGATACAGGTACGAGATATCTTGTGGGAATACGCATATCATACGCATTATCAGGGAGAGGAATGGATGCAATGAAACTGGGCAAATTGACGATGGCCGTCCTCGCAGGGCTTGCCATCAGCGCAAACTCTACCGCCCTTGCCGCAACGGCGGACAGCTTTTCCGACGTGCCGAAAGATCACTGGTCTTACGAAGCGCTTGACTACCTCGCAAAGGAGGGCGTCATCGAGGGCATGGGGGACAGCACGTTCCAGGGCGGGCGTCCCATGACGCGCTACGAGGTCGCTTCCATTGTCGCGAAGGCAATGCAGAAGGAAGGCACCTCGTTCGGCGACCGCGCCGTGCTCGAAAAGCTTGAGGCGGAGTACGGCGGCGAAATCGCCACGCTCAAGAAACAGGTGGACGCGAACACGAAACAGATTGCGGAGAACAAAAAGGAAATCGACCGAGTCAAGCTCTACGGTTTCCTGCGCGCCCAGTACGACTACGACAGGAACAAGGACGCCGATACGCTCGACCACGGGACGAACCGCTTTTACATGGATCTGCGCGGCGACCTCAAGGTCAACGACTATTGGACCGTGCGCTTCCAAAGCGAGACGAACCGTCACTACAACAACGGGCACAGCCGCCAAGGCGAGACGGGTCTGAACCAGTACACGGAAAAGACGTGGTCTGGGCACGACGGCAACATCCAGCGTATTTGGGTGGACGGTTTGTCGAAGGACGGCAAGTGGATCAGCATCGGACGCGCGTGGCGCGGACTCGGCTTCCAAAACGTCCTCTTCGGAAACGAGTCGGACGGCTTCCAGTTCGGCATTCCCATCCCGAACACGAAGCTCACGGCAAGCGGCTTTTGGATGGCATCAACGGGCGAAGGCAACCGCGAAAGCCTCTACGGCATCGGCGCATGGGGGCCAATCGGTCACAGCGTGGACATCAATGTCGCTTACGCCAAGAGCAGCATAGGAAAGGGCGATACCTACAGCTCGGGCAAGATTGTCGGCTACCGGGCAGCGACCTCTCCCTCCGGCATCACGACGCTCGACCCCGTCTACGGGAAGAATGACGTGACAAACAAGCGAAGCTACGGCTTTGTTGTCAGCGGTGCGGTGAACTTCGCAAAACACTTCCGCTTCATCGGCGACTACGTCAAGACCGATGCGGATTTCCAAGGAAATAGCCTTGCGCTTCGCCTGAACTATCGTGGCACGGATCTCAACAAGCCCGGCAGCTACGGTCTCTATGCACGCTATGTGCGCTACGGCGAAAACGGATGGCTCGCGGGCGACGACGAGTGGAACTCGACGTGGAACGCAACGCGCGGCTGGATTCTCGGTGCGAAGTACGTTCCAGCGAAGAACATTGAGTGGGAAATGCTCTACTCTCGCCAGACGCGCGGCTACGATCAGGCTTGGGCATACGACCGCGATCTCTTCCGCACGCAGGTGGACTACCACTTCTGATCCAATCACGATACGGTGAAGCCCACTTGGCTTCACGGAAAAGGCATGGGCTTTCCGTGCCTTTTCCTGCAAAAAAGGAGCAATCATGAAACGAAGCAAGCAGCATCTTCTCCGTGCGGCTGTAGTCGCCGCGTTGACGGCGGGCGCGATTTCCGCATCGCTGCCTGTCACGGCGTACGCCGCCCCTGCCGCCGCGGCACAGGAAGCGACGCGAACGGTCGTGCTCACCGGCACGGTGCAGATGAAAGCCGGTGCGCCAAAGGACTGGGATCCCGCGTCCGCTGCAACGCGCATGGAGGACATTGGAAACGGTTTCTACCGCTTCACGGCAGACCTCCCCGCAGGAACGTACTACTATAAGGTCGCCGTCGGCGGAAGCTGGGCAGAAAACTACGGCCTGGACGGAAATTTTGACGGGGCAAATGTCCAGCTCACCCTTCCTGAGGCGACGCGCGTCACCTTCTACTACAACGACAGGACGCATCAGATTGCGGACAGCACGCGATACGTGCTGCAGGAAGACGAGGCGCTTCCCATCCTGCAGGGAGACGGCATCCCCGATGGCACGATCCTGCGCGACGACACGCTAGGCATGCTCTATCAAGCAACCGTCCAAATGGACGCAGGTGACCACACCGTCAAAATCATGCAGCAGGGCGAAGCGCCCATGGCACAGACGGTGCACATCAAGAAGGCAGGTCCCGTCTCCTTCTACTACGATGGGAAAACGCGGCACCTCATCGTCGACGACGGGAGCATCCACGAATCCGAACTCCTGCATGACACATGGGACAGCGCGTATCGCAAGCCGTTTGAGGCGATCCCTGCCGGCAGCCCCATCACGCTCTCAGTAGCAGCAGGCGCGGGCGACGTGCAGCAGGCAAAGCTTTTCATCGCCCGCGCAAAGGTCACGGCAAACGGCGGCGACGAGTACAACCCGGACTTTTCGGCCGGCACGAATGAGACCGTCCCCATGAAAAAGACGCGCACGGAAAACGGTCGCGATATATGGTCGGTGACTATTGCGCCGAAGGAAGCAGGGCTATACGGCTACAAATTCCTCCTCGACGACACGAAAGAGTACGGCGATGACATGAAGCCCGGCCATACGGGCGCGGCGAAGCTGCGCGACGCAAGGCTATTCCCGCTCACGGTCTACCGCGCAGACTTTAAGACGCCCGATTGGGCGAAGGAAGCCGTCACCTACCAAATCTTCCCCGACCGCTTCTATAACGGAGACCCCAAAAATGATGCCGCGCGGCAATTCGCGCGCGCCGCTCAGCCCATCCAGCACCGCGCCTGGGGCGATCTTCCCGCAAACTACTCCAAGACCCCTGAGGCGGACGGCGACAAATGGGAATGCAACGACTTCTTCGGCGGCGACATCAAGGGCATCACCAAAAAGCTCGACTACCTGCAGTCGCTCGGCATCACGGCCATCTACGTCAACCCGATGTCATCGGCAAGCTCAAACCACCGCTACGACACTGTGGACTACACGAAAATCGATCCGATCCTCGGCACGATGGACGATTTCCGCGCCCTCGTGCACGAGATGGATAAGCGGCACATGCACCTCATCATGGACGGCGTCTTTAACCACGTCGGCGACGATTCCATCTACTTTGACCGCTACGGCAAGTACAAGACCGTCGGCGCGTACGAATACTGGTCGCGCATCTACGACCTCCAAAACGAAAAGCACCTCTCCCTTTCCGCAGCAAAGGAAGAGGCGAAAAAGGAGCTTTTGGCAGAAGGCCAAGTCTTCAGCCCGTACCATTTCGAGGACTGGTTCGAGATCCGAAACGAAAAGGCGAAGGACAGCATGGGCGAGAAATACGCCTACCACGACTGGCAAGGCTACGACAGCCTGACGCCGTTTGCCGACCGCGACTATCCCGGAAGCGAGGCAGGCACGAAAAGTTCCGACCTCGGCGACTACCTGCTCTACGGGCGTGATAAGGATCGCGGCGTCCTCACGCGCTGGTTCAGCGAAGGGCTTTCGGGCTGGCGCCTCGATGTCGCAAAGGAAGTGCCGCCCGGCTTTTGGGCAAGGGTGCGCGACGAGGTCAAGAAGCAGGCGACGCCGGACGGCAAAGCCCCGCTTCTCCTCGGCGAGATCTGGCAGGACGGCTCGCAATTCCTGACGGGCGACACGTTCGACTCTGTCATGAACTACAAGCTCTCCTTTGCGCTCGGCGACCTCTTCCTCCTGCGCGGCGACGCGAAGGCAGCGGACGATGAGCTGACCATCCTTCGGCAGAACTACCCGAAGGAAGCGCTCTACGATCTCATGAACATCGTCGGCTCGCACGACACCGTCCGCGCCATTTACAAATTTGGCGGCGGAAAGGAAACAGTGGCACAGCCGGGGAAAACAGACTTTGACTACGCGCTCGGCAAGGCGCGCCTGAAGCTTGCCGCCATCTTCCTCATGGGCTATCCCGGAATGCCGACCATCTACTACGGCGATGAGGCGGGCGTCTACGGAAGTGCCGACCCCGACTGCCGCCGCACCTATCCATGGGGAAAGGAAGACAAGGAACTCCTCGCGTTCTACAAAAAACTCATCGGCATCCGCAACGCGCACAAGGCGCTATTCGCATACGGCGACCTAAAGACGCTGAAAGCAGAGGGCGATGTATACGCCTACAGCCGCATGGCAGCGGACGGAAGCTGTGGGATCGTCGCGCTGAACCGCGGCGCGGCGCGCACCATCACATTTTCCCTCCCTGCCTCCCTAGCAGGCACATCGTTCCATGACGCGCTCACAGGCTATGCCTGCACGGCAAAGGACGGCAAGCTCAGCCTGCCACTCGGCAAGAATCAAGGCATGATGCTGCTGATGAAAAAATAAGCATTTCCCTGTCACGAAAAAGCGCCCACGCATGTGGGCACTTTTTTGTCGCGCATACGCGGATTGCGAAACGATGACCACCACAAAAACGGCAAAAACGGGTTCTTTGTCAAATGTTGTGGTGTAGGCTTCCCCAGAGGTCAGTCGCTAGAGG
>ERZ772945.691-NODE-691-length-26355-cov-4.351901_pt1 | contig 26355 bp, 19 predicted proteins | sample MGYA00511681_ERZ772945 | MGnify/ENA primary metagenome ERZ772945 (study PRJEB29015, sample SAMEA2737943) | human oral metagenome | biome: human oral; feature: human-associated habitat; material: dental | place: China | collected 2143 ...
TAACGGATTCCTGCGTCGGAAGGGCAAGTGCCTCGTCGCGGGAATTCGTGTGCAGGGACTGCGTGCCGCCCATAACAGCTGCCGCCGTCTGAAGTGCAACGCGGACGATGTTATTGTTCGGCTGCTGCGCCGTAAGCATCGAGCCAGCCGTCTGCGTATGGAAGCGGAGCATCATCGACTTCGGCTTCTCTGCATGGAAACGCTCTTTCATGACTTTCGCCCAAATACGGCGGGAAGCACGGAATTTCGCAACCTCTTCGAGGACGTTGTTGTGCGCATTCCAAAAGAAGGAGAGACGGCCTGCGAAGTCGTCGATATGAAGTCCAGCCTTGATCGCAGCTTCGCAGTATGCAATACCATCTGCAATCGTAAACGCAATCTCTTGCGCTGCAGTCGAACCCGCCTCACGAATGTGGTAGCCGGAAATAGAAATCGTGTTCCACTTTGGTACGTTCTTTGAGCAATATTCAAAGATATTCGTAATGAGACGCATGGATGGGCGCGGCGGGAAAATGTACGTGCCACGGGCTGCATACTCCTTCAGAATATCATTCTGGATCGTACCGCGAAGCTGGTCAGCAGAAACGCCCTGCTTCTCTGCGACAGCAATATACATGGCAAGCAAGACCGATGCCGGTGCATTGATCGTCATCGAGGTCGATACTTTGCCGAGATCAATCTTATCGAAAAGAGTCTCCATGTCTGCAAGCGAGTCGATCGCAACGCCGACTTTTCCGACTTCGCCTTCTGCGATTGCATCTGTGGAATCGTAACCGATCTGCGTCGGAAGATCGAATGCGCAGGAAAGTCCTGTAGCACCCGTTTCAATCAGCATGCGGTAACGCTTATTCGATTCTTCCGCTGTCGAAAAGCCTGCGTACATGCGCATCGTCCAAAAGCGACCACGGTACATTGTCGGCTGCACACCGCGCGTATACGGATAGATACCAGGGAAACTGAGCTCATCTGCATAGTCCGTATCCTTAATGTCGAGTGGCGTATAAAGGCGCTGCTTCGGCAGATGTGGACGTTCTGGGAAACGGGCGATTGCCTTTTCTACGCTTGCCTCGTATTTTGCGAGTTCAGCTTGGATTTTCTCATTGCTCATGATAGAGATTCCTCCTGCTTTTCTTCAATTCTAATATGATTTGCATGAACAAACGCCTTAGTGACAAGGCATCCGTTAAAAACTTATTTCATCGAACCCGTCTCGACGAAGCGCTCGTGGAAGGATAGCGCTTCCTTTAAGAGATGCGGCGTGTGTGCATGTCCCGTCAGCTCGTTTGCACGATTGAAATAATCAAGCAACATAGGACGGTAATCCGGATGCGCACAGTTGTTGATGATCTCCATGGCACGATCACGCGGTGCTTTGCCGCGAAGATCCGCAATGCCCTGCTCAGAAATGATGATGTCAATGTCGTGCTCCGTATGGTCAATATGGGAACAGAACGGAACAACGGCTGAGATCTTTCCATCCTTTGCAATAGACGGTGTATAGAAAATCGTCAAGTACGAATTGCGCGCAAAATCACCCGAGCCACCAATGCCATTCATCATCTTCGTGCCCGTGATATGTGTCGAATTGACATTGCCGTAAATGTCGACCTCGATGGCCGTATTCATGGCAATGACGCCAAGGCGGTGGACAACCTCCGGGCTGTTGGAAACTTCTTCTGGACGAATAAGCAGATACTTCTTATACTTCGCTATATCCTTGTAGAAACGTTCCATACCCTCGGGCGATGGTGAGAACGCTGTTCCGGAAGCAAAGTTCAGCTTGCCCGCATCGATGAGGTCGAGCATGCCATCCTGGATAACCTCCGTATAAACCGTCAAATCCTTTAAATCCGAATCCACAAATCCTTCAATGACTGCATTCGCTACATTGCCGACACCAGACTGAAGCGGAAGCAGATTCTCCGGCATGCGTCCCGCTTTGATTTCCTTCTTGAGGAAATCGAGTGTAATCTCCGACATCTTCTTGGAATTCTCGTCGATTGCGGCAAGGGCACGAGTTTTATCCGGCACGTCACAGGGCACGATGTAAAGAATCTTATCCGGTGTACACGGAATATACGGGGTGCCAATGCGGTCATCTGCCTTGACGATAGGAATCGGCTGACGATTCGGTGGATCCATTGGAATGTAGACATCATGCATACCTTCAAGTTCGAGTGGCTGCGTGACGTTGATCTCCACGATAACCTTATCCGCACTTTGCACATACGAAGCTGTGTTGCCAAGAGAGGTCGTCGGAATAAGGTTTCCTTCTTCCGTAATCGCGCACGCTTCCACCAATGCAACATCTGCATGCCCGAGATAACCGCAACGACTGAGTTGAGCGGATTCCGAAAGATGCAAATCGAGATAGTCGACCAACCCTTCGTTGATCTCCGTGCGTAAGAGCTTGTTTGTTTGATACGGAAGGCGCTTCTTAATGCCATGAACTTTAGCAAGAACATCGTCGAGCTCCGGGCCTGTCGAAGCACCAGTCCAAAGATTGATCGTAAAGGGATCCTTTTTCATGCGCTCTGCAAGAGCGACCGGAACAGCCTTCGGGTATCCCGAAGCCGTAAAGCCGCTCGCCGCAACATTCATGCCAGGCTTGAAATACGCCGCCGCTTCCTCAGCTGACACGATTTTCGACTGCAAGGCTTTGTTTCGTACACGGTCGAGAATATCAATCATAAAAATCCTCCCTCAGTGGCAAAAACACTTTGACATGTACATATCCGAACACTCAAACACAGTCTCTCACAACATCCCTAAGGCAATGGTACGAAAGAAAACAAGTGTGTCTTTCTTTCAATATCAAATAACTACAGGTTATCGTAATGCTATGCGTTGATTATGTTCTTGTACCTAGAATAGCACGAAAGGGACGTATCGTCAATAAGATAAGACGCCTCGATCCGACCTAAGAAAACCGTATTCTATTTTGAAAGTCCACGCATAAGAAGATATGTAATGAGCTCATTCATCGACACGCCCTCTTCTTCCATGCGTGTAACAAGTGAGGACCGAAGCGTCTTTGGCAAGCGCACGATAAGCTCTCCTGTAGACGCCTCCTCCTTTTTTACCGAAGTGCTCTTTTTCTGCGGGTTCGCCGCCGCTGCTTTCGCTTTCTTGTTCTCCGCTTTTTTCTCCGCAATAGCAGCGGATTCCTTTTTTACCGGCTTTGGTTTCTTGACGGTCTTCCCCTTTGTCGCCACATTTTCTTTTGCCTGTTCCATTATACTCTTTGTCCCTTTCTTCACCTTGATGTTCTCCTCCGGTGGATAGACAATGAACTCATCATAAGCGTTTCGTAGCGTTTCGCTCGCCTGTTTTGTCCCAACGCCAATGATATACGATTTCTCCTGCGAGTTCAGGAGTTCTGCAATACGGACAAAATCAGAATCCGTCGTGATGATAAAATAGCGTCGGACCCCTTCTTGATATAAAATCTGTGCGGAATCATACAGGGCGGAATCCAAGGAATTTTTCCCAAAAAAAGTGCGACTGATTTGTCGAAACGTGAATCCAGGACGTCGGAGAAGTTTCTCCCATCGTTTTTGCTCAGGAGTCGAATCCCAATCCGACACGACAATCGTTCGGCAAGGCTGATATCGTCTAGCCTTCCCCAATGTATAGTTTAGCATTTCAAACGGGGCGTTTTCAATATCGTAGAGAATTGCTACCGTTTCATTGCTGGAATCCAGCGTCATAACACACACTCCTCAGTCTATTTTTGTCCGCTTATACGACGTGCTAAGAACCGTTCTTCCTGCTCTAAAGTACGCGCCTGCTTCAGTTGGCGCTCTGCTTCACGAATCGTCTCTGCCTTTTTGTCTTCAAGCCATGCGGCATATCCCTCTGCATAATCGATGTGAAGATCACAAATCTTTAATCGTAAATGCTGTAAGGATTGAGCTGCCGCAGGAACATCGACAGCCTCAAGCTCAGACTTTCGCTGTTGCCAGTCCGGCAAGATCGTCTCTTCCATTAGCTTTTTTAATGCCATGCGCGTCTCTTCATTTCCGAGACTTCCGTCTGATAATGTCTGCATAAAGTGATCCTGCGCACGAAGCATAGCCGTGTTATGTATAGACTGAATCTTTTCCGTCGTGTCCGCATACACTTTCAACTTCTCTTGGCGCGCTGCTACGACAAAAGAGACGAACGCTTGGAAGTTCGTGATCTCCACAATCTGCCAATCGCCGGAATCCTGTCGTTCCAGCTTGACATCAAAAACAAATGTATTGTCTGCCTCCTGTTGGAAGACTTGTACATGAGCAACCGCCGTCCCAGTCGCATCGTCCACTTCGACTGTGCCTATGCCGCGAAAGGTCGTTTCTTGCAAGCCTGTCTTTTCCAAAATCTGTTCTACATTCATCGAAGGATTTTTTTTATTTTTTTCATCATCAGCGGACTGCTCCCATGTACCAGTCTCAATATAATGGTCAGTAGCCATTTTGAAGCTCGAAATGAGCGGTGCTTTCATCATATGCACAAAATCCTCGATAGCAGCCTTCGCCTCCGATTCTTCCGGATTTTGCGCTTCAATAAGAGCCGCAACAAATGCATCGTACGATAAATCGAGTACGCTGTCCATATTTACATATCGGTAGAATTTGGTTTTGTCATGTGTCTCAATAGCGGACTCCACTTGCTTTACCGCATACTCAGGTGTCTTCGTATAAACACGAAAATACGCATATGCTACCACAATGAATAAAAGGACGAGGATAACTCCGCCCAACATGCACTTTCTCCGTAGGTTCTTCCCCATAGCAGCATCCCCCTGCTTTTCCGTAAAAAACTTGATTCATAAATGCGTTTTCTGTTCTGCCTGCTCAATGACTCCACCGCCAAGAACAGAATCCCCTTGATAAAATACGATGGATTGTCCCGGTGTAATGGCACGTTGCGCTTCCCGAAACAACACTCGCACACAACGCTCTCCATAGCGATGAACAGTAGCAGGTGCCTCTCGTTTACCGTAACGAATTTTAGCCATCACGTCAATAGGTTTTTCGAGTGAATCGATCGCGATCCAATTTAAATCGCTTGCCACGAGCTCTTTTGCAAAAACATCGTCTCCGCTTCCCACGACAACACGATTATGCACCATATCAAGATCCGTCACGTAGAGCGGTTCAGGCATCGCTAAGCCAAGCCCTTTTCGTTGCCCAATCGTATAGAACGGAACACCTTCATGCTGACCAAGTACCATACCTTGTTGATCCACGATATCGCCAGAGTGCAGGCACGCCGGATTGTACGCCCTAAGATACGCGCGGTAATCATCATGCGGAACAAAGCATATCTCCTGACTGTCCGGCTTATGTGCAACGGGCAGATTGCACTGCTCGGCCAGCTTGCGCGTTTCTTCCTTCGTATAATCGCCCAGCGGCATTAAAAAATGTGATAATGAGAATTGGTTCAAATAATAAAGCGCATAAGACTGATCCTTTTTTCCATCAAGACCTTTGCGAAGTCGATATCGTCCCGTATCATCTCGGTCAATGCGTGCGTAATGTCCTGTCGCTACATATTCCGCGCCAAATTCCATTGCTTTTTTCAACAAACCCTCAAATTTCACGTAGCGATTGCATGCAATGCAAGGATTTGGTGTACGTCCTGCCGCATAATCTGCAAGGAAATAATCAATGACATATTTCTTAAACATATCCTTGAAGTTTATAACGTAGTGCGGTATGTCGATTACGGCTGCCACGCGGCGTGCATCCTCTACACTCGACAGGCTGCAGCAACTGCGATCTGAGTCGCACGAATCGCGGCTTTCGTCTGCGAGCCGCATCGTGATGCCGATGACATCAAAGCCCCGCTCCTTCAGCAATGCAGCAGTCAGTGAGCTGTCAACACCGCCGCTCATTGCAACGACGACCTTTTTTCTTTCCATGAAGTATCTCCCTGTTTAAAGGATACACCTGTTTGAACGATTCGTATAGATACTCTTAAAAAAAAATCGAAGAACATCTTACTTTCGAGTTATATGATACGACAAACTACTAAGACCAATTGACAAATCCTCATTGACAATATGCATCGTCTCTGGAACCTTCATTTTGATGGGTGCGAAATTCCAAATTCCTTTAATGCCTGCTTTGACTAGCGTATCCGCAACCTCTTGTGCAAAGGCAGCTGGAACTGCGATAATACCAATGTGTATATGACGCGAAGCAACGATCTTCTGTAAGTTGCGTACATCCTCAACCTTTACATGATTTACGGTCGAACCAATCACGGTAGGATCTTGGTCAAAAAGCGCGACGAGATTAAACCCTAACGAAACGAAATTTTGATAGTTTGCCAGCGCCGCGCCGAGGTGTCCGATTCCAATGACAGCTATATTCCAATGGTTGTCAAGCCCTAGAATCGTTCCGACGTTACGCTTGAGTTCATTGACGTAGTAGCCGACGCCCTTCTTTCCGAATTGCCCGAAGGATGCTAGATCCTTTCGGATTTGTTCTGGTGTAATACCGAGGCGCCTGCCTAATTCCTCGGAAGAAATAATGTCTAAGCCTTCGTCCTGTACCATGCGCAAAGTACGAAAATAGAGGGGCAGCCGATCAATGGTCGCCTTTGAGATGCTGCTCTGTTCTTTCACGTTGATTCATCTCCTCCGATATCTGTTTCTCTTTCTCTTTCGTTTCCGTTTTGCTTTTCACTTCCTTTTTGTCTTTCACTTCGCCCCCTGCCAGAATCCCTTTTCCTTTTTCATTCGCTTTCAATTCCACAGCAGTAGATTCATCCATCGTCTGGATTTCGTTCGCTTCCTGCTTTTCTTCCTGTTCCTCCTCTGCAGATTTATTTTGCTTTGTTTCGGTCTGCATTGGTGTGTCGTCAGATGGCTGCACAGTCTTCTCCCGATCCGCATATATTTCGTGATAGATGCAGAAAAGGCTCGCGACAAGTGCTGCCATCAGCCAAAGAAACATCGAAGAAGGAATATTGAACAAGAGATCATCGGTCACTCCGTTTAACGCAACCGAAACGAATGCAAGCCCAAGTCCAAGGGAAACTCCACCCAAAAGACGATAGTCTTCCCAGCTCTGAATGTCTTTCGACCAAGAGAGACCTCGCTCTTCTTTTTGTTTCACCGTAAGCTCAACACGTTGTAATTCCGCATCTGCAGCTGTTTCCGTATAAGAAAACGGCGTCATCTCCGACACCGTCAGCTTCGGTGCGCGAAAGATGAAACGCAGCGCCATAATCATTGTGCCGAAAAAGAACCAAAAGAACGCTGCTGCGCCCGGAATCCCGATCTCTGCCATATAGTTCAGGTAAATGTTATGCGCGTGGACGATGCGGATATCCGCACCTTCCATGTAAAAATCATAGGCGGGGTAAACCATATAATAAGCCCCCCAACCAATCCCTAAAAACGGATGGTCCTGTATCATCTGCAGTGTGCTCTCCCAAAAGGCAAAACGCATTTCAGTCGATGTATCAACCTTGGTAAAAACAGAAGCCAGTCGCTCATAAAGGAGGGGATCGACTGCAAGCAGGACGCCGCCTATCAGAAGACAAATGACAAGCACGCGCCAGTCACGCAGGATCCCGTATCCCGCTAAGATCCCTGTCATGACGAGCAGCGCACCGCGTGCATACGTCATACAAAGACAGAGCACGAATGCAAGCAGGGCAACGCCAAGCAAGACTCGTTTTGCCTTCGTTCCGCCATGCACGAAAAGTCCAAACGCAAGACAAATGCAGATATCGAGATAACCGGCTAATATATTTGGGTTTTCCCAGGTCGAGAATATTCGTTTCCGCAATTCAGGAAATGCATTTCCATCTACCCAGCGCATCGACGTGATGTCGATGCCGAAAGCGAATTGATAATAGCCGTAAATCACGACAATCATGGCTGAGAAGGCACCCGCAACAAGGACACTTCGCAGATCCGCTGTAGATCGAACATTTTGTCCGACAATAAAATACGTCACCGCGTAAGCCCCTACCAGATTATAGTAATTGTAGAAACTAAACCCGCGATCCGGCGAGACGAAAACAGAAATTCCAGCGAGGAAGATAAAGAGAACCGCTGGAACATCAAATGGCAGATGTCGAAATGAAAACGTCTCATCTACGCGAAACCGTACAAGCGTCGCGAATGCAGAAATCAGCATAAAGATGGTTGCTGCCGGAGGGGAAAGCGCAAGGAAAAAGACTTCTGCAAGCAATGAAAAAAAGGCAAAATCGCGTGTGCGCTTTTTCCATCGGTCGTGTGCAATCACTTTCCGCTGCTTTAGAATATCATCTTTTTTCATGCGTTCATTGCCTCCGCTCCAACAATCTTTGCCGAAGTTCTCCGACAAGATAGAGTGACCCAGCCATCACGAGAAGCTTCCCTCTTGCATGTGCGAGTGCCAAACTGAGCGCTTTTTCTTCCTCTTTCTCGACTTCAATGCATGTGCAACGTTTTCGCACGCGCCTAGCCAAATCCTCTGCCGTATCAGCGCGCTCTGAATTTGGCATCGTCACGACGACCTCATCTTCTTTACGAAGCAGTCTATCGAGCATCGAATCGATATCCTTATCACGCAGAATACCGAGCAAAAAAATCCGAGGCATTGTCGGAAAAATCATATCCAAGCCCATGCGCAAGGCGTCTGTTCCAGCAGGATTATGGGCACCATCCACGATAATTTCTTGATCTCCCAACGGAATGTGCTCAAACCGTGCCGGCCATCTGACGTGTGGAAATGCTTCTTGCATAGACTCGACTGACACGGGGACTCTGCGCTCGCTAAGCAGCAGGATCGTCATGATCGCAACGGCACTGTTCTTTGCCTGATGGATACCGAGCAGATGCAGACGATACGAAAAATCCGCTTGTCCGAATGACGGCGCCGAAAAGGACAGTATTTGCCCGTATGGACCATACGACGTAAGCTTCGTACGAAAATCCTCTCCGTAAATAAAAAGCTCCGCATGCCGATCGCGTGCCGCACGACGAATTACATGCAAAGGAACGCCTTCTGCTGCCGTAATGACCGGAACGCCCTCTTTGATGATGCCGGCTTTGTTTTCCGCAATGCTTTCGATCGTTCCGCCAAGACGATCCGCATGCTCGAACGTGACATTTGTGATGACGGAAATCGTAGGCGTAATGACATTCGTCGAATCAAGCGTTCCACCGAGCCCAACTTCAATTACGGCGTACTCGACGTGGCAGCGTGCAAAGCAGTAAAATGCAAGTGCCGTCAGGACTTCGAACTGTGTCGGACACTCAAACCCATCCAACACCATGCATTCCGCATGCCGTTTGATCACGGCAATCCCAGCGGCGAATTCCTTCTCCTCGATTGGCTTTCCATCTACCTGTATCCGCTCTGTATAGGACACAAGATGCGGGGAACTGTAAAGACCTGTATGAATTCCTGCATGTGACAGGATCCCTGCAAGCATAGAAGAAACCGAGCCTTTCCCATTCGTCCCTGTCACATGAATGGTGCGATATTTTTCCTGCGGCACATCAAGACGAATGAGAAGTTCCGTAATCCGTGTGAGTCCCAATCGAACCCCGAAGATCTTTAGTCCTTCGAGATACGAAATGGCTTCCTCGTAATCCATCTGCCACTGCTCCTATCAAAGTTTTGCAAGCTCTGTAATGCGTGCTTCGATCATACGAAGCTTCTCTTCATAGCTCGACAGTTTCTCGCGTTCATTTTCGACAACGGCAGCGGGAGCTTTCTTTAAAAACCCCTCATTGCCCAGTTTTCCTGAAAGGCGTTGTATTTCCTTTGCGAGTTTTCTCTTTTCTTTTTCCAAACGTGCCGTTTCTTTCTCCACATCGATAAGTCCCTTGAGCGGAAGGTATATTTCGATTCCGTCTGCAACGCCTGCAAGAGCGTTTTCTGGCTTCTGATTTTTCGTCGATAGGATCGTCATGGGCTCTGCTGCAGCGAGTGCATGCAAATACCCCTCATTCTTTGAAAAAACGGGTGCTAGTTCAGTATCGGCAAAATGCAGCATCACTTCGCTTTTATGCCCAGGTTGTGCACCGACTTCCGCACGGAGATTTCGAACCGTTTTAATTGTCTCCATAATGGCGGTCATCTGCGTCTCCGCCGCATCATCGAGATGCCGTTCCATATTACTCGGCCACGCCGTGACCATAATGCTCTTTTCTTTCGCCCTGCGCGGTATTTTCTGCCAAATTTCCTCGGTCAAGAACGGCATAAACGGATGCAAAAGACGAAGCGTATGCTCCAATACGTACGAAAGTACATAGAGCGCCGTATGACGAGCACGCTCCCTTCCCTTATCGTATAGACGCGCCTTCGTAAGCTCAATGTACCAGTCACAGAACTCATTCCAAATAAATTCATAAATCATGCGTCCTGCTTCGCCAAGCTCGAAATGGTCGAGGCTTTCCGTAACAGCCTGTGCTGTATGTGCATAACGAGAGAGAATCCATCGATCTGCAAGCGTATAATCGTTCTCCTCTGGAATAAAATTAAGATCAAATCCTTCGAAATTCATCAACATATATCGAGATGCATTCCAAATCTTATTGGCAAAGTTGCGTGCCGATTCAACACGTTCCCAATAAAAACGCATATCATTACCGGGCGTGTTTCCTGTAATCAACATGAAGCGAAGCGTATCCGCACCGTACTTCTCGATAACTTCGACGGGATCAATGCCATTGCCGAGCGATTTGCTCATCTTGCGTCCTTGGCTGTCGCGCACAAGACCATGAATAAACACATTACGGAACGGCACGTCCTTTCCAAACGCCAAGCCCATCATAACCATACGTGCGACCCAGAAGAAGATGATATCGTAGCCTGTTACAAGCGTCGCCGTTGGATAGAAATACTTGAGTTCTTCCGTCTGCTCCGGCCAGCCAAGTGTCTCAAATGGCCATAACCCCGAACTGAACCACGTATCAAGAACATCCTCATCCTGATGGATGTTCTTGCTTCCACAATGCGGACATGCAGTGAGATCGGTTCGTGAAACCGATGTCTTTCCACAATCATCGCAATACCATGCAGGGATGCGATGCCCCCACCAAAGCTGACGCGAGATGCACCAATCACGAATATTTTCAAGCCAATTCGTGTACGTTTTCGTAAATCGTGCAGGGACGAATTGTATTCGTCCGTCTTCGACTGCCGCAATAGCCGGCTTTGCAAGGCTTTCCATTTTAACGAACCACTGCTTTGAAACGAGCGGTTCAATCGTCGAATGGCAGCGTGAGCAATGTCCGACAGCATGCTCGTGATCTTCGACCGATACGAGAACGCCAAGCGATTCGAGTTCCGCGACGAGAGCCTTGCGGCATTCGTAGCGCTCCATTCCTTTGTATTTTCCCGCACCCTCGCCCATCGTGCCATCGTTTTCTATGACCTTGATTTCTTCAAGATGATGGCGAAGCCCCATCTCAAAGTCATTTGGGTCGTGTGCAGGCGTGACCTTTACGGCACCCGTACCGAACGACTTGTCAACGTAATCATCAGCGAAGAGTGGAATTCGGCGATTTACTATGGGGAGTATCAGCGTCTTTCCTACCAAGTCCATATAGCGAGCATCATCGGGATGCACGGCGACGCCAGTATCGCCAAACATCGTCTCTGGACGCGTCGTTGCAATTTCCACATAACGGTCTTCGCCTTCAACTTGATAGCGCAGATGCCAAAGATGGCCGGTTTCCGTCTCATGTTCAACCTCGATGTCGGAAATAGCCGTATTGCATGATGGACACCAATTCGTAATGCGACGTCCTTGGTAGATGAGTCCTTTTTCATAAAGACGGACGAACACTTCGCGCACCGCTTTTGAGCATCCTGCATCCATAGTAAAGCGTTCTCGATCCCAATCAAGCGACGATCCAAGTGAACGAAGCTGGCTCATAATACGGCTGCCAAATTGTTCCTTCCAATTCCAAACGCGCTCCAAAAATTTTTTGCGCCCAAGTTCGTAGCGATTCGTTCCCTCCTCGAGCAGTGCCCTCTCGACCTTTGCCTGCGTTGCGATTCCCGCATGGTCACAGCCCGGAATCCAAAGTGCATTATCGCCTTTCATACGATGGTATCGGATCAAAATATCTTGCAGCGTATTGTCAAGGGCGTGTCCCATGTGAAGCTGTCCCGTGACATTGGGCGGTGGAATGACCATACTGTACGGTTTCTTGTCTTTTGCAACTTCTGCATGAAACAGTTTATTGTCTTCCCAGTAAGTATACCATTTCTTTTCAAACGACTGCGGATCGTAGACTTTCGGAACATTATGTTGGCATTTTTCTCGTTCTGACATTTTTCCCTCCTAAAACAAACACAAAAACGCTTTCGTCCAAAAGGACGAAAGCGTACGCTTTCGTGGTACCACCAATCTTCTCCCGGAAAAATCCAAGACTCTCACGGTAACGTCGTCGACGGCTACGCCGTTTTGAGGGCATAGCAGCTCCAAAGCGACCTTCCATCACAGAATGCGAAGACTTGCACCAAACGCCTTCTCTCTAAAACATCCTAATGACGTACTCCTCTTCTTCATCGCCATTCACGGCAAACATTCTATCATACAAATTCTACGTTTGCAACTCTTGGAAGGGATCTGGCTCAGTGTAACACATGATTGACAATCCGCCAAAACCTTCGTTTCGATTTTCCGCTTTGCAAATGGGGCGACCTGCCTTATAATGAATCCATCAAATAGTATGGGAGAAATGCAAGCCATGAATGCAAAATCCGATTTCATGCTGATAAAAAACATTCAAACCGATGCGAATAGCCGCCTCACGGAAAAGGCGAAGCGCCGCCTGCGCAAATCGAAGGCAGACAACACACTGCGTGCCTACGCCTCGGACTGGAGTGACTTTTCGGATTGGTGCGCTTACCAAGGAGAGACAGCGCTGCCCGCCGCGCCCGAGACAATCGTCAACTACATCAATGACCTCGCCGACAATGCGAAAGCAAATACCGTTGCACGACGCGTGACCGCCATCTCGGAAAACCATATTGCCGCGGGATTCCCAAGTGAACGAAATCCAGCAAAAGACGGCATGGTACGTGCGGCAATGGCATCGATTCGCCGCGAAAAAGGCACCTTTCAGCGCGGCAAAACGCCGATTCTCATGGAAACCCTCTACCTGCTCGCCGACTGCTTCGGTGATGATATCGTATCAAAGCGCGACAAGGCATTGATCTTTCTTGGCTTTGCGGGTGCATTCCGCCGTTCCGAGCTGGTGCGCGTCAAACTGGAAGACCTTTCCTTTTCACACGAAGGCATGACAATCTTCATCGCGCACTCCAAGGGCGACCAGCTCGGACATGGCACAACGATCGCAATCCCCTACGCCCCTGACGAGGAAATCTGTGCCGTCCGTGCGGTAGAAAGCTGGATCCATGCCGCCTCCCTCAAGGCGGGACCTCTCTTCCGTCCTTTCACCAAGACACATACGCTCCGAAACAGCCAGCTCAACGACAAATCCGTCGCGCTCGTCGTCAAGAAGTATGCAAAGCTCGCGGGACTCAACGAAGAATCGTTTGCTGGGCATAGCCTGCGTCGCGGCTTCGCCACGAGCGCAGCGCAGCATGATGTAGACGCACTCTCCATCATGCGCCAGACACGACATAAATCTGAAAAAATGGTACATCGCTACATCGAGCAAGGCAATATTTTCAAGGAAAATCCGCTCAACAAGATGTATCATTCCTCGTAAAACCCTCTTCCTAATGAAAAAGAGCCGTGAAGATTTGCCTCCTCCACGACTCTTTTCCTTTTTCTTTAGAGCATGACCTTGTGGCTGACGTTGATACGACCTTTTTCATCAATCTCGATAACCTTGACTTGAAGCTGATCGCCGACCTGCACGACGTCTTCGACTTTTTCAACACGATTTCGTGCGAGCTGCGAGATGTGGCAGAGCCCTTCCTTTCCTGGAAGCAGCTCAACAAATGCACCAAACTTCAAAAGGCGCGTCACGCGACCCATGAATACTTCACCGACTTCGATCTCGCGAACGATATCCTCGATCATCTTCTTTGCCTTGCGCATCCCCTTCGCATCATTCGACGTGATGAAGATGTTGCCGTCCTCGTGAATATCGATCTGAACGCCAGTCTCATCGATGATGCCCTTGACAACCTTGCCGCCCGTTCCGATGACATCGCGGATCTTGTCAATCTTGATCTTGATGGTCTCGACGCGCGGTGCATACGGTGAAAGTTCTGCTGCCGGCTTATCGATGCAGGCGAGCATCTTTTCGAGGATAAACGCGCGGCCACGTTTCGCCTGCTGAAGTGCTGCGTAAAGAATGTCGCGGCTCAATCCATCGACCTTGATGTCCATTTGGATTGCGGTTACGCCTTCCGACGTACCCGCGACCTTAAAATCCATGTCACCGAGCGCATCTTCCATGCCTTGAATATCCGTCAAAATCGTGTAGGCGTCGCCTTCTTTGACGAGTCCCATCGCGACGCCCGAAACGGGGCGCTTGATCGGCACACCAGCATTCATCAGCGAGAGCGTGCTGCCGCAGACTGACCCCATCGAGCTTGATCCATTCGACTCCAGAATCTCAGAGACAAGACGAATCGTGTACGGGAAATCTTCGATCTTCGGAATGACGGGAACGAGCGCGCGTTCCGCGAGTGCACCGTGACCGATTTCGCGGCGTCCCGGACTGCGAATCGGACGTGCCTCGCCGACACTATAACCAGGAAAATTGTAATGATGGATGTAATGCTTCGTCGTCTCTGGTCCCAGCCCATCAATGACCTGCTCATCTCCAAGTGCGCCGAGCGTCGTGGCCGTGAGCACCTGCGTCTGCCCGCGCGTAAACAGCCCCGAACCATGCGCGCGCGGCAAAAGCCCGACCTCGCAGGAGACGGGGCGCACCTCTTCGACGCCGCGCCCATCGGGACGAATCTTCTCATGCGTGATCATGTGGCGCACAACAGCCTTTTCGAGATCGTGAATCGCCATGGCGATTTCTTTATCCTGCTCCGGATAAATCCCAAGGAAATGCTCCATCGCGTCCGCCGAGACTTCCGCGATATGTGCATCGCGATCAAGTTTATCGGGATTGCGTACCGCCTCATCGAGTCGATCTTTCGCGTATGTGCGAATCGCTTCTTCAAGCTCCTCCGATACTGTGAAGAGTTTGACTTTTCGCTTTTTCTTTCCACATGTCCTCTGCATATCCCGTTGGAACTCGACAATGCGCTGAATTTCCTTGTGCCCAAAGAGGATCGCATCGAGGATGACCTCTTCTGGCAGTTCATTCGCGCCCGCCTCGACCATCATCACGGCATCATGCGAACCTGCCACTGTTAAATTGAGCGTCGATACTTCACGCTGCGCTTCGGTTGGGTTGACGACGAATCCGCCATCGATGCGTCCGATGCGCACGCCTGCAATCGGACCCATGAACGGAATATCCGATAGGGTCAGTGCGCACGACGCGCCGATCATCGCTGCGATTTCTGGCGCATTGTCCTGATCGACGGAGAGTACCGTCGCGACGACCTGCACGTCATTACGGTAGCCTTTTGGAAACAGCGGACGAATGGGACGATCAATGAGGCGTGCGCAAAGAACCGCATCGCTTGACGGGCGTCCTTCACGTTTGATGAAGCCACCCGGTATCTTGCCCGCCGCATACATCTTCTCCTCGTAATCAACCGTCAGCGGGAAAAAGTCCACTCCTTCGCGCGGCTCCGCTGATGTCGTCGCCGTGACGAGCACGACTGTATCGCCATGGCGTACGAGCACTGCACCGTTCGCCTGCTTCGCCATCTTCCCGTTTTCCACGACGAGCTTGCGCCCGCCAAGCTCCATCTCAAAGCTGTTCATACCTCATGCTCCCATCTTCTTGACTCCTATAGCTATTCTATTTACTATTCGCCGCAAAATCTTTTTTTCCTCTCCACCGCAATCTTCCCGCCCAATAAAAAACACGACTCGCATCAAGCAAGCCGTGTTATTGCTTTATTGCTTCAATTAGCGCTCAACCGTAGAACGAATGCCGAGCTTCGCGATGATCGTACGGTAACGCTCAATGTCCGTCTTGTATAGATACGAAAGCAGACGACGGCGGTGACCGACCATCTTCAAGAGACCGCGACGGGAATGATGATCCTTCTTGTGCGCCTTAAGATGCTCTGTAAGGTACTGAATACGAGCCGTCAAAACGGCAATCTGCACCTCAGGCGACCCCGTGTCGCCCTCATGGACGGCGTACTTCTTCATGATTTCCTGTTTTGCTTCCTGTGTCAGCATTTGATGTCTCCTCCTAATAACATAACACTTCAAGCTCCATCGACCAAGAATGCGTCGGAGTCCTTCGCGAATCTGAGTCAAGGATAGCATAAAATTCTTATGTAGTATAGCACGGAACACCATGCGATGTAAAGCTTATTTTTCATTTAGAAGTTCGACTAGATCGTCGTAATCCTTTTTGAGCTGCTGGTACTCTTCCGCAAGCTGCAGAGCGGAAAGAACGGCTATTTTCGTGCCGTCAAAGCTATTGACCCGACGCGCCGTCTGCTTCATGAGCGCATCGACATCCGCAGCAATTTTCTCTAGGTGTTCCGGGTCGTCCGTCTTCAGCGGATACGTATCGCCGAAGATCTCCACTACGATCCGCTTCGACAGCTTCTTCATTTCGGTCGTGTTATTCATACGACACCTCCATCAAGCGCGCAGTTCTGCTTGGAAATATTTCCGCACGGCGTTGAAGATATTTTGGAATGCCGTATCGGCTTCCTCATCCGTCAGCGTCCTATCCTTCGATTGGAACTTTAGGCTGAATGCCATGCTCTTCTTTCCGTCGGCAACTTGCTTGCCCATATAGACGTCAAAAAGCGTGGCTTCCTTGAAATACTTCCCGCCGTTTTTCGCGATGACGCGTTCGATATCGGAAGCAGCGATATCGACGTCGACGAGCAGCGCGAGATCGCGTGTGATAGCGGGATACTTCGGCAGCGAATCAAATTGGAAACGCCTTCTCGTATACTTCATGAGGACATCGATACACATCTCGAAGAGATAGACCCTCTGCTTGATCCCGAAGTTCTCTGCTGCCTTCGGGTGAAGCTCGCCAACTGTTGCAAGCACCTCGCGTCCCTTCTTAAAGAATGCTGTCTTACCGGGATGGAGTGCAAAGTGCTCGCCTGCCTCGACCGTGTACTTTTGGATGCCGATTGCACGGAAAAGTTCCTCTACGATACCTTTCATATCGTAGAAATCGACCATGCCATTATCATGGTTCCAAGCGATTTCATTCCTTCTCCCAGTCCAAAGCCCCGCGAGCATGAGCCGCTCATCGGGCAGTTCCGTCACAGGAAGTGCTTCCGGCAAGAAGACGGGTGCGATATCGAAGAGACAGATATCGTGATTCTTGCGTGAGAAGTTGCGGACGGCATTCTCCATGATCGATGTCAAAAGACACGTGCGCACGAGCGGAGCCTCATCCGTAAGCGGGTTCAAAATAGGAATCGCTTTTCGAAACGGCGAATCCTGTGGTATGAGCAGTTTATCAAATAGTGCTTTGCTTGTGAAAGCGAACGAAAGCTCTTCGGTCATGCCGAGTGCCGCCAACGTGTGCTTGATTCTCGTGACGAGATTCTGTTTAGCCCCCTGCTTGCCTTGTACCATGCGGCCAAATGGCGTCGTGCTCGCAATCTTATCAAATCCATGGATGCGCGCGACTTCTTCGGAAAGATCTTCCATACAAGTGCAGTCGCTGCGCCAAGATGGAACGGTTGCGCGACAAGTGCCATTCAACCTCTTTTCGACAGCAAAGCCAAGGCGCGTGAGCGTATCCGCCATCTCACTGCCTTCAATCTGCGTGCCAAGCCGACGGTTGATTTCTTCTGCCGTAAAATCAATCGTGACGGGATCCTTCGGCTCAGGATAGACATCAACATAGCCCTCCGCAACCGTGCACGCGCCCATCTTCTGCAAAAGCTGGCATGCACGGTCGAGTGCACGTTTCGTCTGCGTGACGTCGACGCCGCGCTCGAAACGTCCCGATGCCTCAGAATGCAGTCCGCATACGCGTGACGTACGGCGAATGCTCGCACCATTGAAACACGCTGCCTCAAATACAACCGTCGTCGTCCGCTCCGTAACTTCCGTCTCAAGCCCCCCCATGACACCTGCAAGGCCTGCAGGGTGCTTGGCATCGGCGATGACGAGCTCTGTCCCCTTTGCTAGGCGCTCACTGCCGTCGAGCGTATGAAGATTTTCACCCTCTTTTGCAAGACGCGCCGTGAGACTATGTCCTGCAATTTTCTCGTAGTCGTAGGCGTGCATAGGTTGACCGAGCTCAATCATGACAAAATTCGTGATATCGACAACATTGTTAATCACACGAATTCCAGCCCCTTCGAGACGCTGCTGCATCCAGTCCGGCGAGGAACCGATCTTTACGTCACAAGCGATCCGGACGGAGAACCGGCTGCAGAGGTCGTTTGCCGCGATGCCGACAGACATCATGTCGGCCACCTTTCGTCCCGCATCCTCCTTGCAACCGATCATCGGCCACTTCGGCTTGTTCCCAGTCAAAACAGCAATCTCCCGCACGAGACCAAATACGCTGAAGCAATCCGCACGATTTGCTGTGATTTCAAACTCCAGCACGACGTCGTCAAGACCGAGCACGTCACTTGCAGGAATGCCTACTGGCGTATCGGCAGGCAGAATGTAAATACCGTCCTTTTCCTCTTCCGTCAGTTTCGTGAGATCAAGGTGAAGCTCGCTTGCCGAGCAGAGCATGCCGTTCGATGCAAGACCGCGCAGCTTTCCTTTCTTGATGTGCAGACCGCTCGGCAAATGCGCGCCGACCATCGCGACGGGAACAACCTGCCCTTCCCGAACATTTCGTGCGCCCGTGATGATTTGGATGCGTTCCTTTTCACCGACGTTCATCTGACAGATCTGGAGGTGATCCGAGTCAGGATGTGCCGTGATCTCTTCGATACGCCCAGTCACGACCTGATCAAGCCCCTCATCTGCGCAAATGACATTCTCAACGGGGATACCTGCCATAGTGAATTGATCGGCAAGCTCTTTTGCCGACCAGTCGAAATCAATGTAATCCTTGAGCCACTTAATCGAAACCTGCATAATATATCCCCTTTCTCAAAACTGTTGCAGAAAACGCATGTCGTTGTCGTAGAACAAGCGAAGATCATCGATGCCATAAGCAAGCATTGCGATACGCTCAACACCCATGCCGAATGCGAAACCCGATACCTTTTGGGGATCGTATCCACTCATTTCGAGAACGTGGGGATGGACCATGCCGGAACCGAGGATTTCAAGCCAGCCCGTTCCCTTGCAGACGCGGCAGCCTTTTCCCTGACACATGACGCAGGAGATGTCAACCTCTGCTGACGGCTCGGTGAATGGGAAAAAACTCGGACGGAAGCGCACGCCAACATCTGCATTGAAAATCTGATGCAGGAACAGTTCCAACGTGCCTTTGAGATCCGCAAAACTGATGCCCTCGTCAATGACGAGCCCCTCAACCTGCGTAAACATGGGAGAGTGCGTCGCATCGTACTCGTCACGGCGGTAGACGCGTCCAGGTGCAATCATGCGAATCGGCGCATTCGGCTCATTCTTCTCCATAGTGCGAGCCTGTACGGGAGATGTTTGCGAACGCATGAGGATATCCTCGGTGATATAGAACGAATCCTGCATATCGCGCGCAGGGTGATCCTTTGGCAGATTGAGTGCCTCGAAATTGTAGTAGTCTTTCTCGATCTCGGGGCCTTCCTCGACGGAAAAGCTCATGCGGAAGAAAATATCTTTGATGCGCTCAAGCGTAAGCGTAAGCGGATGAAGATGTCCTAACGGCACTGTACGTCCGGGAAGCGTGACGTCGATGCGCTCGGTCGAAAGAATCTTTTCGAGATCGCGCGCCTTGAGCTCCTCATTCTTTTGCTGGATGAGCGCCTCGATCTGTGCTTTAGCCTCATTGACGATCTTGCCGACCTTCGGACGATCTTCCTTGGCAAGTGTCCCCATACCGCGAAGGATCGAGGTAAACTCGCCCTTCTTGCCTAAGAATTTCACGCGAATATCGTCGAGTTCGCTGAGGCTGCCTGCCGCCTTTTGAATGGCTTCGACTGCCTGCGCCTTCAACTGTTCAATCTTCTCTTCCATACAGAACCTCCTAAAATAATAAGACCCCGCCCCTGCCGCACGTACGGCTGAGGGGCGAGGCCAAGCTCGCGGTACCACCCTGATTTTTACTCGTAAAGGCTATAACGCGGCCAACGTTCGGCATTTCCTCCGAAAGCTCCAAAGCGAACTTCACCGCTATGCACCATCCTGCTCCCAGTCCAGGCAAGACTCCCTATAGGCGCAAACATCAGCTACTCCTCTTCCTCATCGCCATGATACGCTACAGTTTAGCACAGATTTCAGGGAAATGCAAACCCTTGCCATGGTGGGGCAAGCAACAGGACAGCAGTTTAAATATTAAACGGTGCAAAAAGTTTTTTCAAGTAGTTACGTGCCTTCATCATCGCTTTGATGACTGGCTCCATCGTCTTCGGCTGGCGCACGACGAGCTGCAGTACCTTGCGGCGAATCTGACGATAGTCTGCATCGAAATCGCGCAGGATTTCCTCCATCTCCATCTCGATAGAGACCGCAGGGATATGCGATGGAATGATCGACGACGCGCGTCCTGTGATACGTACCATATCGCCGCGGAACGGGATGTAGACTTCTGTACCAAGTTCCTTTTGGATACGCCCTTTCAGTGCTTCCTGCGCCTGTCCTTCACCGTGTACGATAAAGATTTTAGCAGGCCTCGGAGCCCGAATGGTCGAGAGCCAGTCCATGATCTGATTCGCGTCCGCATGTGCAGAGAATCCATCAAGCATCTGGATCTGCGCCTTGACCGCGACCTCCTCGCCGAGAATCCGGACGCGCTTAATGCCATCGACAAGCCGACGCCCAAGGCTTCCTGCTGCTTGATAGCCGACGAAGAGAACGGTCGACTCGGGACGCCACAAATTGTGCTTCAAATGATGGAGAATGCGCCCTGCATCTGCCATGCCGGAAGCAGATAGGATGATCGCAGAGCCTTCGGAGCTATTGAGCGCGCGCGACTCCTCTGCTGTCTCACAGATGTGAACTTGCGGAAAGTGCGGAATCTTGCCGCTCTTGCTGAAGAGCGTCAGAGCCTCATCGTCAAAATCCATACTGTTCTTGAGAAATATGCGCGTCGCATTGATCGCGAGCGGGCTGTCAAGGATGATGGGGATATCGCCGTCAAGCCGTCCCGATTTCCACAAGTGGTAGAAGTAATAAAGAAGTGTCTGCGTACGTCCCACGGCAAACGAAGGAATGATAAGATTGCCGCCACGATCCATTGTATCGTCGATGACCTCTAACAGCGTGGTCTCCTTGTCGTAGATTTGGTGTATGCGGTCGCCGTACGTCGACTCGACGACGACAAAGTCCGCGCCGGAAATAACGCTTGGATCCTTGAGGATCGGCTGATCGGGCTGTCCCAAGTCCCCTGAGAAGACGAGTTTGGTTTGCTTGTTTCCCTCCGTCACGTAGAGTTCCAGTATGGCAGAGCCCAAAATATGCCCTGCATCACGGAAAATGACGCGCAGGTTATCCGAAAGTTTGATCTCTGCATTGTAAGGAACGGCGGAAAGGTGTTTCAGCGCATCCATCGCATCGTTGATCGTATAGAGAGCCTGCACAGGCTCTTCTCCACTGCGCCGCCCCTTGCGATTGAGCATCTCCGCATCGGACTTCTGAATATGCGCCGAGTCCGGAAGCATGATCCCAACGAGATCGCATGTCGCCTTCGTCGTGTAAACCATCCCTTTGAATCCATCGTGAACGAGTTTGGGGATAAGCCCGCAATGGTCGATATGTGCATGTGTCAAGAGCACGCCCGCGACATCCGACGGGCCAAAAGAAAATGGCTCGTGATTGAGTTCGCGGATGCGCTTTGGACCCTGAAACATTCCGCAGTCAATTAAATAGCGTTCATCGCCCGTTTCAAGCAGATAACAGGAGCCTGTGACCGTATGCGCTGCACCCAGGAATTCAAGTCTCATGACGATTCCTCCTTTGCCTCAATACATGCTTCTTCCTTATGCCTATAATATTCTGAACATTTGTGGAAAATCCTGCCGAAACACAAAAAAGACCCCGAAGGGCCTATTGACTCATATTGTATTACGGTTCGCCGATAATGCGAACTTCGGGATAAAGCCGGACGCCATGCGCTGCGTAAACGCGCTTCTGCACTTCCTTGATGAGATCGCGGATATCGGCTGCCGTCGCGCCGCCGATATTGACGACGAACCCCGCGTGCTTCGTCGAGACCTGTGCGCCGCCGACAGTCAATCCCTTCAGTCCCGTCTGATCGATGAGCGTTCCTGCAAAGTAGCCAGCCGGGCGTTTGAACGTGCTGCCCGCGCTCGGCATTTCAAGCGGCTGCTTGCACTCGCGCCGATTCGTAAAGTCCTCCATCTTCGCGCGAATATCCTGCTCCGTACCCTTTCTCAGTAAGAACTCCACTTCGACGATTGCTTCGCCGTTTTGCTGAAAGGCACTATGGCGATAGCCAAGGTCGAGCGATGCGCGCTCATATTGGTGCACCGTCCCATTCGCATCAACTGTGCGAACGCGATCCGCTACGTTTTTCATCTCGCCATCGTAGGCTCCTGCATTCATAAATAACGCGCCGCCGACACTGCCAGGAATTCCACAGGCAAATTCAAGCCCCGTGAGTCCGTTTGCGGCAGCAGACTCCGAAACGTCTTTCAGGAGTGCGCCGGAGGCTGCGATGATGCGCGCGCCTTCACAGCGGATCGCCCCCATCGGACGCGCGAACTTCACGACGACACCACGAATGCCGCCGTCCTGTACAAGGACATTGGAGCCGTTGCCGAGGATCGTGAGCGGCAAGTCGTATTTTTTGACGAGTGCCATGACGCGCTCCACTTCTTCCATCGAAGCAGGAAAAATCAAGCAGTCTGCAGGTCCGCCAATCTTAAATGTCGTATGAAGCTTCATTGGCTCATCGAGCCGAAAGCGATTCGGCTCGATAAAGGAGCGGCACGCCTCAATAAATGCTGTTTCCATTTACGTCATTCCCATTCCTATAGAAATCAGAGCGACCGAAGCCCCGGTCCGCACGTAGCAAGTGAGGAAAAGCCGAGCTGGCGCATCGCCTCGTACGCGATGACGGCAACTGCATTGGAAAGGTTCAGCGATCGCGCCTCCGCAATCATTGGAATGCGGATGCATTCCATCCAATGCACCTTTAGGATAGATTCAGGGATCCCTGCCGACTCCTTGCCGAAAACGAGCATATCCGTCTCCGTATAGTGTGCTTCCGTATGCGAGCGAGGCGCCTTTGTCGAACAGTAATGAAAGGCATGCCCGGCATAGCAGGAAAGAACCGCATCAAAATTTTCGTGATAGTGCACCTTGACGAGATGCCAGTAGTCTAGCCCCGCACGTTTCAGATGCTTGTCGTCAGTCGAAAAACCGAGTGGCTTTACGAGGTGCAGCTCGATTCCTGTCGCTGCGCAGAGGCGTGCTACATTCCCTGTATTGCCGGGAATCTCCGGCTCAATCAATACGATATGCAATATATTCCCACCCGATAATAGTAGATTATAGCGGAAAATAAGCGAAGTAACAAGAGCACCCTTTACTTCCTGATCGGAAAGCGAACGTTTGCTTCCATGCCGGAGACAATCGAAAAATCCGCGTCGTTCGGCACGGAAATTTTGACCGTCACCATTTGTTCCCCATCCGAATCCACATCATCGGATGGCTGCGCATCGACGACTTCCTGAATCGTTCCTTGCACGTGATGGCCATCCATCTCGTAGTCGATGAGCTGCCCGAGATGAACGATCTCCTTTTCACGTGCAGGGATCCTTGCCGCAACCCATACGTCGTTCACATCACGAATGCTTGCGATGGAATCACCTGCCCGAACGGAGGAGCCGACAGCAAGATCGCCATATGAGACTGTGCCTGAAACCGGTGTTGTGATTTCCGTCGCTTTCATCGCTTGCTGTGCGCTTTCGAGTGCCGCCCTTGCCTGTTTAAGCTGAAGTTCTGCATTTTTGAGCATTTCAGGACTCGCCTTCTGTGTGATCGTCTGATACGATGCAGCAGGTGGCGAACTATTCGCAGCAGCCTGTGCCGCATCGTAATCCGCTGCCGCTTCATCGCGTTTTACGGCACTGATTGCACCCATTTCAAAGAGCTCATTCATGCGCTGCATGCGCGCTGCTGCATTCGCAAGGTCCTGCTGCGCTGCAGGATTCGTTCCCGCAGCAGACGCCTCTGTTGCCGGAATAGTCACTTTCTGTCCCTGCTGCAATTCCTTCAAATTGCGTTCCGCCAGTGCAGCAGTCTGCTCAAGCTGCGCGATCTCATCCTCGGTCACATTCGGCGCAAGCCTTGCGATTGGCGTTCCCGCCTCTACCTCGGAACCATCTTCGACAAGAAGCTCCACGATCTTGCCATCCGACTGCGCCTTGATCTCCACTGCTGTGCTCGCAACCTCTGCATCCGCCGTCAAATACGATGGATGGTACTGATAAATGTAGATGCCGCCTGCCACGAGGACAGCGAGCATAAAGATTCCCAAAAGACCATATCGAAAAAACCGCATCACGTTTTGTGTAATGTCTACTTCCACGACTTTCACCTCCGAAAAGAGAAACCTCCCTCATGTGAGGGAGGCTCTTCCTTCTGTTTATGCGAGCTGCGCCTGGATGGCTTGGACTGCCTTTTCAAGTGCCTGCGGAATTGCCGCTGGATTCTTGCCGCCTGCCTGTGCCATGTCGGGGCGGCCGCCGCCGCCGCCACTGACGACTGCAGCCGCCTCCTTGACTATCCTGCCTGCATGGATGCCTTTTGCAACAGCATCTTTCGATGCTTTGACGACAAGATTTGCCTTTTCGCCATTCGCACAGGCGAGAACAATGATACCGCCCTCCATCTTCGTGAGCAAGAGATCGGCGACATCGCGAAGCGCGTCCATACCTTCTACATTCGCCTTGCCTGTTACGACGTGTACGCCTGCAATTTCTTGCATCGCCGTAAGAAGCTGCTGTGCATCCGCCTTTTCGCGCAACGCCTCGACTTCGGCGAGTTTCGCATCGGCTTCCTTCTTCTCTGCCCGCAATTTCTCGATCGCGCTCGGCACGCCCTCTTCATTCGTCCTAAGCTGAGCTGCTGCCTGCGCGAGAAGCATCATGCGCGCATTCGCATAGTCGAGCGCCGCCTTACCAGTCAGAGCCTCAATGCGGCGCACGCCAGATGCGATGCCCGTCTCGCTGATGATCTTGAACATGCCAATCTCTCCGACGTTCCGTACGTGTGAACCGGCACAGAGCTCCATTGAGAATCCAGGTACCTTAACGACGCGGACGACGTCGCCGTATTTCTCAGTGAAGAGTGCCATCGCACCAGCTTTTTTCGCCTCATTGAGAGTCATATGCTCGATTACAACGTCCTGCCCTTTCAGGATTTCCTCGTTGACGAGCGATTCGACATCTGCGAGCTGCTGTTCCGTGACAGGTTCAAAATTCGTAAAATCGAAGCGCAGGCGCTCTGGCGTGACCGAAGATCCCGCTTGATGGATCTGCGCACCGACGACCTTCTTGAGTGCCGCCTGCAAGAGATGCGTCGCCGTATGGTTACGTGCAGACGCGAGCTTCTTGACTTGGTCGACTTCGATCTTGACCGTCTCGCCGACGGAAAGCTGCCCCTCCTCGACATACGAAATGTGGTAGACCGTTCCATCGGGCAGCTTCTTTGCATTCGAAACCCTGATGTGGCCGAACGCGCTGACAAAAGTGCCTGCATCGCCGACCTGTCCGCCGCCTTCTGCGTAGAAGGGCGTCGTGCTCAGGATGATGCCTGCCTCTTCCCCATCCGTAATCGTATCGACAAGAACGCCATCCTTCCAAATCGCGACGACTTTTGCCTCCGTCGCCTTCTCATCGAGCGTGAGTGCCGAGACATCGATCTTGGAGAGGTCTGGGACTGCGACGCGCTCATTCTTGACACGCGCGTTGCGTGCACGCGTGCGCTGCTCTTCCATCGCAGACTCGAACCCCTTCGAGTCAATTTCCATTTCATTCTCGTGTGCGATCTCTTCCGTGAGCTCCCAAGGGAAGCCAAACGTATCGTAAAGACGGAATACGACTTTCCCTGGAAGTTCCTTCCCGCCCGCCTTCCGAACCGCTTCGATCTCGTGGTCAAGAAGTTCCATCCCCTGATTGAGCGTAGCAGCGAAACGGTCTTCCTCGAGCGAGATGACCTTTTTGATGTAGTCCGCCTTGTTGACGAGCTCCTCGAAGTCGCGCGCAC